>OKVI01000541.1_pt1 | contig 24092 bp, 24 predicted proteins | sample 1607001 | NCBI WGS metagenome assembly OKVI01 (sample SAMN03281018, study PRJEB24777) | human gut metagenome | isolation source: fecal sample PR128 from 1 month old male Malay infant, vaginal delivered...
TAAGGCTATATTTTGCCATAGAAAAACCGACCTCCTTAACGTTAAGATTTTTGGTCTAACATTAAGGGGTCGGTTCAGAATTCACATCATTAGTAAAGTATTTTGAATCAAACAATAATATTAATGGTTGCTTTTTACTTGTGCAGGTTTTAAAGAAATGATCAAATTGGATAGAGAATCGGCTTTTCTTACCCACTTCTCGTTGCTCTATATCCATACTATCTGGTTTTATTATATTTAGCTTACTGGATTGTGCTTCTTTTGTAATTTCATAATCATGATCCAAGATTCGTATATGATTAGATAAATACAAATGGATCATACGTTCCCAAACCAATTCAAAATACAAGATTAAGAATTTAGATGACTTACTTCGATTACTTTTCCATTGAAAGTATCTGATCAACGATTTCAATAATAATCGTTCATAATCCTTAAAAAGCCGACCACATAATGTTTGCAATTTAGCAATACAAAAATCATACTCATCAAATATAGGATTATAAAATTGACGCTTATACGGATGAATATCATCTAATAAAGTTTGAAAGGTATTATAGAAATCAAATAATACGTAATCCATACATTCCGTAATAAAAATTGACTCATCATATTCACAATTAACTACAAACGGAGAGTATATAAAATTTCCATCACTTAATAAGGGACGAATCGAATTTATTGTTTGATGCCAATTAATATGACCTTTATAACCTTTAACTGTATCTCTTAGTTGACGATAATATAAACCAAACTCTAAATAATATGTAAGAATATACTGATAAGCATCTACTGGTATCGTATCAGTTAATTGTCCTGGTTCAACACCATATAGTTCTCTATCTCGCTTTATAATATGCAATATATCCTTCATATCTTGCAATACTTTTGATTTCTCATCTCTCAAAGTTACTTTATCAACATGATAGTGCTTAGGAAAAGAAAGTAGAATATTATCTTTTTTTACTACCATACCAACGAAAGAACATTTTAACTTCTCATTATATCGATCACAGTATGAGTATATATCCCACTTTCGGCAAAATGATTCTGTCAATTCGTTGCCATCATTAATAATTTCAAAATGATAATCTAATACATCATTATTCATTTTATAAGTTTCCATATGCTTGTTTTACAGCTTCACTTAAAATATTCTTTTTATGCTTAAATGTTGAGTATAACTGACTAAAGGATTTAATACTATCATCAAAAAGACTAGCACCAGTATAAGAAACACGTTCAACATCTTGCCATAAATAATGTAACAGCTTATCAGCAACTTGTTCGCGATTTGCATCATCATTGCCTTTATCCTTTAAGAAGAAAGGCCCTAATTGCTTATCTTCAGCTAATCCTAAATCATTTATAATGATGTGATTAATAGCTTGATATAGTTTTACCCATTCATATGTATCAGTATCTGTGAATTGAATATCAAAATTATTAACGTATTCATCATCTTTGCCATCGACATGAATAGGATCTACACCAATATATTTGAAATCGAATCTTCGTTTAAAAGCAGTATCAATAACATTAACATTTTGGTCACTTGTATTAACGGTCCCTATAATATGTAAATTTGATGGAATAATAATTTTGTGGCCTGCTTTTATTACTCCATTTAATATAAGGTATTCATAAATAGACTTATTGTTAATGCCATACATGCTTTTACCAGTATCATCCCTATCCAATAGCTGGAATATATCGCCAAAAATACTAGCAATATCACCGCGAGACATTTCCTCTAAAATGAGATAAACATCTATATTTCTGTCTTGAGTTCTCAACGCTGTACATAATGCAGTTGTAAATATCCCTGGAACAAATTCATAGCTAACTTTTCCTTCTTTTGTTACAGGCATAATATTACCTATAAAATCATAGTAAGAATAATCACGATAAATAGTAGTACGAAAAACATAAGGGTTATCATCATACTCTGTATATCCTGGATAACTCTTCTTTATTAATGAGGCTATACTATAACTTTTACCAGTACCTGGTGCACCATAATACATAACTTGTATTGTATGTTTTTGTTTATAGTCTTCTGGTAATATAATGTTTTTATTATCTATATCGGTAGATAAGTGAGGTGCTAGTTCCTTTATTTTTTCTATTATTTTATTGGCTTTTTCATCAGTTATACAAATAAAGCTTCTTTGAAGATTTATTGGTCCACTGCCATCTAGCCAATCATCTATACTAGCTTTAGCAATAGGTTCATTAAACACATGTACACAACGTAATACAGCTACTTTTCTTAATATAATACTTTGTTTAGATGCATTTCTTTTTTTAGAAGTATCATTCTCCGAAACATCTAGTACATCAGTATAGTCTACAACTTGAAAGATACAGGAGATTGCACTAGAAGGTTGTTCTTCTGTTTCTCCACCATTCACATTATAGCCTAATCCAAATTCACCAATATGAGTATCATCTACTAATTCATATTTATATGTAACAATATCTCCGACCTCCATCTTATACCAAGAAAAGTCAGATACCTCAGAATTTGAGATTGCCCGGCATATACGTCTAGATTCTTCTTTATTCATATCGTATTCCTTACTTTGTTGTTTTTTTGATTTATTTCTATTTTCTCTCCAATGAAATTGCGCTTTTTCTCTAATTTCTTTCTGAACATCTAATAACTCTAAATTTAAAGAACGACCTTCAGGTGTCAAAACAAGAGTTTTATCCTCATTTTGACGATTCACAATATCTAGGACTATTAATTCTTTAAGTGCTAGTCCAAATTTAATTGTAAATTTTTTATACGTATTGCCTGTTTTTTTAGATGTATATTCAGTACTAGCAAATTCAGCAATCTTAGTATCTAAATGAATTATTCCAGCACGAATCTCTGCCGTCTTTAATGGAGTACTTGCTTGTCTAAGTACCTCTAAAATAGGTTTTATTAAATATGAAACTTGCTCTTCTGCAGTCAAAGTATCAAAATATCCCATAATGTCCTCCACGAACTTATAGTACTAAGCAATTATCAAAATAACTATTCATGTATATCATAAATAGTTTAACATATCTTAGACCATACATGAATATTTAATGAACCACGCTTCAAAATACTCTTACTCAAAATAATATTTCAATCAAAAAAGGCTCCTATTGGTCACCTAGGTGACTATTAGGAACCTCTAATCTATTTACTTTTGTTATTAACAAGACTATATTGGGCTTGAGGCCTCTAAATGGGTCCAGCCTTTGCTAATCTTCTAGAGATTGGCGGTGATCAATATGAGTACATACAAAGTGCTATCTTTAATGATTTCATTTGGTATACTTGTGGCGACCATTATTATGGCTGCAAAGTGATTGACCTCTAGCTAAAAGTTAGCTTTCTAATCGTGGCATGAAAAAAGGCCCGACATTGAGAGTCAGACCGTTTCTTCAATTTTAAAAATCAGAAGCGAAGTCTGGCGTCGAAACCATTTATGCCTCACTTTGATATAAATTATATCATATCTAAACAGGGAAAGGAATCATATGATTCCTTTCCCTGTTTTATTATTATAACCTTACATATATTCATCAATCATATGCCATCTTTATAAAATATCAGCTTAAATATCCTCTAAAGTATATATAGGCAAATATCTCTGCGTAAATGCAAGATTCTTATTGAGTTCTGCCCATTTAGTAGCATCACCAATAACATAAATATATTCTTTTGCTCTAGTAAAGGCTACATTTACGTTGTTAGCATTAACCCATTTAATAGCACCATTAGCAGTGCCATCGCTTTGACATCCTAACATATAAATAACAACTTTAGCTTCTTTTCCTTGGAATGTATGAACAGTCCCGATATTATCCTTTAACCAACCGCTCTTATTATCTTTATCTGTCCAGTTTACAATATCATCACTAATAGATTGCATGTAGGTTTTAAATCCATGTGCAACACTGGTAAATGGTGTAATGATAAATATGTCTTTAAATTCCGCATTTCTTGCACGTAACTTTTGGATTAACTCAAAAGCAATTTGACCTTGTACTTTGATATATCTATCTTTACCAGTACTAGATTCAATATTACTTGCATCATACGTTATCCAACAGCTTTCTTTACATGGATCAATAGGATCATCAGAATCCATGGTCTTATTAATCATAAATCCACCATAAGATAACTCATTAGCAACTGAAAACATCGGGTCTTTACAACGTCTATGAATAACAAGTGGACACCCTACCCAAGATTCAGAGCCATCAAGATTTTTAATAATACCTGCAAACGGATTTTGTGCATCAGCTAAACTTTGTACAGATAGCTCTTTACTCCGATATTTACCAAGACCTTTGCCACCAATTTTTTCTACAAACAAGTCCTGCACAGTTTGTACTGGTTCAATCTGTTTTGGATCACCAACTACTATTGCCTTTTGTGCACGGAACAATGCTCCTACAAGCATATGAGGTGAGGCTTGCCCGGCCTCATCAATAATGATAGTACCTAACGAGCTTTCAGATTTACAGTTAACTAAGAACCTCTCCACAGCAGCAAAAGTGGAAGATATGACAGGCACGGCTATCATCAAGGAATTAAGTAATGCAGGGAAAATCATATCAAGGTCAAAGTTTTTCTGCAATTTCTTTCTATCACTTAATGAGCCCCAATACTGACTAAGCAATTGCATGTTTTTTCTGAAAGCATCATTCATAACGACAGCCTTTTGTAATTGTAAGGCATCGTATAATAAACGCTCTCTACATTCATTTAAATAATTACATACATATAAGAATGACGTATGCGCATCTGCGCGATTCTCATCAGATGACATTAACTTTGATCCTATATCATCAAAGCAATGTATCGTATCTTTACCACTAGATTTTATTGTGCCTAAAATCTCTTGCTGTGTCTTTTCTGCTTTTTCAATAGTACCATCAATATCTTTAATCTCAGCTAATAAGCTATCTTTCGTATTGATTATAGATTCACGCTCATTAACCAACTGATGTAATGCAGTCAATTGGTCTTTAACAGTTTGAAGCCTTGTAGTCTCTTCTTCAATTACCGATAATAATGTAGGATTACCCATAGCTTTTAAAATAGACCAATTAGTAGCGTGCCACAGCTTATCAAAAATAGACCGTTTACCATTATACTCTATTAATTTAGACTCAATACAATTTTTATGCTCTATCAACTGCATCAAATCATCATTTAATGTATCATATTTACTTAATTGTTCATCGATTGAAACAACTTCCTCTTGTAACTGATTGATTTTAAGCTTTAACTCTTGAATTGATTGGGTGTTCTCTTCATATGTTGTTACATAAGCAAACAATGTTTTCACAAGCTTATACTGAGCCTGAAACTGTCTTTTAGCACCTTCAAAAGCATCTTGAGCACTAGGCATACGCATGATTGAAGACATGTCTGAGGATAATACATTTAATGCAGGCATAAAGGTATTGATATTAGATTTCTTACCAAGTCTAGCAGAAATTAATCCCCATTGCGTATTACTCTCTGCTAAACGATCAGCTAAAAATGTAAAGTATACCTCACTTGATTTAACATATTTATATTTCTCATCTTTAGCGAAACAAGATAAATCAACCTGTTGGTTTGAGAACTCGGGATTAAATAAGGTCGACCCATTAGTTCCCGCTTTTACAGAGGAAATATTGGGTAATTCTAATGTAATATTTTCAACGGCCTTGTTATTTGATGAAAGTACCAACATGCCATATACGGCAATGTCACTAGGTATAGTATAGTAAAAAGATGTTCCATCTCGGCCAACAACCTTTTTGAAGATATCATTTACATGATTACTTTCACAAAACTTAGCAGCACGCTCAACAATATTATTAGCAATTATATCCTTCAATAACGTAGTTTTGCCTGTACCAGGAGGGCCATTAACAGAAAATATATCGTTAGGATTCTCCTTAGCAATATTAACAGCAATTTGCTACATAAGAGATAAATTGAACTTTGAAGGCCATCTACCATAAGGTAAAACCTTCGGATTATACCACTTGCGCATTTGATCTGTATCTTTTAACAAATCATAATGCTCAATATCTTGATTAAGACTATTGATATAAGACAATACCTTATCATTATCCTTTAATCTATCAATATGATGCAGCACTAACTGTAGATCATCAAGGAAAAAACTAGATTTTAAATCATTAATAGGCATTGTCTCAGCCTTAACAAGCTGAATCTCCTCTGTCGTAAATCCACAGTAGCCATAAATATCACCAGCACGAAACATAGTAACACCCATAGGCTTCAAAATATTCTCTTGTAGATACGCATTAATCTCATGTGCAACCTTATCAAGGGATACCTTTTCCTCAGAAAGATTAAAACTATCTTCAATCGATTTAACAACCTCATCCCAACCATCTAGCTTAATATCTTTAAACTCTACATCAGGCTGACACATCATTTGATAAATCACCCAAATAAAGGGAGCAATTTGAAGACTACCCTCTTTATAATATCCATCTACATCGGCGACAAATGATGCACTATACACATTCCCTAGATATGGTTTTTCAGGATGCTCAATTTCTAATTTATCAATAAAAGCTTCTAGTACCTCAGACCCTTTGACTACACTTAATAGAACCGCATGTTCATCATCTAACACATAGTCCTTTTTACCCTTAAAATATTTAATCTCATCAATAATAGAGTAATTATAAGAATAATTTGGCAACGGTACTACATACGTGGAAACATGTGCCTTTTTCCAAAGGGGCTTAATTACTGACTGTTGATAAATAGTAGTTCTATCATTTATAGTAGTAAACACGAGCTCATTTACATACTTCTTTGGAATTGCTTTATACTTAGGTACCTCTTTCGGTTGCAAACACTCCAGTAAATACCAATAATTTATGATTTGCTTTACAGTATCTCTCATTTATCTAGACCCTCTCATTAGACTAATGAAAGTATTATACAGGTTGAATAAAGAGATTTCATGAAAGCAAATAAAAACAGTCCAACCGTAAAGTCAGATTGTTTCTTAAAGATATTACCCAAATAAGAACATCTTATATTTCCCATTTATTTAATAGCAATTTAATAACTAGTTATAACATAAAATATCAAATATCCACCAACAAGAAAAGCGATGCCACTAACAACAACAGCTCCAACTGTAGCATTCCGCCAGATAGTACCATTCTTAATCATTTTATCATTACCATTCGCTTCATTATAGTAAGTTTGTGATATATAAGCAAATAGCCAAGAAATAGTTGAAAAAAAGGCACCTATTGAAAAGAAAACTAGTCCCCATGCAATCCCTCTAATCCAACGTTCAAATTCAGTTCCTAATATATTTCCTAAAAAAGCTAAGATAGCTATACCAGCTGCACCATTCAATAAAAGTAATGCCTTTAAGCCGCCACTAGCATATTCTTTAATTAAACCTAACCCGATCTCAGATATTTTCACCTCTAATTCAGCTACCCTTAATCGAAACTCATCTTCACTCATTTTTTTATATTTTTCATAATTAAGATTATCAAAATTCCGCATATTTTTCTCCTTTAAATTACTTGGGAACAGCGTAAGTTGTCAGAGTTTGTTGATAAGGCTGTAGACAATAGAGGGAAAACTCCTCCATTAGACGAAAATGGGGCACATCCACTTATTGAAGTAGCAGCTCTTGGTGGAGTATATCCAGATTATTCAAAAGTTGAGAAATATCTTAGTGATGATGTTTTTAATACTAACCTAAGGGCTTATATTAAAAAAGATGATATTTTATTTACTACTGTCGGAAGTATAGGTCTTGTAAGTCTAATGGACTCTAGAGAAGAAGCAGCAATTGCACAAAACATAGTAGCTTTTAGAGCAAAAGAAAACTTCCTTCCTGAATACCTGTATGCATTGTTTTCAAATGAAGATAATCAATATAAGGCAAAACGAATTGCAATGGTTGCGGTACAACCGAGTATTAAGGTTTCACAGCTTGTAAATGTCGAGTATATGATTAGCACAAATATTGAAGAACAAGAAAGAATAGGAGTTTTTTTCTCGAGCCTACAGAGTCTTATCACCCTTCATCAGTAAAAGCCATTTCTACAAAATAAATCTCATGCTAATCCAGCCATAGACCGCATCACCAGATCAATATCTCTATTTTCCATTTCTTGAATTATATGTATATATGTTTTCTGTGTCGTCGTCATACTCGCATGACCTAAACGTCTTGCAACACTTGCAATTGACACACCTGCAAAGAGCAATAGCGATGCATGTGTATGTCGTAATCCATGAATTGATATGACTGGTATTTCTAACTTTTTACAATACCGTTCTAATACACCATTAATTGTTGAATTAAAGACACGACCTTTCACAAATATAGGCTTATCAGCGGGTAAGCCTTTTATCAGTTCTGAAAACTTTATAATTGTTTGCCAATCAAGCTGTATTTTCCTTACTGATGATTTATTCTTTGTTGGTAAAAATCCGCCATCACCTTTATAATCCCACGTCTTATCTACAATCAATGATTGATGCGAGAAGTCAAAATCTTTTGGAGTTAATGCTAAAGCTTCTGAAAATCTCATTCCAGTTTTTGCTATTATCAATATCAACCAATCCCAATTAATTTCTGACGTCAATTTCAAATTTACTAATAATGTATGTAATTCAAACTGATTCAGATACTTAATCTTCTTAATTCTTGGTGACCTACCTTTTATAATAGCCTTTCGAGTTGGATCCCTATCAATTAAACCTTCATCCACTGCATCTAATACAGCTGCTTTAATTTGATGATGAAAATCCATCGTTGTTTGTCGTTCATGAAACTCCGCATAGTCATTTAATAGTTGTTGATATGATATCCTATTTAATTGTGAAAGCCTAAGTTCAGGGACTAATCGCTTTAGCCATAGTAGCGTTATCTCATATTTTCGCATTGTTACATCACGAATAGCACCTTCTTTATATATATGTATCCATTTTTCATAATAAATATAAAATAGTTCGGACTTTTCCTCTATTGTTAACATAGTTTTACCCCACCATTTACGCTGTTCCCACATAGAAATGGCTCTTGCTGATGAAGGGTAATAAATTGATCGAGAGTATTTAAAAATATCCCAATTTGTTTTTGTTCAGCTAAGGTAGGTACCAAAATAGTTTCTTTCAAAAAGTCTTTAGCAACTAAGTTTGTCATCATTGTAGTTTTTTTCGTGCATCTTGAAAGAACTTTTCCCATTATTGGTTCATAATTAATATAATATTTCCAAAAATAAATATCATATTTAGTAATTGGTCTAAACACTTCAAAAACATGGGATATAATCCCATCACCTATAGTGTTTTCCACAAATCTACCATAAGCAAAATCTTTACTCATGTTTCCCTCAAAGGCAATCTCACCATATCGAAATATATTATAAGTCTTTAAATATTCTTCATTAGATACTTTTGCATCAGATTTATAATACATATTCGCTACAGAGATAATTTTATCAAGTGAATATGATAAATCATTCTTTTCAGAGATTTTCTCATATAAATCACTAAACTTACGCTGTTCCCAAGAACACAAAAAGAGGTAGAAAAGTCCTATTCGGTCTTTTCTACCTCTTTTCCTTACATTTTGACGCCTAATAGGGCTAATTGTTCGGCTATTTCTTTTTCAAGTTTTGCAATTTCTTGATTGTCTTGTTCAATCATACGATTAATTTCATCAAGATCAAGTTCTTCTTCTTCCTCAAAAGTGTCTACATATCGAGGAATATTTAAGTTATAGTCATTCTCTTTGATTTCTTCGATAGATGCAACGTGTGCATATTTATCAACGTCTTGTCTATTATGATATGTGTCAATAATTTTAGCGATATTTTCTTCACTTAAATTATTTTGATTTTTACCTTTTTCGAATTCATTGCTAGCATCGATAAATAGTATATCGCGTGTAGTACGGTTTTTCTTAAACACAAGAATTGTTGTAGGGATACTTGTGCCATAGAACAGGTTCGCAGGCAAACCAATCACCGCATCAAGATAATTCTTTTCTATAATAGTTTGGCGAATCTTACCTTCTGCTGCACCACGGAATAGAACACCATGAGGTAAAACGATTGCCATCGTACCTTCATTATTTAGATGGTACAAACTATGTAATATGAAAGCGTAATCTGCTTTAGATGCTGGTGCTAATTTACCATATTCACTAAAGCGTGGATCTTTTAGTTTACTTTCATTATTATCCCATTTAGCAGAATACGGAGGATTCGCAACAACCGCATCAAAGGAACGTGGTCTATCGATACCATCACGATCAGGACCATCTGGCCAATCACTTTCAAGTGTATCAGCATTATTCAGCGTCATATTATTATATGTAACACCATGCATCATCAAATTCATTCGAGCCAAGTTATATGTTACCGTATTTAGCTCTTGCCCGTAAAAGCTAACCGCACCTTGACGAGAACCATCAGGCAATTCATTACGAACCGTCAATAGTAATGAGCCAGACCCCATTGTTGGGTCATAGACTGTGAAAGTATCAGTTTGAGACTGTATATTACCAGTAACAATTTTAGCCAAAATTTGACTAACTTCATGAGGTGTATAGAACTCCCCACCTTTTTTACCAGCATTAGCTGCAAACTTACCAATTAAATACTCATAAATCTCACCAAGTATATCCTTACCATTTTCATCTTTATACTCGATTTCATCAATTTTAGTAACAACTGCATTTAAAGTCTTAGTTCTACCTGCTGTTGTTGACCCAAGCCCAGAGTCACCAAGGTTGATATAGTTAAAAATACCTCTAAAATCTGCTGCAGCTTCTTTATTAATTTCAGCATTTTTATTAAAGTTTTCAAATAATCGTTGATAATCACTCGGGATAACGGAACCATTATGAATACTTTCAGTTAAAGAAGCCCATGTATCCTCAGGATTAATGGCATATCCTAATGTACCTGCAATATCAATTAAACAAGCCTCTAAACCTGCGTCTTCAACAAGCTCCTTATATGCCTCATTAACAGATTTGCCATCCGAAATATCAACCAAGTCATTATTAACTAAGTACTCTTCTTGATGAATGGAAAGATATTTATAGAATAAAAATGGAAGAATGTAATCTTTGAAAGAACTTGCATCCATTGTGCCACGCAAATCATTGGCAATAGCCCACAATTGGCTTGAAATATTCTGTGCTTTTGATTCTGCCATACAAAATCTCCTTTATTAAAATATAGTCTTTGCAGTGTTTGCAAGCATTTTATCATCTGTAAGTGGATTGATATAAAAACGACCTAATGCTAGTTTTAAAAACTGTGATAGATCACTCTCATTATTGATTATAAATTTATTATTTTCAACGCTAAGAGTAATAGCATCAAAGTTAGACGCTTGACGAATCATTTGCTGAATATACTCTGGTTCCTCCAACTTAATTTTAGGATTATCTTTTATAATTGCAATCATTTTCAAGTTTCTAATTCCAATATCTCTTGTATAGCCTGATAACTCCAAACAAGCACTATTTTTGAATGACTCTACTTCTTCTTCATTAGCTTCACGATAAAATATATCTATCCCTTTAAAAATATTATGTATTTTGTTAAAGTTCTTAAAATATAATCTATTATTACCATCATAATAAGCATCAATACTACCATCTAACTCGATTCCATTAGGAATATTGATTACTTTTAAATTACTTGGGCCCAGTTGCTTACCTTTTATTTGTAAAATAGAAATATTTTCGATTCTCTTAGCTTTAGTAATTTTTTTTAAAATTAACTCATTAGACTCTTTAGGTTTACTTATTAAAAAATCTATAGAGCTAAAACTATCCTCATCAAATAAATTTAAATTAGCAGTTGATTTAAAAAGATCAACAAAAGGGGTAATTATCTCTTCTTTATGATTTAAAAGATCAATAAATAACCACTCATCCAATTCACATTTTGCTTCTGTATTAAACTCTATTAACGGTGTCTGCTCTGTTATAGGAGACTGATATAACTGAGAGATATCTGACTCCTTTAACTTCAATATTTTATACTCCCGTTTACATTTTACTAATATCATATTATACCTCTATCTCTATAAATGAAAAATTACTAATACGAACTAATTTCAATTTCTCTCTATTATTAGAGTCTATAAGCTTAATATCACATCTTTTTGTATAAACACTATATACATTTCCATTTAAATCTTTAACTTTATATAGTCTATATTTAATCAACCAAAAAATATTGAAATAATAGGATTGTTCTAAAAATCTCCACCAAATAACAAACAGGATAAAAATTAGTAGGTATTGCACAAAAACTGATAAGTTACCAATATTAAGCATGATAACAAATAAACCTATATAAATTGGTATAATATCTTGTTCCATAGGCTGAATCTCTTGAATTACTAATGTATCAGGTTCATCATCGTAATTTTTGCGACAAAAAAACTCTAAAACAAAAGTCAAAACAATCAATATAATAATTACTATTACTATTACGATTAAATAGGAATATTCTATCAATAAGTTTAAGGGATTTGTAAGTAGATACAATATGATACCAGCAGAAAAAGAACTTAGGCTTAGAAAGAAACGATGCATATACTCACCCCCATTTAAACAAATAATTGTTGTAATAAGGATTTCTTCTGAATCCGTAAGTGTTCTAACTTACGCTGATGAAGGGTAATAATATTATCAACGGACTCTAAAAAGTATGCTATTTGATTACTTTCTTCTAACCCAGGTAATTGAATAGGTAGGTCTAAAATAATATTTGCAGATAAATTCCCTTGTCCACCTTGTAAATATTTACCTATGATACTTTCTTTGTTTTTCCGTAAATATTGTGCAATTATTTTACCATCATAGTTTAACGGTATCATAGCCAAAATAGCCTGGTTAATTGCACCATTTATTTTGCTGATTCCAACTTCACCACTAGTGGCTCCATACATAGCATATAAAATAGTACCTTTTTCAACTATTTTAGCAGAAGAATTATCTAAACCTTTTTGAGTTATATATAATTCTGTAGTATCACTATTAATCTCAGCAGATCTAATAAATGGAATATCACCACCATAATATTCTTTATTGGAAGCTGTTGGTGTTCCACCCGAATAGGATTTTACAACTTCACCTAACTTACGCTGTTCCCAAGCATCAGTAAATCCAGGAAAACGAAGTTCTGGATATCGTGCGCCTTCTTTTGGAAAAAGTTTCTGAAGTAACGCCTTTTTCTTCAAATTTAAGTGTTCAAGCTTACGCTGTTGAAGACTAATAACTTTAGATAAAAATTTTAATAAGCAGCCAATATGTTGTTGTTCTTTCTCAGGTGGGACTAATATTTCCTGTTTTAAGAATTCATCAACTACTAACTCATGCATCATCGTTCCTTTCTTTGTCGAATGAACAAGTTTTTTTTGCATTATAGATTCATAGTTAATATATTCTTTCCAAAAATCTAACTCTAATAACTCTATAGGTCTAAGAGTAGTAAATCGAGGTGACATAATTCCATTACCAATATCATTCATTACGAAACGACCAAATTTAAAGTCCTTATTTTCATGCCCCTCAAACGCAATATCACCTATTCTTAATACTTTGTAGTTATCTAATGATTCCTCACTAGCACCATTTCCCAATTCATTAAAAGTCATTTTTGCTATAGAAATTGTCTTATCTGATTTAAACTTCCCATTATTTTTTTCTAGATTCTTTTTAAAAAGATTTTTAAATTCACACGGTTCCCAATCTTCCGTAAAACCAGGAAAACGTAACTTAGGTACTCTGCGTTTTTCCTTACTCATCGCAACCCCTCTTTTCTTTTACCATACTAACACTACCTTTCATTAACATAGGAATCTGCAAATTTATATAATGCAGCAACTAGCTCGTTGCCATATGTAATCTTATTAAGTGCAGCCACGTCTTTATCTTGTGCCTTAACTTGATATTCTTTACGAGCATCTTTCTTTAGCTGACTAATTCTGCCCGTACTATCAAGATCTTGTTTACCTGCCGTATGGCGTCCAAATAGTTCTAAAATTTCATCATTACTAATAACATCAATGATGCCCCATTTTAAACGGAAATCAAAGATATTATCTTTCACAATCATGGTATTAGCATCATGTATAATATCTAAACTAGAATTTAATCGAACTGGATATGTTACTTCATGATTTTCAGGAGGATAATTACCATTATAAATCGCATCAGCAGCATTATTAATTTGTTTAGCATATTGACGGTCTTCCAAGGCCATAGCAAAATCACTAATCTTATCTCGATAGTCAGCGGCTATATCCATACGGTCCTCATGCACTGCATTCATCAATGCTTCTACCAATTCGGTTAGATAATCATAATTGACACTAACATCTTTTACATGAATCATGCGTAATTCAATTTGTGCTACAGGTACATCATGTATTTCTGCAATTCGTTCTTTTAAATCGTTATACAAAGATGTAGTCAGTATTTCCTCTTGATCAGGTGTCATGCCAAGCAATGTAACAAGTTCATCTGGATTATCATAGTCAAAACCAATATCCTCACCATTAACCGTTTCTGGATCATATTGTTTTAATTTAGACATTCCTGAACTATAGGTCCGCATGAGATTAAACATTTCTTCTTGTTTCGCTTCACTCGCTGGTACTTCTGTGAAAGTATCTGTAATATCCGCTAATTGATCTACTACATGTTTGACCTCTTCAAATTGCTCTTTGAAAGATTTTGCTAACACACCAGCATCTACTAATTTTTTTGTATCTATCAATGTTTCTTGTACATCAGCGGAAGCTTTATTAGCATAGATACTTAACGCACGATTCATGAGTTCTTCGTTCTTAGCTGGCCATCTATAATTAACAATACGCCCCCATGGTTTTCCTTGATTATCAGCAATGCGGTTCGTTCTGGAATAAGCCTGAATCAATAATGCATCTTTCAATGTACGGTCAACATATAGTGTATTCATTTTAGGAGCATCAAAACCAGTTAATAGTTGGTCCACAACAATAACAATATCTAAATATTGCCCATCTTCTGCGGTTCGATTTAATCGTGCGGTCAAATCTTGTGTATACCCCGATACATCATCTAAACCAAAGTTTGTGCCAAACATCTTATTATAATGATTCATTGCTCGTAATAAACCATCATTTGTCGTTAACTGGTTATCACTATTATTCGTACTCATGCTGAACGTAACACCAACTTTCAGCGTAGGTAAACCTTGTGCTGCTCGTTCTTGATTAACACGTTCAAATTCATCAAAGTACATCAATGCCATCGGCGTACTTGGACGGTTACCACCTACATGTGTCGTAAGCATAGCATTATAGGCACCATCATTAGAACGGTTACGCCAATTTTTGAAGATATCTTCCACAACTAATCGTACATGATTAGGATTATTATCATAGAAACTAGGTTCAATCATATCATCCATATCATTATCAGTAAGATTAGCGATTTTACGTTCAATATCTTGTTCATTCCAATCAGGATGCTGTGCTTTATAGAATTTTGGTAAGTACTCTTTCTTCATTTGGTCTTCTGCAATAGTAGTTTCAAAATCCACCTTGAATCCTAATACATTTTTATCGGCAATAGCTTCGCGAATCGTATAAGCATGGAGTAATTTACCAAACACTTCATGAGTCTTAGTGCCTTTTTTACCAACTACTTCATCAAACATAGGTGTTCCTGTATAACCTACCCATGCGGCACCTTTAAAGACCTTTTGCAATTCTTCAAAGCTTTCACCACCAGTGGAACGATGAGCCTCATCGACAATGAATACAAATTTTTTCTTAGGTATCACAAAATTTTTACGCTTAATAAGAGTATTTAACTTTTGTACGGATGTAACAATAATACCATAACCATTTTTATCTAACTTATCCTCTAAAGCATCTGTATTTTGTGTACCACTTACATTGCCACTATCATCTATGGAGCCTTCAGGATCATATGCTTTATAATTATCTTCAGTCTGCTTGGTCAAAGCAATACGGTCTACTACGAAGATGACCTTATCTACATTTGGCATACGGCTAGCTAACCATGCTGTTTTAAAGCTAGTGATAGTCTTACCAGATCCAGTAGTATGCCATACATAGCCCAATTTATTAATAGGCAAATCAAAGTCTGCACGTTTTAACTCATTTAAAACGGCCTTAGTAGCATATACCTGATAAGGGCGCATAACCTTAAGCATTTGCTTATTTTTAGTTCCGTCAAGAATTGTAAACAGTGTAGACATTTGGTGCGCCATTGGAATACTAAGGAACATATCAGCAAAAGTAGTCCAGTTACGAACCACTTTATTATCATTAGGATTTTGCCATTCAAATGCAAAGTCCTTATTGAATAACTCCGCCGTTGTATTCGCCATATATTTAATTCGATTAGGCGTCATAGCTACTAGAATTTGAACTGTTGAGAAAATATCACTATACTGTTTCTCTTGAATATATTGATGCATTTGGTTCAATGCTTCATCAACAGAATGTTTAACAGATTTTTCCTCAATTTGAATGATTGGTAAACCATTAATAAGTAGTGTAGTATCAAAACGACGTTCTGGACGACCCGCAATTTGTGGGTCTCGCTTAATTTGACTTACTACTTGGTATACTGTATTACCTGCTCCAATTTGTTTTTGATCAAATACCGTCAAAAATACATGACGTCCATCATCAAGATCTACTTCTACTTGAGATACGCCATTAATACCATATAAAAATTGACCCGCTTGATATGGTGTATAAAGTTCATTAATAATCTTTTGAACCTGTTTAAACTCTGTATCACTTAATGGTTGCGTCAATTGATTTTGATTCAATTGATACAAAATAGACCGAAAGTTTTCCCACAAGTCTTCAGTCGTTTTAATTGTTGGCTCATACTTCCATAATTTGCTTTTAAACACCTTCATATTACCGTATGGAGCTGTAGTGTCTCCCATTTGGTTAGCTGTACTACTAATAATCCCTGATGATAATTGTTCAATTAGCTGGCGTTCAAATTCTAGTTCTGTCATTTACTCCACTCCCTGTAACATAGCAATTGATAAACGATATGTATTCTCGGCTACCCGTTGTCTTAATGAACGTAATAATAATTGCTTAAAGTATATATCCCCTATCATCCGTTGAATCTCTATTGATGGTAATTCTGGTAGCGTAATTTCTTTCAATAGTTTTAAACTATATCGTATCACCTGACTACCTTGTAAATTTTGTTTAAACTGACGTTTGATTGATTGATTTTCATTAATCAAATAAGCCATATACTTTCTATCTACTAACCTACTCATAGGCTCCATACGAGCATAATTTTGTGTGAATACATAACCATCATGTTCAGCACTTACGATTGTAGCCTCACCAGAAATTGTGCTAAATAATAAATCACCTTCTCTAGCAATAGCGCCAGGCCCCATTCCATCTACTTTTATCTGTTTCCGATCACTCATAGCCCCAGGTACACCATATAGATCTTCATATAATTCATTTTGCCCATATAAGGTATATACCTTCGCATCAGAACGATTGCTTTCTTCAATGCGATACTGTGATATCCCCGTATTGCTATGAAATACATTTTGAATATACATTATCTCACCTCTTTCTTTAATATCTTTTTCATCTCACCTTTATTTTTGCATTTAAAAAAATTACACTGCATATCTTTTAATTAAAGTATACAGTGTAATTCATATAAAAGCAAATGTAATTTTTAAAAATGCATATCTTATTTCATCATTTGTTGATATTTTATAAATTCAGCTTTAGCTACATTAATTATTTTTCTATATAGATCCTGATTAGCTTGCATATCTGTATAACGAACAAACACTCCAGATTTACTAAAGGATTTAGACTCTGCAGCAAACGGATTAGCATGAGAGGCTACGCCAGCTTCCCTCCCAATAATTAATGAATCATGATATGGGTTTACATAAAAAGTATAATAAGTGCCTAAATGACTACCTCCAGATGCACAGTAAGCGACAGGAACTAAACCATAGTCCTTAAATATACGCATAGAATAGGATGCTACTTCTGATACATCACCATCATTCATTGACATATCTGCAACAACCCAACCATTATAAGAGCCATAGCCTTCACCTTTACCTACTAACTCAGATGTTCTTGCCTGGGAACCAAAAGCTGTTATACTGATAACCAGTAACGCTAATAAAAATTTCCTCATTTAAATCTTTTCCCCCTTAACTCTTTTAAATAAATTTTACGTCATTATATTCTGGAATACTCTACAAAAGTATGAGTAGATTCGTTTTCAATAATCATATAATTAGGATTATCATCGGCTATAGTAATTTGATTAATATATCGCCCACCAATCAAAGAAACTCTAATATAAGTTTTTCCATTTATATGATTTATATCTTTAATAGTATAATGTGATTTACCTAAATAATGTGAATCTACATGTAAATAATTACCACTCTTAGACACCCATGATCCTTGCATAGTAAACGCATCCGTTGCTAATACGGGGGAACTACTAAAAGCTAAAAATATTGATAATAATAAAAATTTATAATACCGCATAGTTTCTCCTTCCTACTAAACAAAAAGCTACCTACCTCGTATTCTTAATATCAAATGCCCCATTTCTTTCGGCATCTTAGCCTCAAGCCCGCTTGAGAGTGTGTTATAGATTAGTTGTTGTACAAAATACTAATCAGTTAGAATCATACCTCGTACAGTTTTAGGAAAAATCTTCCTCTCACATAAATTCTCTCAAATAGTATATATGTATAGAATATCATATTTCATTTGACTTATAGTAGTATAGTATAAGTATAAAAAATAGGAGATGATTACTATGAAATTTACTAAACGTATACTCATCGTGACTACCCTAGCCGTGACTGCTGTAGTGTCCACAGGATTTGCTTATGATTATGTATGCAATAATTCTCAGTACAATTGCAATACTAACACACAATACAACTGCAATAACAATGCTAACTATGCATCATGCAACAATAACAACCAAAACTATTGCGGTTCAAACTCTAATACTAGAGGATGCGGCGGATATAGAAGATAAGATATTAGACATGACAGAAGCCTATAGTACAATTTTCGTGCTATAGGCTTTTATCATCTATAAGTATACATAACTCTATAGCATATTAACATAAACAAGGTTAAATAAGTGTCGACAAATTGTCGACACTTATTTATACTGAACCTAGAGTCATCAACGTGAGTTAGGCTCATCACCGAAAAGTGGTGATGCTATGAACAATTATGAAAAAGTAATGCTCATCATTGCTATATTGTCTCTAGCAGTATCCATTCTTACTTTTATTTTAAAATAGGGGTTATAGGACATAACATAAGACCTCCCATAAATCATATATAAATAAAATACCACATCATACGGGACAAAAAATTCCTATATGATGTGGTATTATTTTCTTTACGATCTACTCTATCACTATATATTCAATGTAATACTACTTTTCGGATTCTTCAATTTCGGAAAACCATATTTCTCCAACGCATGTAAAATCTTTTGAATAGTCTCTTTGATATTATCTTTAGACACAGGTATAGAACTTACGATATATATGATTCCCTCAGCTTTTGTAGGATAAATACTTACAACACAATCATGACTATCTATGATGCGAAGCAGATATACATCATAGGTAGACTCCACATAAAAATCAAACTCCTGATTTTCATGTATTACATCAGGTATGTCGTGTACTGGTGCTACAGTACAATCAGATACCTGAAAAGAATCTGCATCAAAATGCACTCTACAATTATGTTTTCGTTTCATTCGTTCAAGTCGTTCAACTATCATGCTTCACCACATTATCAATTAATCGCTCTTAATCAAGTTTCTACTTGTCGACAAATTGTCGACAACTCACTTAGTATTCTTAATATCAACCGTCGCCATGTCTTTTGGCATCTTAGCCCCAAGTCCACTTTGGAATGTGTTATAGTAGTCCTTATTGTTATTAGTATCTACATATTGCACAATATCTCGCAAATCTTTTTCAACTAAAGAGCTTGTATTATAGATCATAATAAAGTGATTGTATACATATTGTTTATCATGGGATATTAACATATATATCGTTGTTTTAGGGCGCTTAATTTGCATATATACGGATGGCATAGCATCATTCCATACGGTAGCAAATTGGATTGGCTGGTGCATGGAATACTTGTCAGTTAGAATAATACTGCGTACAGCTTTCGGGAAAATCTTCTCTGGATGTTGTATATCTTCAGCCTCAACTGGCATTACCATGATACCTTCTCTATACTGATCGCTATCGTATACATACATGTACGAATCATTCTTATCTTCCCGTATCATTTTACTTGTTTTTAACGTTAAGAATGTAAAATCATTAATTGTTAATGCTTTGCTTTTTGAAAGTATATCCTTCGCTGGTTCAATGGATGGTAATACATAGTTTACCAACGGAGACATTATCATGTCTTTAGTCTTATCAACACCTTGAGCTTTTAACACGCTAAACTGTTTTCTAGGCATAAAATTATAACCCACATGATACGAAATAGTCGGTGTATTCTTCATCGTAAAATTAAGACTCCCCACCATTGGTGCATCCTTAGCATACGTGACATCCCATGTCGCTTTTTCAACCGTAGGATACGTAAATTTACCAGCATATAATGAATGGTCATCACCACGAAATACGCCAGTTGTTTTCTCTGCGATAGCTTTCATATCATCAACAGTCAATTTGCTATAAGGAATCTTACTATCCTCCCAATTATTGCCTGCTGGTTGATGACGTAATTCATAAGCCATCATACCGTCGGGGCTCATAATCATTGCATTTCTGAAAGCAGGTGTACCATCTGCAATCTTCTCAGTATTCCCATATCGACTCGAGTAAGGCATGGTGAATTTTACATTGGCTCCATCCTCTTTCAAAATAAATATTGATGAAGAAAAATCTAATGCATGGTTCAACTCACGATTTGAATAAATGATATCATTTAAATCAAATTCGCCATTGCCTACCACTTGTTTAGGCATATATGTTTTTATATCCTTTTCAACATCCCGTTCCATCTGTTGCGCATCCGCATCAGTCTTGCGATAATTCTGATATGCATCCTTTGATACCGTCGGATCTGCACCAGGTATATTAATATCAATTGCGTTACTACTAAAGGCAACACAACTTAAACAGAGCGTAGCCATCAATACACGTTTCATCATACAAACTCTTCCTTTCACATAAATTCTCTCAAATAGTATATATATATAGAATATCATATTTCGTTTGACTTATAGTAGTATAATATAAATATAGAAACTAGGAGGTGATTACTATGAAATTTACTAAACGTATACTCATTATGACTGCTTTAGCCGTGACTGCTGTAGTGTCCACAGGATTTGCTTATGATTATGTATGCAATAATTCTCAGTACAATTGCAATACTAACACACAATACAACTGCAATAACAATGCTAACTATGCACCATGTAACAATAACAACCAAAACTATTGCGGTCCAAACTCTAATACTAGAGGATGTGGCGGATATAGAAGATAATATATTAAACATGACAGAAGCCTATAGTACGATTTTCGTACTATAGGCTTTTATCATCTATAAGTATACATAACTCTATAGAACATTAACATAAACAAGGTTAAATAAGTGTCGACAAATTGTCGACACTTATTTATACTGAACCTAGAGTCATCAACGTGAGTTAAGCTCATCACCGAAAAACGCCTAACGTATAAAAGCATTCACAGTGCTTACACGTTAGGCGCATTTTAATGTATAACTAGTCCCGCTATCCCCCACATCACGGCGATAACGCCAAATATAAATCCCCATATACTAAGGAACGAATAGATCATAGATTGATGAGGATAGATTCTGATGGAATAAGAGCCATAATCATCCTTACCACCCATCAAAAATCGACTAATAGTGCCAAAGATCTTAGCCATCGGACTAGGGTTATCGTTAAATACAATCTGATATGTTCCCGGCTTAGTATGAAATGTATAGAGCTCGAGTCGTGCGTCGATTACTTTAGTCACGCTAGCGGGTATCAAGTTAGCTCTTAATGGGACTTCCTTTTCCGTTTCACAGTTAATAAGCTGTAGTCCAAATAGCCCTAACGGAGCTTTTTTAAACCGATTACCATTAAGCCATATACCATAGCGACCAGCTGTTTGTATAGTAAATATCCCTTTGTCTGTTCTATAAGGCATATCATGTATAGGCGAGATAGTAAAAATTTTTACCATATACCGAAGGCTAATCACCAGTAAGAACAGCCCAATGGGTATCATTAATAATGTTATATACAAATATAACGCCACCTTTATTACGAGTTCATGCGGTTAAAGTATTCAATAGATTGCGGTGTAAATCCAATATAGGTAGTGCCATTAGAATAAGGTCCTAATTCATATGGTTGGTAAACTAGATCGATGTTCCCCTTACCGCGTAGGCAGTAGTTATCAGTTACATATTTTACACTCCAGCCTTGAGGAATACGGCTCTTTGTATGGGAACCTGTGTAGTAATCTAATACATAAGATCGTAATCCTCTGTCCAACTGTTCTGCATTAGCGATTTTTACATAATTGTATAGAGGAACACGTTGACCTGTTATTTTATTATATACAAGTCCTCTGGTATTAGTCATACCATGAACGGCACCGGCATAGTAATGATAGGTCGTCAATAGAATGGAAACAACTTGGCTATCTTCATAGGTTACCTTATAATTTTGAGCCACCTTATAAATATGTTGGTTGTAATACATATCCTTTGCTTCTAGCACATAGTTTGCAATGTCTGTATTAATTGCCTGTTGCGCATAAGCATGATCTGTATAAACTAATGGATATTTTAAATCTAAATTGGCATCTGATTGGCTACCAGTTACAACCTTTGCATAGCCTGGTATGGCTAACATAGCGCCTACAGCCCCTAAAACTAAAGCTTTCTTTAATACGTTCATACTAATCCCTCCTCTACCTGAGATTTGTTAACGAAATATCTATACTGAGTATTTCGCCATGAACTAGTAAATCTCCTTTTTATTGTTTCTGTACCATCGTACTAGAGGAGGCTTTCACCATACAAAAAAGGACCCTCCAAAGAGAGTCCTTAATTTGTTATGGTATGCTATTAAGCGTTTTTAGCTACTTCAACAAGTTTAGCGAATGCTGCTGCATCGTTAACTGCCAAGTCAGCCAACATTTTACGGTTAACTTCAACGCCTGCTTTAGTCAAACCAGCGATGAAACGGCTGTAAGTTGTGCCATTGATGCGAGCTGCTGCGTTGATACGAGCAATCCACAATTGACGGAATTCGCGTTTTTTCGCACGACGGTCACGACGAGCGTAGTACAACGCTTTCATTACTGTTTCGTTAGCTTTTTTGAACAAACGAGAACGAGTACCGCGGTAACCTTTAGCTAATTTCAAAATCTTTTTATGACGTGCATGAGCTGTAACGCCCTTTTTCACTCTTGCCATTGTATATTCCTCCTAAATTACGATATATCAATCTAATAGTTAGCGATTAAGCGTATGGTAAGCATTTAACTACGCGTTTGTAGTCAGATTTAGCAACCAATGTAGCTTTACGTAAATTACGTTTACGAGCTGGAGATTTTTTCTCAAGAATGTGGCTTTTGAAAGCTTTTGCACGCTTGAATTCACCAGTACCAGTTACTGCGAAACGTTTAGCCGCTGCGCGACGAGTTTTAATTTTTGGCATAATTATAATCCTCCCAATATCCTATTTACTTACTAAAATCATGGTCATATTACGACCTTCTAATTTAGCTGCTTTTTCAATAGACGCCGTTTCTTTGAGTTCTTCAGCGAAACGTGTCAACACTGCCATGCCTAGTTCAGGGTGAGAAAGTTCACGACCGCGGAACATGATGGTTACTTTTACTTTGTTACCTTCACCCAAGAATTTGGATGCGTTTTTCATTTTTACGTAAAAGTCATGGTCTTCAAT
>OKVI01000549.1_pt1 | contig 23804 bp, 19 predicted proteins | sample 1607001 | NCBI WGS metagenome assembly OKVI01 (sample SAMN03281018, study PRJEB24777) | human gut metagenome | isolation source: fecal sample PR128 from 1 month old male Malay infant, vaginal delivered...
CTCTCGATCCGCCGCGCCAAGGCCCACGCCGCCGCTCTGTTTGACGCCCTAAGGTCGGCGAGACCCGGAGCACGTATGACGCCGAGTACGACGAGTCGACCTCGACCATCGGGAATCGAGTCGCGAAATACCGAAGCATAGGCTCAGGCTTTGAAGGGCCCTTCGGATAGAACCGCTTCGTTTTGATCAAGCTTGGATCAGCCCAGCTTGCCGTTCCGATCAGGATTCGAGACATTTGGTTGCCCTTACGTCTACGACCACCAGAACATACACCACTAGGAACATTGTATGTCTTAGGTCAGCCGCGCCTCGTCAACGTCTACCGCCAGTCAGATTATGAATAGAAATCGCGAGTTCTTTTGCTGTAATCCATCAGGGCCGATTCGTACTCTGTCAGTTCCGTCGGTCCAGCCGTCAAAGCGTCGCCACTTGGCCCCTGTCGGCACATGTTCTCTGTATTCTGAACAAATTGATCAACGCTCAAAAATTCCGTCGCAATACGCGCGAAGTTGAGTTCGCTGATAAAAAAACAAGCCTCGCCATGTTCTGTCTGAAAGTTCAACTGAACAGCGTGGACGCCATCCATTACCATCGTAGCTACCAAGTCTAGTTCAGCAAACTTCTCCTTGATGCGCTCTGCGGATACTACGACCACTAGGTGCAATTCACCGCAGACAAATTTCGCGACATCCTCAGTTCGAAGCGAAAGCGTATATGGGTATGAGGTGTGCCACGGCTCTTCACAGGTGAGGGAATACACCATGTTGCTCGAGCCAGTCGGGAGAAGCTCGTGCCAACCGCCCTCAAGAGCTTCGTGGCAGATAGCGATATATCTGAGCCCCGGCTCCGGCTCGATCATCGCAAACCCTGCCGCTAGAGCTTTGTCGATGCATGAATTTAGCGATGCAAGGTGCTTCAGTTCCTCATGTTTCAGCGCCACCCTGGTGACATTTCGCATTCCCCGAAGTGCCGGCGCGAAGTCGTTTTCAAAAAAGTCGTGGACTTTCTTATTGTCTGCGACTTGCCGAAATGCACGAGCACTCTTGGTCCCTGACTTTACTTCCAGCACAAAGGGCTCAGCACGTCCGAGCAGACACACGTCGCCGTGACGGATAACATTTGTCAAATCAGCGAGGACACATGGGACACTCGACTCCACCGCTGACTTGAGCACCTCCCACTCAAGCTTGAAGCCATCCTTGCCCAGAAATGAGCCGGCATGCGGCTTAATCGTTCCATCCTCTGTATTGAAGTAGAGCTGCTTAAGTGAGTGCTGACTTTGGTAGATGTTCGCTACCCCATCACCGAAGCATCGCCAAGCTTGCTGGCGGCTCTGCTCACACTTGATGTCAGCGTCGTAATCTGAAATTAGGATTTTAAGCGCCTCAGCGACCTGCTTGGATGGCCGGCCCAATGATCGAGCACGACGCAACGCAACCAAATCGGCCCGGCGCTTTTCGATGAATCTCTGCGATTGCCGTAGGCGAGCGACAAGATAGGCCTGCAGTTGCAGCAGTCGGGCCAAATTCGACGGGTCTTCTCGCAGGGCGTGAAGCTCGGTGGCTGCCTCGGCGATTCCCCGGCGATATATCTTCGTCCGCTTTTCCGTTCCTCCAGTCATCACTGATAGCCGCAGCGCCAGTCGACCCTGCCGAACTGGGCAGCCATCAAGTGGGCGTAGTCGAGGATATCGGGCGAAACATTGTAGCCATCAACGAAAACGGCCACGCGGCCGTCGATGTGGCTGGGTGAGACGCACATTCCGTTGGACTCCAGGGACAATAGATTCGGGTTGCCGACATGCGTTAGTGCCTAGAACGCAAACTAGTACTTCGATTCCTCCATCTCGTTTGACCGGCCCGGAGTGTGACTCACCTCGAGCGATGCGCTCATCCGGATGACAGCGGTGGTATGCCAATAGCGGGCGCGCGCACCGCCGTATCCTCCGTCGCGGCGGCGAAAACGCACGAGCCAAATCAGGTCGGCGTCGCGGGCCTCCAAGTACGCACGCGCGGTATCAGTGCGACACCACAAACGTGAGCCTTCACTCGCACCTTCCTCATGTTGACGGGATTCGATCCACGCGTCGGCTCGTACTAGAGTCTCGCCGGTAGCGTTCTCCCAGGCCCGGTCGAACGGATCGACAGATCTTAGCTTGGAAAATGCAGCAAAGTCCTGGCTCAAGCGCGGCCTCTGCACCGCGCCGTTTGCACCCAAGACGTCGGTCTCGTCCAGATGCGCGTAGGCTTCTTTGTGCACGATCCATGGCAGGTAGGGCGCGTCCTGCTTCGATATCGCCCCTTTATCCTCATACATCCGCAGCTGCGGCACATAGGCTTGAAACGGCCCCTGAGCGGCCACCTTCTCGGCCAATGCGGCGCTTTGGTCGCGCGGCGCCAGCGACGACATAACCCGGATCTCGACGTTCTCGTTGGAATGCCAACTACCATCGACGGTGAGCCAGCTCCCCACAGAATCGCCGATCCCGAGCAATGACTTCAACACGATCGGATCCGCGGTGAGATCCATCGCCTTGTCGCCCACGCCCATCAGGGAGACCCAAGTGTCGAGGGGTTGGCGATCCGTTCCGTCCGCGAGCCAGAAGCCCATCGGGTGCGTCACGAAATTACGCGAGAGCCAATCTTCCCACGGGTCCTCATCCTCGTAGCTGCGCCAAGCCACCGGGTGCGCAGCGAGAAGGTCGCCGGCCACCGAAAACAAGGCGTGCCAAGCCAGTTGCTCACCGTGGGCCTGGTACTCAGCGTCAATGCCACGCGTGTAATGGTCGCGCCCGGGTCGCAACCGCCCCCTTCGATCGCTCATGAACTCGAGATCGGCGTCATGTTCGCGTACCTTGGCGACAATGGCGTCCACGGTTTCCCAGTGCGGCCGTCCGAACAGGCTCGCCAGTTGTGCAACATCATCTTTACTGAAGTCGTAGTCTAAATGCAGTTCAGGTTGAGGCTCAGCCGAGCCCTTAGGACGCATGAGGGAGAAATCGCTTTCGTAATAGCCCTCCCTCTTCTCTGCTGCGAAACTCGATCGATTGACGCGCTGCAGCTTCTGGACTCGTGCCTTCGACAAGCGAACCTCGCCCGCGTTCACGCAGGCCAGCAGGGCTTGAGCCGCAAAATGCCGACGAAGCACGTGACGATCGATAGCATCCAACGCAATCGCTTCGAGGAAAACTACATGTCGGGCGACGACCTTGGGTGCGTCCATTGCGATGCGCGCCATCGCGATCAGCAACCAGAGTTGGGCGTGCTGGTAGAAAAACGGCAACTCCGGTGCCTGGAAAGGCATCGCGTCGCGACGAAGATACTTCGCGACCACCCCATCCAGCACGTCCGCGCGCCCCAGCCGAACCGCCGTGCGGAGGCTATGGGCAGCGAACCACCGCTGCCGCGTGATGGGCGAACCAAGCTGGAACCAGATCAATCCTGAGGCGGCATCGACCGCTTCCCCAGTAAACTTCATCGCTTCTTGCCATGCGCCGTCCTCGGTATTGGATGCGAGTTTCGCTGGCCCACTTTTTAGCAATCGTGTCAGCGCTTCCTCGCCCACACCCTCCGCTGTCTTCCCATTGAACTCCGCAGCGAAATTCAGCCACACCGAAGCTGGTACCGCCATCTTGGGACGAGTGAACTCATGGACAAGCAGCATTAAAATTTCACCGCGCGCCAGACCACATATCTCCTCGAGCGCACGGACGTGCGAGCCTGACAGATACTCGAAGGAAATGTATTCACGTGCGTTCGCCCGCACGATAATTGGTGCGCACGCTCTGAGTGCGTCCACAACGGCAAGCGAAGATCCGGCCCATAGCTCCTTGCAAAGGCGCAGCTCTCTTTCCTTCTCGTATAGATCCAATATCTCAAGCCGCGCGATTAGAACGATATAGTCAGGCCATTGCTTGAAAGCCACCCTCGCACGCAGCGTGTCGAAGATATCGCTTGAGAAACGCACGTTTCGGAAATGCGTGCGCGCCGAATCAAGGATCCGCCCCACAGCGACCTCATCGAGCGGGTCGGTGCCTGCTGCGAGATGAAGGAAGTTCGCCTTCGCTGCGGCCTGCTCGTCTTCCCAGGTTTGGGGCACCAAGTCGGCACCGGGTGCACGCCAGTTGGCGCGCATATTACGATCGTCCCGCTTTACTTCGATCTGATCCGCCGCTGCGTCTAGATAGTGGCACTGCCATGCATCCTCGCCTATCACCGCGCCGACAAAGCGGGCGAGTCTACGGGGCGTTTCCGACCCTAATGCACCAGGGTTGTTCTGCATGTATTGTTCGACTAGCTCGATGGCCACGCCGGGCGAGCGCGCGAAGGCTTTGGATTCGAGGGTTGCGACCAGATGCGTAGTGCCGCACGCGTAGAGCTCGACCGGGTTCGACAGCCGCAAGAGGGTTAGGGCGAGCTCGGCGTCAAGCTTTTCATCTTCCAGCAAGGCCCGCACATACGGCAACAGTGTGAAGTCGAAGGAGATTCGCCCACGGTCTTGCCACCGCGCTAGCCTCGGAAGCCCGGCCATACCAGATGCTCGGCTCATTGCGGCTCCGTAGGAGCCCCAGTCAAACTTCTCTTCCTCGCCGAAGTTGAGCTCGCAGATGTTGGACAAGGTATGGCTATCGCACTGGGCCAGACCCTCTCCGATCAACGAGCCGGCTAGATGCAATAGCCCTCCTACGAAGTGATAGTCGCCCGATCCGATCGCGTCCATCTGCTCGAGTCCCTTGTAGAAGTAAACGACCGCCTCGGCGGGACTGGCCAACGCAGTCGCCCGACCGAGGCGGGCGAAATATTCAGCGCGATGGGTTACATCGTGTTCCTTTTCGGTGGCCGCACTCGCCTTGATCGCAAGCGCCCCGGACATTGCATGGAACGCCGGCCGAGAAGCTAGTACGGCCACGAGCCCGATTAGATGGGACACGGATGCGACATCGGGCTCGCTGACTGCCTTGATGTAGGTCGCAACCTCTTCCGCGGGGAATGCGTCGTTCGCCGCGAGAGCGAGTGCCAACATGCTCTTTGCGACCATGTCGTACTGCTGTTTTGCCGAGTGGCCGCCCGAGTTGTAGTCGTCGGCATGTCGCAGCGCTATCCAACGGGCTGTCAGCGGTGCCAAGCTAGGCTTCACCGAATCGGTACCGGTAACAGCCTTCGCGAAATCACGCGCGATATCGAGCCAGCGGGGCAATCGCCCCTGGAGGAATTGAGTGGCTGATGAATGGTGGCTGTAGTGATGGTGCGTTTCTTCCTTGGCGTCTCGGGCGGCCTTGGCCTTTGCTTGGTAGTCCGTATCAAGTGCCTCCTTGAGCGCGCTGAGAAACTCCGCGTCGGGCAGACTTTGAGGCAGCGTCGCGCCGTGTTCGGCTAATTCGCGCGGCAGTAACTCACGGGGACCAATCGCGGCGCCGGTCGCGCAGGAAGCGATGACCTGCCGCGCAATGTAGGTGGTGAGCTCGCCTAGCTGGTACGACGAGTCCGTGAACATATGTAGGCTGGGCGGCAACAGAGGCAGCGCCTCGAGGATTGCGGTGGCCTGGGCGGGCATTCCCATGCTCAGCGCCCTCGCTGCAGCCTCCACCATGCCGTGCACAAACGGCCGCTCGTCGGGTTGATAGTGGGCTCGAAGCTTCACCGGGCCGTCCGCTGTACACGCCGCCGCGAGCGACTCGAGCTGGGCGCGCTGCTGCTCCGGGCTGCTGGCGGCATAACGATTAGCCGCAGCGATCGGCCCGATCGACGTCAACGCATCGACGCAGGTACGGATCACGTCGGGCGGAAGCAAGCGCGCTGCCTCGGGACAGCGCACCAGCGTAAACATTTCCTTTGCAATGTTGTACCCGTGCTCGGCGCTAACCCAACCCGACAAGCTTCGAGCAGCCGACTTGCCGTCCCCCCTGAGCAGGTAGCAAAACGGAAGCGCAGCCAAGTCCAGCATAGCCGGGTGCGCGCGGTCATGCGCGTCACTCCTTTGATCGAAGTAGTGATGCAGCCACTCGGCAACCCACCCGGCATGCCAGACTGCCTCCGAGATATCGCCCATCAGCCCGTGCGCAATCGCTAGACGGGCGTGGCGAGAGCCAGGCCAAGGGGTTTGTGCCTCGAAGATACGCCGAAGCGAATCTGGATCGGCCGAGGCGACCACGAGATCGGGGTAGTCCAGCAAGTAGGTTGTTCCTCGCTGATCAATCGCGGCGAGGGTCGACAATTCGACCAGTAGCGGCACCAGATGGTCGAGTTCGTTGACGCGAACGGCGTGTGCCACAGCGGCGCGAAGTCGCGCGTGGCGAATTGCCTGCTGGCCTACAGTGCCCGTTATGCTCGCGGGCAGCCGCTCGTCGAACGCTAACTGGAATAGCTTCTCGCCATCTTTCAACTGCAGCAGTAGGTCGGGGAGCGTCGTGGCGGCGTAGACCGACTCGCCCTGCACGGCGAATAGGTTTTTTGCCAGATCACGTAGCGGCGCCGCGTCGCCCGCGTATTCTTGGCGGATGAGCGTTTCGGTTGGCTCATCGCGGAACATCAAGCCGTGCTTGGTGTGCTCCAGTAGCGGCGAAAGGTCTGCCGCAAAGCTGACGACCGCGCCCTCGGCCATGCCGTTGACCTGCGCGAACTCCTTGAGCGGAACGGGTGGCGGTAAGGTGGCCAGCCCGGCCAGGAAAGTACGGATGCTTGGATCAGCATTGCCCAGCTTGCGTGCCTCCATCAAGGCCTGGTCAATGCGATGCCGGATCAGGTCGTCGAGCTCGATCGGCTTGTTAATCTCGCTAGGGGCCAGCTGGCTCGGCTCCTCTGCTAAATGTTCCAGCACACGAGCGTTGCCCTTAGACCGAGCTTGACCCACCTGGATCATCGTCTCAGTCAGCGTGCTCACGCGGGTTCTAAGGAACTCACGAGTCTCCTCCTCGACGAACGGCGCCAGTTCGAGCTCGTCTGCGGAGATCTCCCCAGTTGCGGAGAGCCGCCTGTGCGTGCGAGCACTAACGATCACCTGCAGACCAGTGATCGTGGCGCCATACTCCAGGCTCTGCAGCAACAGGCGCGGAAACGAATCCTGGTTGCGATCACGCGCAATCTCACTTGCGTTGTCAATCGCGTCGAGCAGCAGAATGAGCTGCCTATCCGCCGAACCGCGGCGCAATGTTACGACTGCCTGTTCTAGACGCGCGCGAAAGGTGCGGATGATGTCTTCGCTGTTGCTGGTAGACGGCAGCATTGGGTCGCATAAGCCCCGACAGGCAAGCTCATTTGCGATATGGACCAGACCGCGGCTCGGCAGATGCCTGCTGTCGTCGGAAGCGCGATATTGGCCCATGCCGAAGCAGTCGAATAGGATTGTCTCGTGGTCTTGACCCAGGCGGGCAGCGAGCGAGTTCATGAAGACGGTCTTTCCAAAGCCGCCTTCGGCGTGCACGACTAACGGTCGGGTGAGCCTCGGAATGCGATGGACTGCATCCTCCAATTGCACGCGATCAATCACTTTTCCGATAGGTGGGAAGCTCGCCGGCGCCGGTAGAAGGTCCTTGTCGTCGGACAGACCCAGCGCTGCCAGCACGTCTGTGCGCACAATGACGTTGCGGTGCTGCTTGATCAAACCGGCCTTGTCGCGTGCCAGGTCCCGGATATCCGCGAGGCGGCGGCGGGCCATGTGATCCCGCGTATCTGACCAGTCGACCAGAGTGAGCGCGAGCTGTTGCTTGTTCTCGCGAAGGTCGCCAGTCAGCCCGACCATGTCCAGCCTCGCAGCGAACTCAGCGAGATCCTTTCCCGTCAGATTGCAGGCATCCATCACCTGCTTCGCCTGCGTTCTTGCATCGCCCTTAAGCGGGCTTTTCTTCGCAAGGCCTTCTATAGCCTCCAGTAGCGCGGGTTCGATAGGACGATTGGTGACAAGCTCGAACCGCAACTTTGCCCGCGCTTTGACGGCGCCAAGCGACGCCTTACAGGCACGATACGTGCGTGCGAACTTGCTAATCGTCTTCTTCGCCTGTGCCGCCCGGAACGGTTTGTGCTCGGCCGCCTTGGAGTACTTCACCTGGACCACGACTATGCGCTCGGCGTCCTGCAGGTTGGCTCTGCCTCCGAAGTACAGCACCGCGTCAGCGATCTCGTTGCCTTCATTCGAGACGCCGCGCTGGTCCTCGTTGGCGAACCCTTCCACCGCAATCCCGACCAAGTCAGCGCCGGGCAAGAGCAGACCCAAGCACTTACGAGCCACCCAGGCTTCGTGGAACTCGTGCCCGTCGCGGGAGGCGCGTACGGTATCCACCTCCGGGCGTACTCGTGGGTCGGTCTTCCTTTTGGGTTTAGGCGTCGCCTTGGGCTTCGGCGCGGCCTTGCGCGGGGTTGCCGTCTTGCGCCTCACCGTGGACTTCCTCACCTTTGCCATTGCCCGTTCCGTCGTGACCTAAATAAAGGATAACCTCGCCGGCCGGCCAGAACGGCGTTGAGCAGTAGTCTTGGAGAGTAACGGCCCAGGACGAGATGCCCGGTGGCCTCAGGGGTGCACCCTTCTGACTAGAGATCTGAGGCGGAGTATCCGATAGGCCGCATCTATCTTCTATTAGCTCTCATTTTGTGAACCTACTAGTTCGAATCCGGGAGCCGCGGGCGCGCCAAACACCCCTGTTCGAACCTCTCTATTTCGAAAATAGCGACCGCCGAAAACGCCTTGTTTTCGGCGGTTTTCGCGTTTTGGCGTTGGACCAAGATCGGCGCGGTCTCGACCGAAATGGGGCCGATCGCCGCAAGTGCTAGTGCCGAACCGCGTCTGGCATCTGGCTGACATCGACACGCCGCGCGGCCAGGTCGCGGTTATGCTCGTCCGCAGCGGGTGGCAGTGCGATTACGCCGAGGTGGCTACGGTCCTGCGCAAGTTCGGTCGGTCTCGGCAAATCGTGCTGACGACCAGCCGTATTGAGCAGGAGGAGTTGAACAGTGCTGGGCGCGTAGTTATCCCACTGGCATCGGTCGCCAAGCTCGATGCACAAGGACTCTGGCTGGAGCGCGAAACGCTCATAGAGCATTACCTGCGCGGGGTTAACCAGGCGCGCAAGCTGCTCCTGCACCCCACGCTGAAATCCGACCAGCAGCTTTGGTTCGAACTCGGGCCGGACAACGCGTGGCTACGCGTCAACAGCCGAACCGTTCGGCTGTGGGGTAAGCAACGGCTATTCGTTGCGTCAATCGCCCGAGCGCACATCCGTAACCAGCCGCATCGGCGCCTCGCCGATGCGGTCAACGACGCAGGCTACGAAGGCGACGTCCGCAGCCTGCACCAGATCTGCTCCCGTCGAGATTTCCGCGAGGTGATCGGCATTGCCGATGGCTTCGTCTGGATTCGCGACGACGTGCAGTAACCCGGCGCCGCCTCGTTCATGGCGCGGCGAACGCCGATGACCACCCACCGGACCGATGGAAAACCGCTCCCCACTATCCCTGCAATAGAAGGCAAAATTATGGAAACCAAGCTGAGGCAAGACGTCACCCGAATCGTTCGCCGCGAAGCGCGTCTCATGGTCGCACCGCTGATGAAGCGGATCAGGACGTACAAGAAGGAACTGGCGGCCCTCAAGGCACCGGCGCGGGCAACACGCTCGACGACGGCGAAGAAGGCGTCGGCAACGGCGGCTCCGCCTTCGAGGATCAACCATCCGGCCCAGATCAGCGGCGAAGAGGCACAGGCGTGGTACTCCACCAAGAACCTGATCGAACTGCGCGAGAAGTTCGATCTGTCCGCGGCGGGAATGGCGGACCTGGTCGGCGTCCGCCCCTGGTCGATCTATCGGTGGGAGGCAGGCGAGAAGCCCAGCGTCGCATCGATGATCAAGGTCGCCTCCCTTCGTAAGATCAGCCGCACGCGCGCGCTGCGCATGCTGGAGGAACTGCGAAATTCCGAAGCGTAAGGGAGCGACCGGCCACTCCTCGACCGGCATTGCCGGTCGAGGAGCTTCAATCTCAGGCTGCAGCTGTAAGCAGACGTGCAATCTGATCGGCCGACAGCATGTGGCCGACTTCGTCGTTCGCGGTTTCTTCCTTATATAGCTCGACCATCGCCTCATAGCGCGGCAGCATCCTGCATCCCGAGTTGAAGTCTGCTCGGTCCGCGAAGGTCGGATGCTCATGTAGGTTCAGAATAAGATACCTAGCGGTCACAAGAAGAAGCTGCTCATCCCGGCCGTCATATCCCGGAAATCGTGGCGGACACGCGCTCGGTCCGACCTGCGCCATGACCCGCGCCTGGTCTGCGCGCGGAAGCGCTTCATAGCTCTCCTCAAGCACCGACCACATCAGGATATGCATCCTGACCTTTGCGACGTGCGGAGGTGTGGGCTCGCTGTGGAACAGACCTGCATAACGTTCCAACAGCGACCATTCCTGGCCGTGGTAGATGGCCTCTGTAACGAAGTCCGGATCGACTTCGTCGTCGTGCTCTCCGATACCCAGCTTTCGCTGGATGCCAGCCAGCATCGCCACCACCAATCGTTGTTCGTTTGACAACTTCATTCAACTCCCCTGTAGTTCTGCTTTATCCATTAACGCGCGCGTGGGCGCTGATTTTCTACTGCCGAACGATATAGAAGGCGTCCCCGCGCCTACGTTATTCATGATTAGCTAACTTTCGAGGCAAGGGAAGCTTTGTCGCGTTCTATGCGACGAACGACGTTTAGGCTTCCCCCATGACGACGCTGTCCGCACCTACGGATGTCCATCTTCCAGCGGGTTTTCACTGAGAACAGGCTGGTTTCGGTTTGGCGCAGCACCATATCGCCGTACCCAACTTGGCCCCGGAGGTATGGTTAGCTTCTATCGGAAAAAATGTGCACGGCTGCACAGCTACCATTCGTCGCCATCAAGCGCGGGCTTTCCAGATCGATCGCCCGTTCCGAACCGAGGCCGCCGCCGCTGGCTGGGTAGCCCGCTGGCTCGACCGGCAGGGCCATCTGATACAAGCCGAACTGCAGGAACGCCCGGCTTTGCCCTGTGGCCGACCTGCGTCTGGCTCCGTCTAGCTCCGGTTTGCCTCGATTAGCCCCGGTTAGCGAAATCCTGGCTTCGACGGAGCCCTCCGGGCTCGCATAGCGTTGCGCGCATGTTCCTTTTGGAGGAAATGCGTGCCCGCATCCACCGCCCCGCCGCTCGTCTCCGACAGGCTGCTGCGATCGACCGAACTCGCAGACCGATGGCAAGTGGCCGAATGCACCGTTCGCAAATGGCGGAGCAAGAACGTCGGCCCCAAGTACATCAAGGTCGGAGGAAGCATCCGATACCGTCTCGATGACGTGCTGCGCTATGAGCAAGCGATCAGCCAGCGTCGGGCGGCACCGTGAATACAACAGGTCCCACCAGCGTCGATGCGACTTCTCAAACGCGGCGAGTCGAGATCGCCCGCCTACTCGCGCTCGCGCTGACGCGGTGCCGGCGCGACGAGAAACCCGCAGGCTGGACGCAGAAGGGGGTTGCTAACCCGCGCGCGGGAAGCGTCCATGTCCGTCCCTTCAAACCGGGTCCAACCCCACGATGAAAAAGGACACGCCTGCAATGCCCGCGGCAACCGTCGCGCGCGTCGTCGCACTCCGTAAGATGACCATGCGCGAACTCAAGGCGCAGTGGTCAGAACTGTTCGACAACGCCCCAGCTGTAGATCAGCGCCGCTTCCTAGAGCGGCGCATCGCGTATCGACTTCAAGAACTTGCTTGGTCGAGACACCATGCGGCCGAACTCGATGCAAACCGCGCCCGGATCGACTTGCTGGTGGACAAGGGCAAGCTACCGCCCCGGGTACGCGATGGGAAGCCGATGCCCGGCTCAGTGATGATCCGGCATTTCAGCGGGCAAGACCATGTCGTAACGGTAAAGGCCGACGGCAACTTCGACTATCGCGGCCAAAGCTTCTCCAGCCTCTCAGCACTCGCCAAGCACATCACCGGCACACCGTGGTCTGGACCGGTGTTCTTCGGCCTGCGCAGCGCCAGCGCCAAGACGAAGGGGGGGCCGCGATGAACGCCCCGGACACCTCGCGCCGCCTGCGTTGCGCCGTGTACACGCGGAAATCAACCGAGGAGGGGCTGGAACGCGAGTACAACAGCATCGAAGCTCAGCGCGACGCCGGCCAAGCCTTCATCGCCAGCCGACGGGGTGAACGCTGGATTCCCGTTGCGGACGACTACGACGACGCAGGCTACTCGGCGGCCACACTCGCACGCCCTGCGTTGGAGCGCCTGCTGGATGATATGCGCGCCGGCAAGATCGACATCGTTGTTACCTACAAGATTGACCGGCTTTCCCGCAGTCTGCGTGACTTTCACCGACTGTGGGAGCACATGACGACATACGGGGTCGAGTTCGTCGCCGTGACCCAGCAGTTCAATACGACCGATGCGATGGGACGGTTGATGCTTAACATCCTTCTCTCGTTCGCCGAGTTCGACCGCGAGCTCGACGTCGAGCGAGCCCGAGACAAGATGATCGCCAGTAAGAAGAAGGGGCTGTGGATGCACGGCGTGCCGCCGCTCGGCTACGACCTGCAGAACCGCCGGCTCGTGGTCGATCCAGAGGAGGCACCGCTGGTGCGCTGGATATTTCAGCAGGTCGCGGCAGGCACGCCGACGGCGCAGTTGGTAGCTGCGCTGCGCGCACGTGGCGCAACCTCGAAGGTCTGGACTACTCGGAACGGGCGGCAGATCGTCGGCAAGGCTATCGACAAGTCCCTGCTATATAAAATGCTCGCCAACCGAACCTACCTTGGGGAGCTTCGCCACGGCGCGCAGTGGTTCCCCGACTCGCACGAAGCCATCATCGATCCCGAACTCTGGGCCAAGGCGCAGGCAGCAACCGCGACCCGGCCGCGCGCAATGCCGTCGTCGGACGCGTCTAAGATTCCCTTCCCTCTGCGGGGCTTGGTGTTCGCGGCGGATGGCCGCGCCATGACGCCTTGGCATACGACCAAGCGCAATGGGCGAACGTACCGCTATTACGTTCACACCCGCGCGCTGCATGAAAGCGCCAAGCTGCTGAAGCTGCCTCGCGTTCCTGCAGGCGAGCTGGAAGCCGCCGTTATCGAGCAACTGCAAGGTGTCCTGCGCGCACCTGAGCTGATTTCCGCCATGTTGCCGCAGGCAATTGCGCTCGACCCTGACCTGGACGAGCCCCAGATCATGGTCGCCATGCTTCGCCTGCATGAGATCTGGGAGTACCTTGCCGGGCACGAGCAAGCACAGATGCTCCAACTGCTGATTGAGCGAATCGTCGTCCACGAAGATCGCGCCGAGTTGCGGTTGCGCCCACTGGGCCTTACCAGCTTTGTCCGCGAACTAGAGCAGCATGCAGCCATCGAGGCGTCTGTATGAGCAAGTTCAAGGTCCAGATCGCGACCGGCAGCGACGGCTCTATCGCCTTCGATGTTCCGCTCCGGATCACAAAGCGCGGCTACCGCAAGCTCGTCCAGCTCTCCGGACCGGAGGCCGCCGAGCGACCTTGGGACGCCCAGCCGACCGCGCTACAGCGTGCGCTCGGCCGTGCGGAACGCTGGCGCCGGATGCTGGAGTCCGGCGAGGCGACATCCATCAACGATCTGGCCGCTAAGGAGGGCACCGACTTCAGCTACATCGCTCGCCTGCTCAATCTAACGACATTGGCTCCGCAGCTGGTAGCAGCGATCTTGGACGACGCGCTTCCCAGTGGCACGACCGTCAACGACCTGGCGATCAACCCGCCTCTACTGTGGTCCGGGCAGATTGAGCAACTGGAGCGCAAGCGCGGTCCGTTTCGCAGGTAGCGGTTGTCTTGGAATAGACGGACAGATCGTGCACCGAACACTCGATCAGCTGCCCCGCTCTCCACAGACTGCTGGAACGCGTCAGCCGTGCATTGCGCCTCATGGTCTATTTTTCAAGATCGAAGGAAACATCCTGGCTCGCACCTGAAAACCTATCAGGCTGGTAGGCCGCCAAGGAGACAACCCCGGGCCGAATTGATTAATAATTTTGGCAACTTTGCTATTCAATCAACGACTTAAGCCTTCCAAATTTCCCGGCAACGCCCAACTGCGACGTCGGCAAATCAGCATCCTGCCAGCCATTTTCGCAGTGCCCGCTATCGGCCAATAGCCGTCACCTATGCCCGATCTACTTCTGGCCGAAGCAGAATCGCGGTCAGAACTTCGGTTTTGGGGACTAACCCGGTTTGGCGAAGTCTACTATCGACTGGAGCTACTTCATGTCCTCAATCTTCCCTACGACAATCATGGTCTTTGTGATGGGCGACCCGATGACCACCTGATCGATCTGAGTGTCGATCGCCGCCTTGCAGCTAGCGGCAATCGCTGCAGAAGTAGAGTTGCCGTCAAAGACCCAGAAGGAAGTTGGCTCCGACCAGCAACTGCTGGCGAGATGGTCTTCCACTGCCGTTACCAATGCTTTGTACCGAGCATCGTAACTTTGGTTCTGATGAATTCGAAAGGTATTCCATAAACGCCCATCTTGCCACTCCGAATGGTCAGATTACGGCTTAGAAGGGAAGATGTAGGAAAATGGGGACAAGTTGTGTGACTACAATCGACCATCGGCCAGGAGAAGCCATTCGGCATAGGTGTCGATTGGCGCAGAAGCAGAGTAGGATTGGGGTGAAACCTGAGGCGCGACAGTTAACCGCTCAGTTGCAGTCCTTTTTTGCCGCTTCAATGCTGTGTCCTCACATGCAGCGGCGATGCAAGGGGAGTCCTTAAAGCTGGAATAGGGCCTTCTGAGCTTAGGGCACGCTCAAGATCAATTCGAAACATTGATCCGCCGTTGATGGAGAAGTGAGGCGTGAATAGGTTTTTCCACAGAGAAGAATACCGGCGCGAGTTTCCGCGCCGTGCCTATGCGCGCCTCGACGACATCGAACCCATCGTCCCGGGTCCTGATGCCGAGTTGACCTTTGTGTTTGACGCCGTCGACGCTGACTGGAACGGTTTCGACGAAGGTGGCCTGTTTAACCTATCTGACCCAGATCTTGAGACGCGCATTGCATCCTATTGGCGTGGCCAGTTCGGGCGCGATGGTGGCCGAGGCCCGGATGAGCCTGACGGCTACGGGCAAGTGCCAATCTACCGGATCGAATTCTCCATCTCGCCCGATAAAAAAATCTTCGAGCAATTGCCTCGCAACGAGGAGCGCTGGATCTCGCTCGAACTGTCCAACGTGGAAAGCGACACCCCGGTCGATGTCTATGGCGGCCTGTTCGCCCCCCCGATACGTGCCTATCTTCACGCCGTACCAGCAACCGCACCCTCGGGTCCGCTCTCAACTCTGTTCGACATGACGACCTGGATCGATAGCAGTCACGCCGAACTGATCGAGGCTCTCCGCCCGCAATGCGAACTCGAAGCCTTGGCCTGCTTCGATATTGGACAGGGTTCCGCATCCGCATTGATATGCCGGTGCGGAATACCGATCTACTATTTCGACACCGGGCGCGGCTCGGGCCGCAACGCGCCAACAGCTCCGGCGGTCATCGACTTCTGCACTTGTTGGTCGCCGACCGTTATCCTCTCACACTGGGATACCGACCATTGGGCAGGGGCTTCCGGGCATACAGGATTGCAGGCTTGCAAATGGATAGTGCCTCGCCAGACGATATCGACGACGCACACCGTCTTTGCCAACGAGATCCTCAACGCCGGCGGGAAGATCCATGTTGTCGGAAATGGCACATCGCCACTTACTTGGTCTAGCGGTCAGCAAGACTATGATCTGCGGCGCGCGACGGGAACGGGGCGAAACGGCAGCGGGCTCGTTCTCATCGTGACCGACCGTACTTCCAGAAGATCATGGGTGTTGACGGGGGACGCCGGCTACGACCTCATCGCCCAGGGCGCGCCGAACGACATCGCCGCGATGGTCGTGCCTCATCACGGCGCGGACATGGGCGCGAGTAGCCAGCCGTTCCTGCGCTCGTCGAATGGATATGCGCGCCTCTTCTATTCGTTTGGTCCGGGCAATGGTCACGGGCCTAAGACACCGCCGGTCCGTCATCCGGTCGCCGCGGCAGTGACAGCGCATCAGAATCGGAACTGGAAACACGGCAACTGGGCTCCGAACACGGCTGGTCAATCGCTCGCCGGTGGCGACGTGTTGGCGACTGCGACGCATACTTTCACCCATCTCCAAGGCGGTGTCGCCGGATGGAACGGTCCGCCCACATCGCTCGGCCATCTAAACGTTTGTAACCACGCAATGCCGGTGCCCCAGAGCTAGTGCCGAACGGGCCACTAGGCTTGCATCGCTTGCCTGGCGCTCTACACGAGGCATTCTCCCGCGTCGGCATGCATCGGCGGCCGCGCCTGGCTGCTTGAAAGCGCACAGAACCCGACGTCCGCTTCCGGCCAGAAGCGGACATCGGTCAACGCCTGAATTGAGCCGACCCGCGAAGCGGCGTCGGCTCGGAGATCTCGTCGTGACAGCGGGGTTCTATAAGAAGCAGCCTTTTAGAGGCTATTCTTCCCCACCTCTCAATAAAGGCGGAGTCCACCGAAAATGCCTCATCAAGCCGCTTCTGAGTGTCTGTCGCGTCTGATAGGGGAGGATCATTTCGCAGACGATCCGGCAACCATCTATACCGGTGTTCACGACCCGAACGAACGCCTAGCCATGAACACCCGCTTTGACCGCGCGCTAGAAGCCTTGCGCGATGCTGCGCAGAACGGCGCAACACCAAGCGCGTGCCTAGACCTGATCGAACTACATCTGGCCGGCTTCAAGCGCGCTGAGTTGGATACCGAAGATGCCGAGCGAGTCGCCGGACGTTTTGAGATGGCCATGGATTGCTTAGGGATCGAAAGCTCCGAGGGTATGCTCAACCGATGGCTGTACGGTTTCGATCCTTAGTCGGCGCAGCCGAGCCTACCAGTCTCGCCAGCGGCGCGACGTCGACATCGGCACACCCAGCGAATCGGCCGTCTGAGAAAGGATGCCGTGGAAACTAGGCTATGGATGAGCTCGACTACAGACGCCTCTCACTACCATAGGGGACAAGTCGGTTACACGAAATCAGCTTGGCGCCGCATGACGAGTGTCAGACCGATAGGTGGCGCCAAACCTCACTGGACCTCGACGGCTCACGAACTGATGGCGGCCGACATAGCGTGAGCGTTGGCCCGATGCGAGGCGACCTGCCACCAGAGCATCTGCAACCAAAGCGGGTCAATCATGAGCTATCGCTCGACATTTGCCTCGCCAACCAGGGCATACCAAGTGGACGCTTCTGGGTAAAGGCGAGAAACCTCCGCGCCCTTTCGGCTCATGAAAGACAAGTAGTCGCTGTCTGTCTCGAACTCAGTGTATCGGTGTGCCAGCTTTTAGAATTTTGGCCATCGCCGGCGCTCTGCGTCGCTCTAATGGCATTGATCATCGTGAAGTCCGCGGTTCGTAATCCCAGGCCACTGCGCGGCCACCGACAAGCTGCCCCACCTGCATAGCGGTGACGGGCAGCGTTGAGATCTATAAACGGCTCCCAACACCTTGGCGAGCTCACGCAGCGCAAGTTGCACTGCTGCCGAACTGAATCGACCAGAGTTTCATACGCGGTGGCATCCAGCCATTCGCACGACCGATACCCGTGCTCGGGTTGGACTGACTTATGCCCAGGGCGATCAGATAAACTGGCGCAGTACCGCTTACCCCCCAACGGAGAGTTGATGTACGCATCGGACTCAAACGTCGACGACCTTAGCCTTCGCGAATCGAGCGGAACACATCGAACATGAAGATCATCCAGGTGGGCACCCGCGGGCCACACCCAAGGCAACCGCCGCCTTGCGCCTGACTCGCATATTCGCCTTGACTGCCGGCACCGGCTTCATACTGACTGGCTGGGCCCTTCTGGCAACCGCGCAAAGCATTGCCCGAATCAGCGGCGGCAGCTACGGCACAAACCGGATCCAAGACTTCGCTATTGAGCACTTCTGGATTTGGGGTCCGGCGCTGTTAGCGATCGGCACCGCTGGCTGGATCGGCTCACGCTTGTGGCCGGACCCGCCATCGGAAGAGCAACCACGGCGGCTCAGCACGCCCACCTTACCCATGAACTCGCAATGCGCCGTATTCGTGCATCGTCACGAATTCCAAGCCACCGACGACTTCGGCTGGCCCCGAAATGTGGTCTGCGAACAGGATGAATACGAAAGCGCTTCTGGCGAATCGCGTACCAACCTGAGCCCGCAGCGCATCTTCGTGCTCGGCGGCGGTGGCCTAGTGCGAGTGCCGGCGGGGCTCTACTTAGATCCGGCCACTCAGAACTGCATCCGCAGCTGCGATCCTGAAGCCCCCCTGAGTCGCGCTTCGCTCCGGCCCCTCCAGGCTGCCGCTTCAAGCTGGCAGGGAGGGCGCGAGGCCGGCCGCCAATGCCCAGGAGGCCGGCTCGTCTTCCACGATCTGACGGACCGCTTCGATCTTGAACTCATCGGCGTATCGCATCGCGCTCATAACCACCTCCACTTAAGCCATAGTTTATGGCTGTGAGATGTCTACGAAACCCTGGGCGATTCACTGCTCACTACAGCTACACTGCAGTCGGGACGTGTGATTCTCGGTAGCGAAGCAGGCCCTTAGAACTGCTCCGCGCCCATTCGCCTTCGCTTCGCCTCGCCAAAGCCGCCTCGGCTAGCTGCAAGACATGTTCGATTTCGCCGGACCGGGACGACTGCTCAAGCCAAGCCCCAAGGTAGCCTGATATCCACAGTAGCATCTCGAAAGCTTGGTCGTAAGAAGACCAATTGATCTGTGCTGAGAATGGCCGCTGCACCACTCGTGTATGGGCTTCAATCTCCTTAGACACTTTTGTGAGAATAGCCTTTCGCACATTGACTGATGCCGCCGCACAAAGGCTAGCCACTTCGTCGGTAAAGTACCCTTCCGTGTCAGCACGGAAAATTATGCTCTGTTTATCGCGCTTGGTCCAAGCGTTGAATAGTTCATCGAACCACAGCCTCGCGACCACGTCTACTTCGAGCCGCTGGTTGTGTACGAGATGCAAAAGGACTTCTCTCAACATCCACGGCGGGGTGTCATACACCTTCCCAACTACATTTCGCATGGAGTCGACCGACTTCTTTAAGGTTGCGTCATCTAGCCTTGCGGGCATTGAAGCTTGAAGCTCTTGTATGAGTGCCTGCCGTATGGGTACGTTCCGGCGGACAGCCCTTGCTGTCATCCAACCGAGCAGATTCAACCGGTCATCCGAAGCCAATAGAGATGTAAAACCGCTCGGCGCCAACGCCTTAGGGTCATCATGCGCAATTCTTTCGAAGGCAGTGCATCCAATCCAGCGAAGCAGACCGTTGGCGCTTTTCAGCAGAGCCTCGAGCTGACGAGGCGAGCAAGACCGCCCAACTTCAAATGCAATGAGTCGAGCGGCGCACTTTAGGCCAAGTTGTCGACGGCGGTTCGCCCTGAAACGTTCTTCGGCACCAGCTTCCACCCACGTCAGTAAAGCGTCGGGGTCCGTCGCCCAAAGGACTTTCAGAGCGTAATAGTCCCCCCACGAAACTTCCGTAACATCATGAGAGAAATACTGCTGTGGGTCAGGAGCCTGTTTCATCAGATCAAACAAGCTTCTGCGCAACTCGGTGGTCATATCCACCATGATCCGCTGCTCTGGCGGCTGGACAGCATCAGGACGATCCGAGTCCAGGTATTTGAGTAGATCATCCCGTAGTGACGGGACAGAAGCGTCTGGCGCTTCATAAATTGAATCGCCAGCCATCGTGCTACTTAAGATCGTGCCAAGAGCGTCCCAAGCTGTATTGAAGTTCGGCAGCTGCAAGCCGTCCCGCCAGATGTTTGCGGGCAGGCAATTGAATACATTGTCTTGAAGTTCACCGTCACGCAGGAGGCCGCGGATATCGAGCTGCTCCTTTAGAGTTAGAGCATCTAACCCGGCAAGGTCGGACGAGGAAAGCCACCAATCCAAGATCTCGCCAACCCGAGCCGTTCCAAAAACATCAGTCGGAATGTGACTATGAAGCTCTTTCTCTCGCGCCTCAGAGTCGAATAGGCTCTTGAGCTTTACGACTCCGCCACTTTGCCCACCGGCTGGACTCGCGCTGGAACGTAGAAGCCCATCGGAGTAGTCAAGCACGCGCTGAAGAACGTCTGTGGGAATTGGTGTTATCAGGAGTGGGTAGTTCTCATTTGCCTTCTGCAAAGAGTTTGACAGGTGGTATCCCGCGACCGGCCGCATCTGGGCGTCTCGAACAAGCACCATGCGATCGTGGAGGTCCTTCTGTGGAAGACCAAACACCCTCAGGCGGACCGTCCCATATTGCTTTACCCAGACCTTGCATGCTGCCAGAAGATTCTGAATACGCGGGTCGGAACGCCCCTCGGATGGCGCGCCCCCTTTCGCCCAGGCATACAAGCGTTTCCACCACGGAGTCGACTCACTGCGCCCTGTCCCCGTGAATATTGTGTAAGTTCCGCTGTTCGACCCGTATGCGTTCAGAAGGTGGATGCCCACATCCTCCATGTATGGGTCGAACCAAGCAACGTGATCCCCTCTGTGGTTTGCCAGAAGACGACTAATCCACTCAGCCAGTTCGAGGCGACCGGTGTTATCGCCCTCAGAATAGCGCAGGAAGAACCTTCCTTCGGATATCGGAGGTACTAAACTACTGACCATGGATTTGACATGCCTGTTTGCAGTTACCCAGGGATCAGCTACCCGTCCTCCGATGACCGACTCCGTGCTTTTCGTGTGCCTTGTAATCCGTTGTGCCTCTTCGAGGCGGCTCATATGAGAGGGTCGCAATGCCTTGGACAGCCAATCACTCTTGAAGAGCGCCTGACCGCCGACGAAATGCATCGTTTGGCCAATCTCACGTACGAGGAATACGCCCCATTGGTAGCAAAGCCAATTCGTCCCAGTTTGAGAGTTCTGCGCTTCAATCTCCAACACAAATTCATCTCGAATTGCCTCTAATGTGGACGGCCAGTTGAGATTAACCGTCACAGGGTAAGCGGCCTCAGCAGCGATTACCGTTGAAGCGCTGTGAACGACGGCACCATCATTGAGCAGCCGCGCGTTTACCCTAAAGCCGTTCGCACCGCTAGCGAGTGGCTGATCCACTTGCACGCTCATCCCGCAGGAAACCGTGTTTAGGTGTACAAGAGCGCCACCTCGCTCGGTCAATCCGGGGAGCACCAGCAGTTCCAAATCGCCGATTCGCCATGCATCAAGGTCCGCAAATTCAAGGCCCGTGTCTGCGCTAAGCAGATCGATAGCAAAATTGGCGAGTTCTCGGTCTTCTTCTCCGCCAACCAAAAAGAGTTCGGACTTCACCAAGCTGCAGATCGAGGCACTGTCGCAGCTACACATATCAAGAGGACTGACCTTGTTGGTGGACCAACGGAAGTAGTCACGGGTAGGCAGATGCATTGAAGGCCGTACTGCAAGAGGCAGTTGCAGTTTAAGATCTCCGAAACGGCTCTCAAAATCTGCAGACATTAAAACGCCAGCGCTCTTGCTGGCATCTGCGAGAGTGGCCCCTCCTGTCATAGCACTCAAGAGTCCAATCAAGTTATTCGACCGGCAGTAGAGCGTCAGTCTCGCACACTGAGCAAAAAGCCCATCGCGTATGATCTTGAAGTGGTCCTTCGCGGGAGAACTCCAGCGATCGTTGCTGAAATCGAATGGCGACACGCGACCGTACAACAAGCGGCTCTCAACAGCAGCTTGAATTTGCAACTGCAATACCCATAGCTCCACAGCACATTCTCGGTTATCGCCAGCCAATATCCTTGCCAACCTGGTATCAGTAGTCACGATGGCTAGATCCAGCCCTGTCATTGCTGATCCTGGTCGTTTCATGCTGCTCCCTTTCTTATGTTTAATACGAGTGCGCTATAAATGTCGTTATGGTTCTTCGCGATTCTTGCGGGTCGAGTAGATTCCTGATCCCAGAAAGGCTACGTCCGTAGCTCGGCACGGCGAACATATCCTCCCGAATACTTCATTTTCACGCTACGTTGCACTCACTACTCGCATGCGCGAGCGGAGGCTTCCGACCGATAGCCTTGGGCATTCGACTTTTTGCTACTGAGACGCTGCAGTCGGACCCGGGAAGCGGCTTCAGGCTTGAACGAACGCTGGTGACCAGCGTTTCGGAGGCCTTGCGAAGCGCTTGACGTGCCTACCGCTGCAACCGGGAGCTTGATGCTGGCCGGGGCCCATATCTCCAACTGGCGCGCTGACGGCACGCCGAACGACGCACCACTGCGCAGATGCAAAGTCCTATTCCGACCGGAATCAGGAGATCAAATAACCTTGTTGCCAGTGCCCTGGTCGTCCAACTGCGGTTCGTTATCGGTGTTGACCGAATTGCCCTGGCCCTTAAACGTCACTTGACGGTAGTTGCGTCCCAGCAGCGTGTTCCGATCGCCGGCGATGGTGGCGTGTCCTACCTCGGTCATGTTGAAAGTGTTGTCCGAGCCGATCGCTTCCAGCGTCTCGACCTTCTCGTTGAGCACGGTGACCTCGGTACCCTCAACGCGGATCGACAGGGCGTGGTCGACGTTGACCGATCCGTTCGATCCCGTGATGACAACCGCGCCGCATTGGCCACTGAGTACCGTCTCGAAGTCGTTCTTGGCGATCCGCACGTTCGACCCTTCGCTGCAGGTGGCGCCGCTGGCGGGGTCGATGAGTTCGTTGGACACCACGGCACCGAGGCCCCCACCCGCGCCGTCGGTGCACGCGACCGCGGCGAAGCACAAGACCGACAGGGCGATCAGCTTCGTGTAGCACCGCAGGTGATCGGTGCTCGCGCCGTTGTGTTGTTGGATTTGAACCGTCATCGAAGCGTCCTTGTTTGGAAGCGGGTGGGTCACTGGCCAGCCGTCTTTTTCGCAGGCCTCGCAACCTTCTTAGTTGCCTTCTTTCCGATTTTCTTAGCAGCGCCGCGAGAGGCTTTCGTAGACGCTGCGCTAGCAGAGCTCCTGGCGGATACCTCGTCGATGGCGGGGAAGCGCTCACCTTTGTTGGTCTTGCGCCAAGCCTTGCCCTCAGCGCCCTTCTCCCAGGCCGCGAAGGCAATCGGGGTTCGGCCACGCCCGGTCCAGGTATCGCCCGTGGGCAGTCGGTACTTAGGCGCCACCCTACCGATCTTTCGAGCACGGGAGGCACGCGCCGGAGCCTTGGCCGCTTCGGCGTCCAACTCGCTTCCGGAGATTTTTGCCAGCTTGCGGCGCTGCGCCGGCGTCAGCACCCTGGCGTATCGCTGAAGAACCTCGATCGCTTTGGGAACCTCGGAGTCGCGTTTCTCGACCAGCTTCTTCTGGGCTTCCAACTGCTTGATCTCGGCGTCGATCGACTGGAGTGTGGTCAGGGCCACTTGGGGGCATCCTATCGGGGGAAGGCTCGGTTATAGCATCGATCGCGATTTCGCCAAGCCAGTGCCGGACGCGCCCTGGAGTTACCAGGATTTTGTAGACACTCGCCGCTACCCACGCTGACAACTGCGTAGCGCCTGGCCCCGTAGCCCTGGTGGAGGGACCAAGCGACGCCAGCCCGCGCGGCGCGCGGACACAGCCAACGCGCCGCGATCCGCTGCGCGGAGTCTCGCGTTATGTCCGGTACCGCCCCCGCGGCCGCACTTGCCGGCGGCCAGAGCCGGGCGTAGCGTCTCCCGAATCCCCTCGTGTCGGGCGCCCGCGGCGATGAAAGCGCTGTCCCAGGCCACGTTGGTCGAGCTCGCCGGCGCCGTGCGCGGCTACACCCTGCACGGCCGCGCCGACGGCTACGTCGGGTCGGTGCAGTACGGCC
>OKVI01000551.1_pt1 | contig 23767 bp, 25 predicted proteins | sample 1607001 | NCBI WGS metagenome assembly OKVI01 (sample SAMN03281018, study PRJEB24777) | human gut metagenome | isolation source: fecal sample PR128 from 1 month old male Malay infant, vaginal delivered...
ACATACGCCCACCTGGCCCGCGCCGTAGGCCTCAAGCCGCCCCGCGCCATCGCCTGCCCCGCATGCGGAGCCCCCTGCGAGATCGACGGCCCCGTCCTCGCCTGCACCGCCACCCGCTGGCAACCCGAGGGCCAACGCCACGAATACCCAGGGCCAGCAGCCATGGAAAAGCGATGGAGGTTCGCCCCACCCATGACAGCAGCTGAGCTGGCCGCAGAACTCCCCGTCCAGCGCAAACGCCTCAACCAATGGCACCGGCGCGGCCACATCAAACCAGCGCCACACACCACCCCGCCACGGTTCTTCCCGTGGGATGTCATCGCCCGCCTCTGGCCCGACATCGCCAACGCCATCGAAGATCGTGATCAAGCCGCATAAACGTGCTATGGTGACAGCCGACGGGACGACTGTGCCATGCGACGGTAGCCTTCGAGGCATCTGACATGCATGACGACATCAATATCGCTGAAGCTTCCACAAGAGAAGAGTTCTCATGACAACATCGAGAACTGGAACAGCGAACTGGATCCACAACGCAGCAACAGCCAAACGCCGAGCACGAGCTGATGGACTGACACACTGCCCGAGCTGCGGAGTACCGCTGCGATGGGACATCAGCCGCACGCCAGCAAGCCCCGAGGCCGACCACATCATCCCGCATTCGCTCGGTGGTTCAGACCGACTCGACAACATCCGCATTATCTGCAGGCGATGCAACCAATCCAGAGGCAACGGCGTCTCACGCAAACATCAACGCTTCCGACGGGTGGAGGGCATCGACCACCGCAACCAGTGGTGACCGGGGGCATGGCCCTCCCCCCGCCGAATCCCGCTTCACCACGGCATAGCGAGATCTCTCCCCGAGGGATTCCACGATGGCTCGGTGGTACTGAACATCGTTAAATGAAACTTTTTTCACAGCATTGAATACCCTTGCACGGAGGTGAGACATGGCTTTGAAGCTCGTCACCGACGAAACTCCGTCGCCACGTCGTCGGGTGAGGTCCGAGAAGATCAAGACGGCCTACAAGTCCGGCGACAAGCTGCGCATCCTGGACGCCATGTTCCAGACGGCAGCCTCCATCGCCGAGGATCCCGATCAGGCTGCCCGCGACCGCACGGCAGCACTGAAGTCCCTGGAGTCCCTGCTGGACAAGGCCGAGAAGGCTGGTGCGCTGGCAGGCGCCACTGCCCCGGTGACCCCGCAGGTCTCGAAGGTCCGCAAGGCGGTAGGCGCCGAAGGCTGGACGGGTGTCTGAACCCCACCTGTCCTCGATAGCGAAACACCTCGTCTACCCCGACGGGATCGCCTCGACGGCATGGCCGGTGGCCCGTACGGTGTGCGAGCAGGCTGACATGGGCTTCGATCGCTGGCAGGATGATCTGGCCCGCCTCATCCTCGCCCAGGACGCCAATGGCGAGTTCGTCAACAAGGTGGATGGCGTGGAGGTGTCGATCCCTCGTCAGGTGGGCAAGACCTACACGGTGGGCGCTTTAGTGTTCGGTCTGGCTGCGGTGATCGCCGACGGCATGATGATCTGGACTGCCCACCACACTCGCACCTCGGATGAGACGTTCCTGGCGTTGCAGAACCTTGCCAACCGGCCGGGCCTGTCGCAGCACGTGTCGAAGGTGCGCGCCGGCAACGGCAAGCAGGCCTTGGAGTTCACCTCCGGGTCGCGCATCCTGTTTGGTGCCCGCGAGGCCGGGTTCGGTCGTGGTATTCCCGGCGTGGATCTGATCGTGTTCGATGAGGCTCAGATTCTGTCGCAGAAGGCTCTGGATGGCATGGTGCCCACCTTGAACACGTCCGATCTGGGGCTGGCGATCCGTATCGGCACCCCGCCGCGCCCCACCGACCCTGCCGAGGCGTTCATCGAGTTTCGCCGGTCTGCGTTGAAGGGCGACATGGTGGGTGGCACCTATGTTGAGATTGGCGCCCCCGATGATGCCGACCTGTCGGACCGGAAGGTGTGGGCCAGGGCGAACCCATCGTTTCCCCGCCGCACCTCGGAGGCGGCCATTTTGCGTATGCGCCGCCAGCTGGGTGAGGAGTCGTTCCGCCGAGAGGGCATGGGAATCTGGGACTCCGACACGGTTTCAACCGCCATCGACCGTCAGGCATGGATGGACGCGATGATAGACCGGGCCGGTGATGGACCGCGCTGCTGGGCAGTGAAGTTCTCCGCAGACGGTGCAGCCGTCGGGCTGGGTGTTGCCGTCAAGCAGGACGCCAAACTGATCGTTGTCGATGGTGTGCGTCAGGCTTCGACCGGAGAGGGCACCGGTTGGCTGGTGGACTTCCTCACCGATCCAGACCGGCTCGCCAACACATCTCAGATCGTCGTGGATGGCAAGTCGGGTTCGGCGTGGCTGGTGGACCAGCTGCGTTCGGCGAAGGTTCCAGCCCGCGTCATCTGGACCCCGTCGGTGGACCAGGTGACAGCAGCCCATGCGGGCCTGCTTGCCGGCCTGCGCGACGGCACGCTGCGACATGTGGACAATGAACTCTTAGACCAGCAGGCAACAACGGTGACACGCCGCAAGATCGGCACCCGTGGAGGGTTCGGCTGGGCGGCACCGCCCGGGTCGGATGCGAGCCTGCTGGATGCAGTGACGTTGGCCCATTGGGGTGCTGCGACAACGAAGCGGCGTCCCGGTCATCGAGGAGGGGTGACGATCCTGTGATGTTCTCCAGTACACCCGTGGTGGCTGGCCTGTCTGACGACGAGCAGCGCACCCTGTCCGACTTGTGGGCCACGTTGGCACGCACGACACCGAAGAATCTCCTGCTCGACACTTACTATGCAGGGCACCGTGCCCTGCAGGACTTGGGCATCTCGGTTCCCCCTCAGATGGCACACACTCGCGCCGCCCTGGGGTGGCCTGCTAAGGCGGTGCAGGCGCTGGCCCGCAAGCACGTCTGGGAGGGCTACACGCTGGATGGGCAGATCGACCCGTTCGACATCGGTGGCATCCTGCAGCGCAACGACTTCACCTTGACCCTGATACAGGCGATCACGGCCGCCTACAAGCATTCAGTGTCGTTCCTCACGGTTGCCCCGGGCGATGAGTCGGCAGGTGAGCCACCGGTGGTGGTGCGTGCCCGCGACGGCCTGTGGACGACCGCCCACTGGAATGCCCGCTCCGGCATGATCGACGCCGCCCTGGAGATCACCGACACCATCGAGCAGGACGCCGACATTCCCGGCTTGGTGACATCGGAGCCGTCCCGGTTCATCCTGCACACGCTGGATGCCACGATCATCGCCACCGCCGAGAAGCATGTGTGGTCCGTGGAGCGCCTTGACAACCCGTCGCGGCGGATCATGGTGGAGCCGCTGGTCTACTCCCCCGAGATCTCTAGGCCGTTCGGCCATTCCCGTATCTCCCGCGAGGTGCGCTATCTCACTGACGCCGCGGTGAGAACCCTTGTCAGGGCGGAGACCTCGGCTGAGTTCTTTGCTTCCCCGCAGCGCTACGTGCTGGGTGCCTCTGCCGATCAGATGGAGGCGATGCAGGACAGGTGGCGTGCTGTCACTGGTCGTGTCCTCGCCTTGTCTCCCAACGACGAGGGCGAGAATCCGACGGTTGGCCAGTTCACACAGATGTCGATGGAGCCGCATCTGAGCATGTATCGGCAGCTGGCCCAGAACTTTTGTGCAGCCACTGGTTTGCCTCAGTCGTCGGTGGGGCTGTTTGCCGACAATCCGGCATCAGCGGAGGCCATGCAGGCTGCCGAGGTGGCCCTTTCCGATGAGGCCGAGTACCAGTGGAGGGTGTTCAACGGTCCCCTGCTGCGCATCCTGCAGGACGTTCTCATAGTTACGGAAGGCTTGGATGCCCCACCGGAGGAGTCGTGGAACGTCCACCTGTCGTGGACACCGGCACGCTATGTGTCTCCGCAGGCCTCCAGCGATTTCATCGTTAAAACCGTCTCTGCGCTGCCACGGGTGGCCGAAACGACAATCGCTCTGCAGCGCGCCGGGTTCACCACATCGGAGATCGAGCAGATGCAGGCCGAATGGTCACAGAACGGGTTGCTGAATCGCCTCGCCGATACCGATATCGATGAACGGTATTTGGCTCAGGCGGTTGCCTCCGAGCGGCCAGCAGAGGATCTACAGCCATGAGCACCACCCCCAGGGTCACCGCTGCCGACATGGCGAGACTGCGTAACGCCAACAACACGCTTGTGCGATCCACTCGCAGGAAGCTGATGTATGCATGGGGTGCCCTGGACCTGTCGCATCCGAAGCAGGCCAGCAAGGACCTTACGGATGTCATGATGGCCTTGGGTGTGCAGACCGACATGGATGCCCGCGTCGTCGCCATGGAATGGTACGAGGAGCTGCGCGACAAGGTTGCCGGGCTACCGCACTACACGGCTCGCGCTGGTGGCAGCATCAACCATGACCAGATCTTGGGTACGGTGAAGTGGGCTAATGGCGCCCTGTGGGGCGACAACCCCGACCAGGTGGCCGATCTCATGGCCACCGCTTTGGACCGCTGGGAGAAGGCTGGCTCCAACGATGCCTTGCGTTTCAACGCGGTCAACGACAAGTCGTGTCGCCGGTTCGCCCGGGTGCCAGCTGGTGCGAAAACGTGCGCATTCTGCACCATGCTCGCCTCGCGGGGCTGGGTGTATGCGACCTATCGCAATGCCGGGGGCGACAACCCTTACCACGCCGGATGCGACTGCCTCATCGTGCCGAACTTCGACAAGGGCACCAACACCGGAAGATATGCCCTCATCGAAGGGTACGATCCGCAGCGATATCGGGAACTGTACGAGCGTGGCTACCGACGGGCCGGTGGTGGTTCGCGCAGCTCGATCCTGACGGCCATGCGTAAGGCCGACCCGGACCAATACACCGATGGGGTGTGGCCGAAGTTGCCCAGCACCCTGGAAGAGACCGGCGGGCTGAATCTGAAGAACTGGGAGAAGTACCGCCGCGACCTTGCCTTCCGGCTGCCTCCGAATGCCGACGGCAACCGCTTCAAGCTTCCACCACAGGAGCCAGCCACACCACACGGCTGGGACGACCCCGACGGCATCCAGCTGCGCGCCAAGGAATGGAACCACATCCTCTACGGTGATGTTTCCAGGAACGGTAGGCAGGAGTGGCGCGATCACCACCGGGTGCAGAACCCATCCCGCTCCAGCACAGCAGACACCGGATACAACGGCAAGCCAGACATGATGTACCGGGGCGGCCACATGTGGGGCCACAACTGGATGAGCGGTGGCGACACCTTCCCTCAAGGCTGGGGACCAGACCAGATCCAACACGCCATCGCAGACGTCATCAAGACAGGATTTGCACACTCCCCACGCCCTGGCGAGAGAAGCATTACTGGAACAAGTCAAGGCGTTACACTTGTGGTGCGAGTACGAACTACAACGAATGAAATCGTTACGGCTTATCCGCTCGAGGAGGTGTAGCCATGGGCGTCATTGATGAGGTCACAGAGTTTGGTCTGTCCATGGAACTCCTCAATGAGGTTGAACACCGAGGCGGCCATGAGTGTGTCCAGTCATACATGGATCTTTTGAATCATGACGGGATCCTTCCGCTTCCGTGTGTGATGTATGCAGCTGACAGCTACGACATCCTCATCCCGGCTCACTTCGAGGCCGATGTGACCCAACTCGTCTCCGAACACGAGATGGAGCAGCGTGATCTCAACGAGTTGCGTGAACTCATGGCGTCTCAGCGCGCCCGTGGCCTGAGCACCGACTGACACCTACCGAAACACTGTTCCAGTAGCCCACTAGTTTTCGAGCAGCCCTTCACCGTGTGGTGTGAGGGCTGTTTGTCGTGCCCTGCCGCACGGTGGGGCCTCATTGCCGCATGGCACCCATCAACCCTTAGGAGGGGTGACGATCATGTCCGAAACCACCGAGACTGTCGAGACGCAGACTCAGGATGCTGCACCGCAGACCGACGAGTCCAAGCCCGCCGAGACCGACTGGAAGGCCGAGGCGCGCAAGTGGGAGTCACGGGCGAAGGCCAACCATGACGCCGCACGGCAGTTGGCCGAGTTGCAGGATGCCCAGCGCACCGATGCTGAAAAGCTGGCCGACGCCCAGGCCACGATCAAACGTTTCGAGGCTGCCGAGCAGCGGCGTAGCTGGGCAGACGAGGTGTCCTCCGACACCGGTGTTCCGGCGAACCTGCTCACCGGGGACACCTTGGAGGCCATGCGTTCCTCAGCTGAGGCGCTGACCACCTGGGCTGCCGAGACCCGCAAGGCGCACCCGGTGATCGATCACACTCGCACCCCCAACACATCTGACACAACGTCCACGTTCATGCGCCAACTGTTTGGCCGGGACTGATTCGAAAGGGGACATATCATGTCCGTGTTCTCCACCACCAACACAAAGCCGTTGATGCCGCGGGAAATCGCGGCGGGAATGATCAAGGACACCCAAGAGGCCTCCGTCGTCTCGCGGCTGTCCGGTGCCGAGCCGATGAGATTCGGCAACGTCGACTACCTGGTTTTCAACGACGTGCCCAAGGCCGAGTTCGTTGAAGAGAACGGCGAGAAGTCGTCTTCCGGCGGCTCCTTCACCTCCGTTACCGCTGTGCCCCACAAGGCGCAGGTGACGATGCGGTTCTCCGAGGAGGTGAAGTGGGCTGACGAGGACTACCAGCTTGGTGTGTTCCAGACGCTGGCCCAGGCTGGCTCCGACGCGCTGGCCCGTGCTCTCGACCTCGGTGTCATCCACGCCATCAACCCGCTCACCGGCTCCAAGGTGGCTGAGTGGAGCAACTACATCGGGGCGTCCACCAAGGCTGTGACCGCCGACGCCAAGACCGACGCCGACGACCAGTTCCGCAACGCCGTTGGCATGCTCATCAACCAGGACAAGCCCGTCACTGTGACCGGTGCCGCCTTGGATCCGGCGTTTTCTTGGGCACTGTCTAGCCTCAAGGTGAAGGACGGATCGGGCGCCACCTCCCAGCCGCGCTACCCGCAGTTGGGCTTTGGCACCGACATCACCTCGTTCATGGGGTTGCAGACTGCCCAGTCCAACTCGGTGTCTGGCCGTCCTGAGGCGAAGGACACGCTGCTGCGCGCCATCGTCGGTGACTGGACCAATGGTCTGCGCTGGGGTGTTCAGCGCAGCATCCCCGTGACCCTCATCGACCGTGGCGACCCGGACGGTCAGGGTGATCTTGCCCGCAAGAACCAGATCGCGCTGCGTCTGGAGATCGTCTACGGCTGGTACGTGTTCACCGACAAGTTTGCGCTGGTGAAGGAAGCCGCCCCGAAGCCGTCTGGTAGCGGTTCCTGATCATGGCAGATATCCCGTTCGCCACCGTGTCTGATCTGGAGTCGCGGTGGCGGGGCCTGTCGGAGGCCGAGCAGGCCCGCGCTGAGGTGTTGCTGGCTGACGCTTCCGCCCTCATCCGCGACACCGTCCCCGACTGGCCCCAGATCTCCGATGAGACGTCGCGTGCCATCTGCTGTGCCGTGGTGCGCCGCGCCATGAGCGTGGATGTTGGCCTGCCCGACGGGGTGTCGAGTTTCAACGAGACCGCAGGGCCGTTCAGCCAGCAGATGTCGTTTGCCAACCCGACCGGGGACCTGTACCTGACCCGGGCCGAGAAAGCCCGCATGGGCGTTGGGGTGGCGACGGCTGCCAGTATCGACCTGGTGGGGCATCCATGATCGCCCGACACACCGTTACCCACATTGCCCGCATCGACGCCGACGGGCGCGATGCCCACGGCAACCCGATTCGCCGGTGGGCTGAGCCGGAGGTTCGCAAGGTGTTCGGCTGGCATCAGCTGACCGCCGAGGAGCTTGCCGAGCAGGGTATCAGCCGTTCCACGCAGCGGCTGGCTGTGCTGGCACCGTGGCAGCCGTCCATCGGTGACCGAGTGAAGATTCTGGGCACCACGTTCGAGGTGGACGGGGAGCCGCAGGATTGGAATCACGGCCCGTTCGCCTTCCAGCCGGGCTACCGGTTCTATCTGGAGGTGTGGCATGGCTGAGATGAAACTCAAGCTCCACCACGAGGCCATCCGCCAAACCCTCAAGACCGACCCGGTTCGCTCCGAGGTGTATGGCATGGCCGAGTCTGCCTGTGATGCCGCCAACCGATGGGCGCAGGCTTACCAGGCGGGGCACCGGTCTGGCCAGCCGGGTCCGCATTTCAAGGTGGTCACCGAGCCGGGGCGCAACCGTGCCCGCTACACGGTGCGGCCTGCCACCGGGTTCGGGGTATGGCTGGTGTCCCACGACCCGGCCGGGTTCATGGCCTGCCTCGACAAGGCAAGGAGCACACGATGATCGAAGCACTTCTCGTTGAGGCGCTCAAGCAGCCTCTGGCCGAGCTGGGCCACCCTGTGGTGACCGTGTCCACGGAGCTTCCCGTCGATCTGGATGGGGAGCATGTGCAGGTTCGCGCCACCGGCGGGCCGCCCATTCGGGATCTGGTTCTGGACGAGCGCACCGTCGCCGTGGTCTGCACATGCCTCGACGCGGTTGATGCTGCACGTCTGGCTGACGATGTGCGCGTCGCCCTGGGCCGGCTGGAGGGCTGCGCCGCCTCCGGGATGTATCTCACCTCGACCTCGTGCACCGCCCCGGCATGGCTGCCAGACCCCGACGGTCATCCCCGCTACACCATGTCCACCACCATTCTTGTCCACAATCCGAGAGCATAAGGAGTAATCATGGCTCAGGACTTGTCCACTGTCCGCATTGGGTCCCCGAAAGTGGGTGGCTATGCCACAACCGCCCCAATGGACGCCAAGCGCCCCACGAAGGCCCCCGATCCGCTGACCGGCTACACCAAGCTGGGATACATCTCTGATGATGGCGTGTCCATCAAAACGGATTTCGGCACCGACAAAATCAAGGACTGGAACCTTGACACTGTTGCCGTTATCCAGAAGAACTCTGAGGCCTCCATCGAGGTGACGTTCATCTCCACCGATGTGGAAACCTGCAAGGCCCTGTTCGGTGAGGACGCGGTGAGCGTGTCCAACGACAAGGTGACCGGCATCTCCATTGACGGCCGGATCATGCCTCACAGGCGTTGGGCGTTCCTGCTGTCCGATGGTCAGGGTGAGGGCATCCTCGACATCGGCGACGGTCAGGTGACTGGTGTTGACGGCCTGGAGTTCAAGAAGGATCAGGCGATCGGCTTCAAGACGACCATCGAACTGTTCAAGGACGAGGAGGGCAACTTCCTCACCTGGCACATGGCCGCCCCGGCTACCCCTGCATCTCCGAGCCCCTCCGGCTCCGGTTCCTGATCCACCATAGTCCGCCCCCGGGTGTGGCTTGCCGCTACGGCACACCCGGGGGCACCCCTCATGCTCAAGGAGTTTTCGAATGTCTGATGTGACCGTTCTGCACGTTGGTGACCGTGATGTGGAGGTCGACGCCGACCAGATCACCGACCCCACCCTCGATGTGCTCGAGGCTCTGGGTGAGGCCGCCGAAACCAACTCGGTCCTCGCCACCGTTCGGCTTCCGAAACTGGTTGGTGTCGACACGGATGGCTGGCGCCAGTCTGACCTGTTCAAGTTCGCCGACGCCTATGCGAAGGCCTACGAGGCGGCTGCGGAGTTGAGTGTCCCGGAATCCTCTGGCTCCGCCGACTGATCGCGGAGCACCGATCCGAGGTCGAATACGAGTGTCTCCGGCTGGGGTTGCGGCTTCGTGAGGCGTCCGGTACCGGTTCAACCCGGTGGCGTGACGTGTTCGTCGCCTGCCGTCATGCCCCGGCCGGCTCGCCGCTGGCCGCCATCTGTGACCCGTACGCCGCCTGGACGGTGACGGAGCAGATTCAGGCGGCCCGATTCGACCAGTTCAACATGTTCTGGTGGTCACTGGGTGGCAGCAAGGGGCGTAAACCCAAACCGGTGCCCCGCCCGTGGGACGAGGACACCACACAGCACTACGGAACCCCGATTACTGCTGCCGCCGCCGATGCGATGCTGGCACGCCTGACTGGAGGATGATTCATGTCCACGGAACTTGCGCAGGGATACCTATCGTTGTCAGTGCGCTTCCAGTCGGGTGCGTTCAAGCAGCTGGAATCTGCGATGGCCTCCACGCAGCGGGCCTCGGAGCGCACCGGGCGCACGATCGGCAGGCATCTGTCTGCCGGCTCCAAGTCCGGTGCCTCCGACGTGAAGGCCAACCTGAACGCTGCCCAGTCGGCATTCGACCGTGCCTCTAAGGCGTCCCAGCGCGCCGGGGAAGCCACCGAGGCGGCACAACGCAAGGCCACCATCGCCACCCGTGAAACAGCGGAGGCCACCCGCAAGTATGGCGCTGACTCGCTGCAGACGTTGAAGGCGCAGGACCGTGAGGCCCGCGCCACCAAGGCCCTGTCGGAGGCCAAGCTGAAGGAGGCGTCGGCCTCCGAGGCCGCCTCGGAGGCCGAGAAGAAGCTGGACGCCGCCAAGAAGGCATCCATCGGGCGCACCCCGAGGATGCTGCAGCCACTCAAACAGTCGCTGGCGAACTTCAAGAAGACGCTGCCGAACCCGTTCGAGGCGATGCCCCGCATGGCGCAGACCTCGGCTGGCAGGGCGGTGAAGACGCTGAACAGTCATATCGGCTCTGGCTTGTCCAGGGTGAATGCAACCGTTCACAAAGCGGCCGGTGTGGCCTCCAAGGCCGCCCTCGCCGGTGCTGGAGCAGCCACCGCAGGTGCCGTGGCTGGGGTCGGATTCGCCTTGAAGAAGGGCTTTGGCCGTCTCGAGTCCATCGACAACGCCAAGCAGAAACTGCTCGGTCTGGGCAACTCCGCCAAGGATGTTGACCAGATCATGCAGGATGCCACCGCCTCGGTGAAGGGCACATCCTTTGGCCTGGAGGAGGCGGCCACCACATCGGCGATGATGGTTGCCACCGGCATCAAGCCCGGCAAGGAGCTGGCCGGGACGCTGCGCACTGTCGCGGACACGGCGACGATCGCCGGAATGTCCATGGGCGACGCAGGCAAGATCTTCTCCTCGGTGGCTGCCCGCGGCAAGCTGCAGGGCGATGACATGATGCAGCTGACTTCTGCCGGTGTTCCGGTGCTGCAGGCCCTGTCGAAGCATTTGAAGAAGTCCCAGGCAGACGTGTCAAACATGGTGTCGAAGGGGCAGATCGACTTCAAAACGTTCGCTGCTGCCATGGATGATTCGCTGGGTGGTTCGGCCGCCAAGTCGGGTGACACGTTTGCCGGCTCGCTGAAGAACATGGGTGCCTCGATTGGCCGCATGGGCGCAGGATTAATGCAAGGTGCATTCCCCCGGCTCGCCCCCATGTTCCAGGACCTCACCAAGTCGATGGCTCCGCTGGAGGAGGCGTCCAAGCGCGTTGGTGAACGCATCGGCAATCTGATGGCCCCAGCGTTCGACGCGATAGGACGCACCCTGCACGGTGGCGCTGCGGTCGCCGGTATTGGTCGTCTCAAGGATGCCCTGGGTGGCCTGTGGGACATCATTGCCCGCAACGATTTTTCGGGTCGTTTCGCCAAGGCGTTCAACGTGGACGAGGACGCCCCGATCGTCAACAAGCTACTCGGTATCAACGAGGCTTTCACAAGGGTTGTGGATTCGGCCAAGCGTATCCCGGATGCGATGTCGGCGATGTGGGCTGGCATGCAGGGTCAGCAGACGGCGGACACGGCGGACCCTGGGCAGCGCCAGTGGGTGGAGCGTGGTGCCCAGTTGCAGGACGGGCTGCAAAAGCTGCAGGGCATTGCCATGCCGTTCCTGGGGTCTGTGAAGCAGGCCATATCAGGTGTGTGGGCTGTTGCTGGTCCGATCATCACAGGCGTGGTTTCCGGGCTAGCGAAGGTTGGTCAGAAGGTTGCCGAGATCGCCGGGGCGACGGTTCTTGGGGTGTTGGTTGGCGGCATGAAAGTGTTGACGCCGCTGCTGAATTCTGTTGGCCAGTTCCTGCAAAACCATCAGGATGCGGTGCGGATGGTGGCGGCGTCGTTGGGTTCGGCGGCGCTGGCCATAGCGGGTATTGGGAAGATTCAGGGTGCTGTCACCGTGATCACGGGGGTGGCTACCGGGTTCGGGAAGGTGTTCAAGGCCCTGTCGGGGTTGAAGGATGTCATGGCCGCCATTCGGCTCGCAATGGCGGCCAACCCAATCACTCTGATTGCCGGGGCGGTCGTCGGCCTGGGCGTGGCCGCCGTGTACGCCTACAACCATTTCCAAGGTTTCCATGACGGTGTGAACAAGGTTTTCGGCGGGATCAAGAGTGCCGCCATGGCGGTGGGGAATTGGTTTTCCGGGCCGTTCGTCGATTTTTTCAAGTCGATGGGGTCGGGTGCGAAGTCGGCGTTTGACGGGGTGAAGGGTGCCGCTCAGGCGGTCGGGAATTGGTTCACTGGCACGTTTGTCGGGTTTTTCAAGAAGGTCGGCAACGGTATCAAACAGGTGTTCGACTGGATTGGACAGCGGTTCAGCGACATGTGGACCGGGCTGACGAACTCGTGGGGCTTTCAGGCCTTGCAGGCGGTGTTCTCCGTGCTGTACCGGCTGATCAAGCTCGGGTTCACGATGTTCACCGGGTTCCTGTTGTCGACGTGGCGGCGGGTGTGGTCGACGATCAGCACTGTTTTCAGCACCGTTATCGGCGCGATCCTTGCCGTGGCGCGCAGGCAGATGGATTTCTTCAAGCGTGTCATTTCGGTTCCGCTGAACTGGATTTCCAATGTTTGGCATGCGATCTGGACGAGGATACGTACCGGTTTCACCCGAATTATTGGGTTGATCGTCGCCGGTGCCCGCACGTCAATGGGGTTCCTGAAGACGGCGATTTCGATTCCGCTGAACTGGATCAAGCAGAAGTGGTCTGACGGCTGGAACCATGTCAAACGGACCCTGTCGAATGTTTTCGAGTCGATGAAGACGGCGGCATCGAAGGGCGTCGACCACATCAAAGGGGTCGTGTCAAAGGGTGTTGACGCGATATCCACAACGTGGGACAAGATCAAGGATGCGGCAAAGAAACCCGTCTCCTTCGTGGTGAAAACCGTCATCAACCATGGGCTTGTCGACAATTTCAACAAGGTTGCGAGGCACCTGGGTGCGAAGGAAATGCCCCGTCTGGAGGTGAAGGGTCTTCGTACGGGTGGTGTGGTGCCGGGCACGTTTAATCCGGCGCATCGTGATAATGTGCTTGGCTTGTCTGGGGCGGGGGTTCCGACGGCCCGGGTGGAGCCGGGCGAGTTTGTCATCAACAGGCGTCAGACGGCGCGGAATTTGCCGTTGTTGCATGCGATCAACGCAGGGGTTGCCGGGTATGCCAGTGGTGGTTTGGTGGGCGGTTCTGGCCGGTGGACGGCGGTGTTTCAGCGCCGCCTGGAGGAGGCTGCTGCGGCACTGGGTATGACCCTGCAGATTGCGCAGCGGGGGTTCCGGCCTCGGACGTCGTGGTCTGGCACGTCGCATCGTGGGGATGCGGTGGATGTGTCCGGCCCGAATCATGGCAATGACCTGTGGAAGATCAGGGATGCTCTACGTAGTAGGGGTGTTGCTGCGTGGGTTCGCGGGCCGAAGCAGGGGTATTCGTGGCATGTGCACGGTATCCCACTGCCGGGTGCTGGCACGGCTGCCGGGTCGGCGGTGTATCAGCAGCAGGCGTACCGTGCCGGCGGCGACGGTTTGCACGGCCTCACGAACAGCGATATTTATGCGACGCCTGGTAAGGGGTCGTGGCTGGGTCAGATCATGTCTGGGGTGAAATCGCTGGCCGAGGCGGCCTGGGATGGCGTGAAGGGAGCGTTCGACAACCTGTCGTCGCCGATGGAATGGTTTACCGGGAAAATGTCCGGTATGTACCAGAAAGTGAAGGGCAAGTTCGGCAATTCGACGATGGTGCAGTTGGCGACGGCTGTGCCGAAGAAGCTGGCGTCGGCTGCCGTCGACAAGATCAAAAGTATTTTTTCGGCGTTCAAGGACAAGTCCACTGACGGCGGCATTCAGGGTGCCGGGCAGAATGTGAAGGCCACGGAGAACAAGGAGTTCTGGCGGCCGTATGTGAGGCAGGCGTTGGCCGCGTCGGGTATCGGCGGCGGCAAAGCGGACGAGGACAAGTGGCTTCGGCAGATCATCACGGAGTCGTCTGGTAATCCGCGCCTGGTCCAGTCGTCGAAGGTTTACGATGTGAATATTGCGCGTGGTGATCCGGCGCGTGGCCTGGTGCAGGTTCCGAAAGTGACCTGGGATGATTTCGGTAAGGGCATGGGCCCGTTCATGCCGAGTGTTTATGACCCGCTGAAGAACCTTGTTGTGGGCATGCGTGCCGCCAACGCCCAGCATCACAACTGGCGGCGCGTCATTGGTTTCGGCCACGGCTATCTGCGCGGCGGACGTGTGATGGCCGACGAGTGGTCGCCGCTGTCCGAGGATGGCCGCCCCGAACTGGTGGTGGGGCCGCAGATGGCGCAGCTGGCTGCCGGCACCAAGGTGTTCAACGCCGACCAGACGCAGCAGATGATGGGCTGGACCAGGCAGCCGACCACGTTCAACCTTTACGACCGTGATGATCGACTGCTCGGCTCCATGTATGGCATGGCGGTCGATGCCATCGCCGATCATTCCGACCAGTTGGCAAGGATGGGGGCGCGATGAGCCACGCAGACCTGAAGCTTGACTACGGAACATACGTCGACGAGGGGTACCCGGATGCGCGGATCTTCCGCCGTCACACCTACGCGAAGGTGACCGGCACCAAGGGCCACCGGTGCTGGACCATCTTGTGGTTCGCGATGCCGTTCCCCACGGCGGGAGCGAACGTGTCCAAGGCGACGCTGTCGCTGCGGATGAAGAAGAACAACAACAACACACACAAGCTCACGGCCGAGTTGGCCGGTCCGTGGGACCGGAGCTTCTGGTCGCTGGATTGGAATCATAAGCCGGCCGGGGCGGGCCACCGCACCGACACCACCCGTAACGGCATCTTCGTCGACGGCGGGGTGTGGCATATCGACGTGACCGACGCCATGCAGGCGGTGGCCGACGGGGCGCCGTTCTACGGGCTGCTGCTGTGGTCGGACATGGGCGGCGACTCGCTGGTCTTCGACGTTCAGGGCGACAAGCGGCCCAGCTTGAGTGTGGACTGGTGGATTAACCCGTTCCCGCCTGCTGACTTGGAGCCAGACCCGGGCGGTGTGACGGGCACCCCGACCCCGATGCTGCGGTGGACGTTCTACGACCATGTGGGCGACACCGACATGGCGGCGTGCCAAGTCCAAGCGGCCCGCTCGGAGGACGGGTTCTCAGAGCCCGTGTGGGATTCAGGGGTGCGCCGCAAGTTCGTCACCCAGTTCGACCTGGCGAGCGAGGCCGACGGGTTTCCCAAGCCCGGCGATGGCGAGTCGCTGTGGTGGCGTGTGCGCATTCAGGACGGGTCGGGGCTGTGGTCGGGCTGGTCTGCGCCCGCCCGCTACACCTACAAGCCCAGGCCGACGGTGGAGCTGCTCAATCCCGACCCGGGCGAGCAGGTGGTGACCGACCCCACCCCGCCGATCTCGTGGCGCTACACGCCGGGCGGCGGTGGCCCCGAGGACCACTGGCGGGTCGTCATCTCCCGGTGGGCCGCAGGACGGTGGCATCAGGTGGCGACCTCCGGTGTGGTCGCCTCTGGCGCCACTTCATGGCGGCCGACCACCCCGTTGCGTATCGGCGGCACCTATCAGGTGGTCGTCGACGTGTGGGACTCCGAGACGCACCGGGTGGCCACCCCCGGCTACGGCATCCTCGCCCGGGCGAACACCACGTTCACCTACACCCCGACCAGTCAGACTCCCTCTCCGACGCAGGTGGACGCCAGGACGTGGCGGAATTCGCCGTGGGCGGCACTGCAGTGGTCGCGCCCAGACATGCCTGACGAGTGGATCATCAGCGTGGACGGGCGCCAGGTGGAGCGCCGCTCGCAGGCCCCCGACGGGGGCGCCTCCTATACGGCGTCGGTGCTGGTGGCCTCCGGGCCGCACACGGTGCAGGTGCAGGCGGTGGGGGATCGTGGCGCCTCCCAGCCGTTGGAGAAGCAGATTGACCGGAATCTGCTGGCCACCTGGCTGGTTGATCGGGAGACCCGCGAGGCGGTGGCCCTGGTGAGCGACACCTCCCACGAGATCACCATGCCGGAGGTGACGGCCTCCCACGAGCCGCTCGGCTCGCAGCGCTCCATCGTGGTCACCAGCGCTCAGCGCGGCTACGAGGGCACCCTGTCGGGCACCTTGGTTCCGCTTCCCGGCGTGGCGCAGACCCCGCCGCAGTGGCGGGCGCGGCTGTTGAAGTGGAAGCCGCAGTCGGGCCGGCTGTTCGACCTGGTGATCGAGGACTACGTGCTGCCGGTCAACATCTCCAACGTGCAGGTCACCTCAGTCAACGGCTACGCGGGAAGGCTGTTCAACTGCAGTTTCGACTTCCATCAGGTGGGCGACTTCACGTTCGCAGGTGATGTCCTGTGATGACGATGGGGATGAGCGCCGACGAGCAGGAGGCTTTCGAGGCGGGGCTTCGCCACGACCATAAGATCCGGGTCCTGGTAAACATTCTCGATCTCAACCATCGGGTGAAGGCCAGCGCCACCGGCGTGGTGTTGTCCGGGTCGGTTGACATCGACCTCACCCAGGAGGTCTCCCGATCCTGCTCGCTGGAGATCCGCGACCCAGACAACGAGCTGGGCTTGGACGTGCCCGGCCCGGCGGCGGCCGCGCAGTTCGCCGACCGGATGGTGCAGGTCCACTATGGGGTGTGGTCCTCCGACCTCCCGCGGTGGGTGAACACGCCGATCTTCACCGGGCCGATCACCTCTCTGAAACGCAACGGTCAAACCGTGAGTCTGCAGGCCCATGGCAAGGAAGTGTGGTTGACCAAACCGCAGTCGCGCAACTGGCGTCTTCCGCGCGGCTACCGCAAAACCGACGTCATCAAACGTGTGCTGATGGAGTCGGGCGAGGACTTCTCCGAGATCACCCGCTGGTCAGACAAGCTCACCGAGGACTGGCAGTGCCTGTCCAGCGAGGCCCCGTGGGCGAAATTGCAGATGCTGGCCGCCTCCCTGGCGAGCCACGACAGGGGCACCGATCCGCTGCTGTTCTACAACGGCACCGGCTACGCCAAGCTGAAGTCCTTCAATCGCAACCCGGTGTGGACGTTCACCCGCGGCGTGGATGTGCTCTCTGAGCCCGACATCTCCTCGGACGTGTCGAGTATCAAAAACCTGGTGGTCGTCTACGGCGGCACCCCTAAGGGGGCGAAGAAGCCGGTCACCGCGCAGGTGCAGCTGCCGTCCTCGCACCCGTTCTCCCCATCGTCGCTGGCCCGCAACGGGGTGCCGCAGTACCTGCGCGAGGAGGTGGAGAACGACCAGATCGTGTCGTCGTCTGCGGCCCGCCAGATCGCGCAGAAACGCTTGGACGACGTGTCGTGGGCATTCGTGGATATTGAGTTCGACGCGATGGTGATCCCACATCTGGAGCCCCGCGATGTGGTTACCGTCGACAACGGGGACTGGCAGTGGTCCATGCAGCTGATGAAGTATTCGATCCCGTTATCAGCTGACGGTCAGATGAGTGTGGGCAGGCACACGCACACCCGGCGGGTGACGCGGCGTCGCCGCCCTGTGGGGAGGAGGCCCCGATGACAGCAGACGTGCAGGGGCAGGTGATGCTAGTCACCTCGGAGCTGCTGGGTGCTATCGCCACCAGCTGGGATGGCAGGCGGATGAGCGTGGTCGACGCCTCGGGCCTGGATCCCGACGGGGGTGAGCTGCGCTGGGATGCCACCGACTATCGAGTGGTCTACACCTCGATCGAGTGGGGCGAGGCTGACGGCGGCCAGGACGTGCTGGCCACCACCGACCCCACCTGCCACTGGTGGGCCGGGGCTATCGCCGACGCCGGTGGGGAACTGTGGCTGTCGGTGGTACCTGAAGCGGTGGATGTGACCGCCCAGGTGCGCCTACCTGACGGTGGGGAGGTGAGGGCCGTGGTGCCTCACGCCCTGCGACCGCTGCTGGCCGAAGGGATGCGGCGGGAACCCGACCGAGAGTGGGTGCGCTGCGGCCTACGGGACGGCCGGTGGACGGTGGTCGACGTGGTGGGCCGCGCCCCGGCGCTGCGCGACGACGTCCTCCCCTCCTCGCTGCTGGAGCGGGTGGAGCAGATCGCCATCGACTCCGCTTCGGGCAAGAATTCGGTGACGCACTCGGTGAACGGCCCGTCAGGCAGTGGCTCTGCAGTCGGCGACACGTGGTTTCGCCACGACAGCGCCGGGCACACGATCGGCATGTGGAGCTGGGACGGATCATCCTGGCAGTCCTCGCCCATCGACGGTCAGGCCCTGGCCAACCTCGATGCCGGAACGATCACCTCGGGGTCGCTGTCTGGTATCGACATATGGTCCCCGTCGGCGACGGCGCTCCCCCGTGTCCATGTGGGGGCATCGACGGTCGAGGTGATCCGATCTGATGATGACGGCCAGGAGATCACCACTGTCTCACTGGGTGGGCCTGACACTGACCGCATGGTGCTGTCGGATCACAGCGGAAGCCACATCGCGGGATTTGAGCAGGATGGCGCGCTGCTGGCCACCTCGGCCACGGTCAACGGCACCCTGACCATTGGCGGCGACGACATCATGGACATCATCGGCGGTCTACCGCAGGGGGTTGTCACTCGCCAGAAACTCGGGTCCACGTTCAGTCTCAACAGCACCACGTATGGCTCCAGTGACGTCGGGCTGCTGGAGTTGCAGATCCCCATGGCGGCTGGACGGCTGTATCGGTTCGTGGCGTCCGGAATGGTGTGGAGCGGCGGTGCTGGTCGCCTGGTGCTCATGGCCAAGATGACCACTGACGGATCGGCCCCCACCATCTCGTCACCCCGAGCCGGTATGGCGGCGTTTGCCACCAATGGATCGACGCACGTCGAGTTCACGCTGTTTCTGCCAGTCCAGACCAGCGATGTGACGGCAAGGATCCTGCTCACGGCCCGGCAGCAGACATCCCCCGATGGTGGTCACCTGCTGTCCGATGACACCTACCCATTCGATATCTACGTCGAGGATATGGGCACCTATCCATCCTGGGGCGACGGCGCTGTCAACACTGGCGGAGGCACTCCCCTCCAGGGCGGAACGGTGACGCCCACAGCTCCCGCCGTGACAACCAGGACGACCACGTGGAATGCCGCCGCGGTCCGCTCGTGGCGCGGCGGCTCGACCGTCACCGACTCGCTCCACCACGGCTACTACGGCGGATATCAGCGGTACTCGCTGGCGCTGTGGGGGTCTCAGCCCTCCGACGTGTTGTCGTCGGGTGGGGCTCACATTCAGGGCGTGTGGCTGTACCTGCGCAACCGCTCCTGGTTCAACTACGTCGGCGGCTACGCCCGGATCGGTCATTTCGACTCCACTGCCCTGCCGGGATCCCCGCAAACCTCTGGAGGCGGAGCATTCACCACAAAGCTGTGGAAGCCGGGGGCTGGCATGTGGATTCCAATCCCGAGCGGGTGGTGGTCGGGAATTGCACGAGGAACCATCCGTGGATTCACCCTCGGAGAGGGCGCGGGAACATCGACCGACAGATACGGCAAGTTTTCGAGTTCGTTGTCCGACATCAAGCTCAAGGTCACCTATACGAAGTGAGGAGTCATGGCCAGTCTCGATGGCGCATGGAGCATTATCAATGATGCAGAGTATGCAGCGTTTCGGCGACGTTTGGAGATTGCGGTATGGAGCGTCGCCCGCGCCAAACGCGCCGGTGACGCTCCGCTGAGTGGACCAGAGTCTGATTTGTGTACGCGGGTGCTGCGGGGTGATGAATCTCCCCACCGGCTCGCGCTGTGGTCTTGTGCGGTCGACCAAGGAGCCCAGGATGTCGTCATCGCTGGCAAGGCCGACGATTCGGCACTGCTGGGATGGGTGGATCAGGCATGGCCGAGCATCGCCGGAATCTCGTGAGCGAGGTTCGCCAGCTTCTCGCCCACCTGCGCCATCGTCCGCACCTGGTCGTGCGCATCACGGTCCTGCTGGCGTGGACGCACGTGCTCATGCTGAGCCTGCACCTGGCCGACCGGGCCGCACCGGCGATCCTGCCGATCCACGGGCTGTCGCAGCCAGTCGCCCTGGTCGACGACTGGTGGTGGGTGAGCGTCCACGGGGCCGCAGCCGTCATCCTCGTCATTGCGGCTGTCTGCCCGTCGCATCTGTGGGGCATCGCCGGGGCCAGCCTCAGCGCCGCCGCATGGGCGGTGTGGTCGGCCCTCGACCTGGCATGGTCGGTCGACACGAGACCGCCCGCCTCGCTCGTCGCCCCCATGCTCGGCCTGCTCGTGTGCACCCCGCTGGCACTGCTGACCGCCGCCGCATGGAGCGAGCACGACCTAACCTAAGGAGGCCGCCATGGGAGGGCTGGCCTCCACGATCGTCACCGGGATCGCGACAGTCCTGGCAGCCCTGCTCACAGCACTGCCAGCACTGACGCACAGGTCCCGCAAAATCCAGCGCCACCAGGCGGCCCAGATCGACGCGCTCGAGGAGTGGGCCTATGAGGCCCGCCGCGCTACACGCCGCTACAACGCGACCCTACCGGGCACCGTAGCCCCGATGTCCCTGCCAGACCTGCCAGATTGGATGACCAATGCCGCCGACGAATGAACTCGAAACGGAGCGCCGCCAGCGCCAATCATCGGAGCGACTCAACGTATGGCAGGCAGCCATGCTGGCGCTCCTCGTGATCGTGGTGGCCGCGTTGACGGGCTGGGCTGGGCACATCCAGGGCCAGCGCGACGCCGCCGGGTCACAGGCTGCCAGCAACGCTGACGCCGCGAAATCGCTGGCCGGGCGCGTCAAGGCCGCGTGCGCGACCAGCACCGATGAGGGCCGGTCACTGCGACAGGCAGGCCTGTGCGATGAGGCCAGCCGCGTCGAATCTCGGGTCCGCGACGCCCCCGCACCCACCGCCGGAGCCCCCGGCCCGGCAGGGCCTATAGGTCCCGCCGGGAAGCCGGGGTCGCCGGGACAGCCTGGCCGCAGCGTGACCGGGCCTGCCGGAAGACCCGGACGTGATGCCACCGGGAAGGCTGGCGCCGCTGGCAGACCTGGGAAGGATGCCACGGGCGCGGCCGGCAAGGACGCTACCGGCCAGGCCGGTGCTGATTCTACGGTCCCGGGTCCGAAGGGCGATAAAGGGGACCCAGGCCAACCGGGTCGAGATGCCACGGGAGAACGTGGGCCTGCCGGGCGCGGGATCGTCTCGATTGCTTGTGACTCAGACGGCAACTTGCGAGTGAGATGGACGGACAGCGCACCGGGCGACCCCGGGGATATTGTGTCCGGCGCTACTGCTTGCAAGTCTCAGCCCACATCCACGCCTAGCTAGGACGCGCTGGCCTCGGTCAAAGAACCAGTGGCGAAGTCGAGAATCTCTCGGACCTCCCGGACGCTCGTCATGAACCATTCTTTACCGGGCGCACCCGACACATGCTTCCCTCGCTGGGTAAGCATAGCGTGGAGAAGGCGCTCCGCACTGGTGGCGTCGTCGGTCCGGTAGATCATCCCGATGATCGGGTCTTCCGGCATGGCCGTTGTGCCCTGGTCCTTGATCCGGTAGCCGACCTCACCGGCCGTTCTTCCGATCTTGAGGGGCCAGTCTTCATGGCCGAGGTATGCAGCCTGGTCCCGGTAGGCGGGGAAGTAGTACACGTAAACAGACTCCTTGCCCTCGCCGATCTCGACCGGCTCTTTAATCTCGGATGGGCTGGTGGCATCCACGAAGCGCCAGTAGCCATACGAGACTGATTCCGCCCGGCCGGCCTCCGCAAGGTGCTTCAACGCGCGCTTCACAACGGAGGTCGCCGAGGCTTTCGGCGGCAGGCCGCCGCGCTTGATGTGCTCGTCGGTCACCAGACCGACGATCTCATTTCTTGTCATCGGGCCCGTTAGGCCCATATCGGGGATCAGTTTCTCAACTATCGAAGAGACGAGGGGAACGCCCGTGTATCTGTATGCCACAGAACTAATGGTACATGACGAGCGCACCATTTGCACCATCTGTGCCCAGCTGTCCACGGACCCGACATGACCACCGGACACCTGGCCTGCTGCGGATGGGACTACGGCGAATGCATCACACACACGACGAGGAGACATGACATGACATTCATCCAGGCCCGCCACCACGGCGGCAACTCCAACGCACCGGTCACCCGGCTGGTCATCCACGCCACCTGCCCCGACGTGGACTACCCGTCGGCATCGAAGGCCGGTAGGGCAGTCTCCACGGCACACTATTTCGCTGAGGCAACCCGGCCCGCCTCGGCGCACTACGTGTGTGACGTATCGGCAACGGTGCAGTGCCTCTCCGAGGAAACCATCGGCTACCACGCGCCGCCCAACAGTCATTCCATCGGCATTGAGATTTGCGCCGACGGCGGGTCCCGCGCCTCATTTGAGAAGGCTTCTCACGCATACACCCGCGAGCAATGGCTCTCGCCTCAAGTGTGGCCAGCCGTGGAACGTGCCGCCATTCTCGCCCGCGACATCTGCCACCGCCACCACATCCCGGTCCGCAAACTCACCACCGCGCAGGTCAAATCGGGGATGTCTGGTATTTGCGGACACGACAACGTATCCGATGCATTCCACCAATCCGACCACGACGACCCCGGCCCCTATTTCCCGTGGAATGAATTTATCGCCGCCGTCCAAGGAAAAACCACCACCAAGGGAGAACTCAGCATGTCCGACGTCAACACCCTGACCAAGCTCATCAAGGCCTCAAACGACCAGCTCCACCACGACATTGGCGTCGTCCAGACGCAGAACGGCACCCTCAAAAGCAAGATCGACAACTTGTCGTGGGTGAAGAATCCTGTCACCGGCAAGAAGTGGTCCACCAAGGACGCCCTGTGGTCTGTCTGGTACTACGTGCTGGAATGCCGCAACCGCATCATGGCTATCGAAAACCGCCTCTCTGACATCGAAAAGCAAGGTGAAGTGAATGGATAAGCATTTCTGGCGCGGCTGCTTCGAGCGCGCCCTCAAGACCTTCATTCAGACGTTCATAGCCACGCTTGGCGTTGGCGTTGGTGTCGTATACACGGTAGATAGTGTTCGCGGCCTGCCGTGGCTGTCGGCCCTCATCACGGCAGCGGTCGCGGCCATCCTGTCGGTCGCCACGTCGCTGGGGTCGCCGACGTTTGTTGCTGGCAATCACCCTGACGCCCCGGACATCGCAAGCGAGGACGCGGGACTCATCGAGCCTCCCGCCGAGCCCGCCCTGGATGTCCCTGCCGATGACCCCGGCATGATCGAGCCCGCCGACGGCACCGCCCCGACGGACGACGAGACCGCCTCTGTCGCTGTCGCACGTCATGCGCAGGAGTAACGCTTCCTCAACAAGCCGCCCCCGAACCTGCGGGTTCGGGGGCTCTTTTTTTGCGTCTCTAGCGTCGCCAGACTCGCACGGTGTCGGTGCTGACGAATGGGGCGCCATCGCCGGAGTCCATCGCAGCCGGTACGTTTTGGGTACAGATCGTCTGAGACCGTGCAGGCAAAACCCCTAGCCACAGTCGTACCCGGTACAGTCACATGACGACGCTCAGAGCCACCCAGTGCCGCTACTGCCACATTGTGAAGGCATGAAAAAGGGCCACCTGACAAGCGATAACGCAGTCAAAGTGGCCCTGGCTACTGGTGGAGCATAGGGGATTCGAACCCCTGACCTTCTCATTGCGAACGAGACGCGCTACCAACTGCGCCAATGCCCC
>OKVI01000553.1_pt1 | contig 23655 bp, 20 predicted proteins | sample 1607001 | NCBI WGS metagenome assembly OKVI01 (sample SAMN03281018, study PRJEB24777) | human gut metagenome | isolation source: fecal sample PR128 from 1 month old male Malay infant, vaginal delivered...
GCTCTGGATAGTGGTTTGGGCGAAGGCCCAGACTGCGGTCCGGGTGGTGTCGGGGATGGTCCGGGCGGCGCTCGCCGCGGGCGCGCCGACTCCAACGGGTGGGCGCTTTTTCGGTTCCGAAGCGGTTTCGGAGTGGCTTCGAGGCAATCTTTGCGCGGAAATATGACGGCGGCGGAAGCTGTGGATAAAGCATTTTGCGGGGTCTGCAGCTCAAATCCGTGCGGATTTTTCGTTTTGTGGGGTCGCTATCCACAGGCGGCTAAAAGCCGGGGGGAGCAACGCCGGCCCGCCCATAGGCTGGAACCAAAGTCCACCCGCTAAGCCGGTATCCGTAACCGGCTCCTCCGAAAGGACGCGCCGTGCCCACCTTCGTCGATTCCACACCGCCATCTGCGCCTCCAGGAACCCCCAACCCGCCCAGCACCGCGGATATTCTGCGTGCCGCCGGGCGCCTGGGCATCGGCTCCGCGGCCGGACGCGCGTTCGCCGCCTCGCTCCTCGCGGCAGCCGCCCTGGCCCGCACCAAGGGTGCCGAGCTTTCCGCACGCATGCGCGCCGAAGCCCACGAGATACAGGGGGTCTACGCGCGCACCGGCGAGCTCGGAACAGAGCACTGGGCCTCGGAGGCGGGCCGCGCCTTCCGCAGACAGCTCGAAAGGCACCGCGACAGTATTCGAGACAGGGCACAGATTGCCGAGAACGCAGCGGTCGATATTGCCGCCGCCGCTGAAGAGCTCGCCGCCGAACTGACCGCCAAAGCCCAGGCCATTACCGCCGCGGCCGGTGCCCTCGACAGCCTTCTCGGGTCCCTCACGGATACCGCCGCCGATATCCTCGACCCCGGAAAACTGGAGGACCTCATGGCCCGCCACGCGGGGTCCGCGCAACACGAGCTTGATTCCCTCATGCACGTCAGCCTCCCCGAGGGGCTCAACGCGCTCGTTACCCGCCAAACCGGCTATTAGACCGCTGCTCACCGCTAGTCGTCGCTAGGAGAACCCATCTAGGAGAACCCATGACCAACGCAACGTACGCCCTTCCCATCGAGGGGAGTGGCTCGGCCCCCACAGGGGCGACCATCACCGTCACACTGGAAGAGATGCCCGCCATCGCCGATTCCCTCGCCCACGCCAGCCAGCGCTGCGCTGAACGTCCGGTGCCCATCTCGAGCATTGGCGCAGAGACGATGCTCTTTCTCGGGGTCAACGCGCGCGCCCGTCTGGCCAGCGGCCAGTGCACCATGTTGGCCGCCGGGATGGGCCAAAGTGCCGCCGATCTGGTGGCCACGGCGGTGGCCGTGCGCCTCGCCCACAGCGCCTACCTGCAGGTCGAGAACATGGTAGCCGGCTGGTTCGAATCGCTCGGTATCGCCCAGGACGGTAAGCTTCCTGACGGGCTGACGGTGCGAACCCACATCCGCGGCGCCCTCGCCGGCGACCCCGACGAGGTCCGGTACCTTATCCGGCTGACGCTGCCCGAGCTCGGGTACTATAGCGCATCAATAGCGATGCCCTATTCACCCCTCGTCGCGGCGGTACTTTTCGGAGCGACAGCCTATCTTGACGCCCGACTCAACCCCGAGATTGCCCGCCGGCGAGTGGCTGGACGGCTGTCCAGGATCACCGGAATTCCCGCGAAAATCATTGAGAAATTTATTGGGAAGGCCAAGCTATCGGTGGAGAAGGCGAATACGTGGCGGGACGTGGGCAGCACGGCACACAACGTGCGTACCGCTTCGGCTGATGAGTACGGGGTCGCGGCGCACCGGGGAGAGAAAAATCAGCTTTCCGTAGGCTCCAGCTCGGAACGGTTGCAGGCGGCTGCCAAAGCCCAGGACCAGGAATTCGAGCGTTCTCAGCAGGACCCGACGAAGGGCGAACGCGGCGCCGTGATGGTCACCGTCATGTACGAAGAAAGCCACGAGGGCGACCCCGCCTACGCCCTGTACGTGGTGAGTATTCCGGGGACTAACTTTGACTCCTGGGGCGGCTCTCCCATGGACCCTGCGGGTGCTGTGCGTGAAACGTTAGGTGAAGATACCACGAGGAACCCCGCCTATCGGATGGTTCTTCAGGCTTTGCGTGATGCCGGTGCGCCGCAGGGGGCCCGCGTGTACCTGGAAGGGTTCAGCCAGGGAGCCATGATTGCCTACAACATGGCTAATAGTTTCGAGGTCGCCAAAGAAATCAACATCGTCGGTATCTACGCCCAAGGTGCTCCGCTACGAGGTCTGCCCGCCAAACGCCGAGACTTCGCCGTGGACTATGTGGAAGGCGAAGGCGATATCGTTCCGGATAGCGCGGTGAGGCCTGAGGGGGGTTGGCGTCCTGACGACCGTGATACATCAATCACCGTTCAGAACTCTGTGCACCATGGCGAGAAATACCGAGAAGCCCTAGACCGTGAAGGGTATAGCAACACGGTACCCGGGGGCATCCGTGCGGCGATGGATGGTAAGGAATACGTGCTGGGGGAGCAGAAGGTTACCTCGGGTTCTGCTATGCCGGATGGATACAGCCTAGCTGAGCGAAGGGACGTAACGATCTCACGTATCGGAATCTACTCGCGTCAGGCCTACAAATCGGGAGTTAGGTTTGACGAGAAGGGTGTAGACGAAACGATTGAACATGGAACAGGTGGCATGGTTAAGGGCGTTCAGGACGCCAAAGATAAGGGGGAACGAATCCAAAAAGCAGCCCAAGATACGTGGGAGAGCGCCGAACGACGTCTCCCTCACCCGGGCCCTAAACCGTCGCAGGAGCCGGGGAGCCCGAAGCCGACCTGGCCCGAGATGCCTGCACCTCAGACGCCCAAAACACCTCCCCTGCAGGGATACGACCCGCAGAATGTTCCGCCCGCCATCAACTTGCCGGCGGACCTGAGCGGCCCGGAGCCTGCCCCTATCAAATTGCCCGCTCGAGTCGAGCCGGAGGGTCCACCACCCCCTGCAGATTTGCTCCCGCCGGACCTTCTGCCAGAGCCCGCAGGCTCACAGGCAAACATCGGAAAGGTTATTAATCAGCCAACCATCGATGACCTGCCACTCCCTAAAATTGGTTCTGCGTTCGGGGGCACATTCCTCGGGCCCCGACAGGGCGGGGACTACGATGGCGGGGAATCGCTTACCCCCGACCTACCAGAGCTGAAGCCGGTTCCCATGCCCGTGGCGCCGGCCGAGGACATCGACCCGGGGTTCCGCACACCGATTCCTCCCGAGGAGACCGACCCGGGGTTGATACACCCCGCACCGGAGCCTCGGCGCGCCGTCACCGTTGAGCGGGAGCCGGTATTTGCCTAGTGGGGAGCCCGGCCGATGAGGTGGCGGAGACCGGCATGGGGATGGCTCGTCCTGTCCCCATGCTGGTCTTCACCCCGGCGGCACTGGCTCCGCGGCGCTCGCGGGCACATACTAAAGCTATGAGCCACTCAGAAGAACCCACCAGCATCCCGGTCCGCCCCGTCTTCGACACCCTGCCCAGCTACGCCGCGGGCAAGCCTCCCGCTCCCGTCGATGGCCTGACCCGGTACAAGCTTTCCTCTAACGAGAACCCTCTGGGCCCCGTGCCCGAGGTGGCGCGCGTGCTGGCTGAATTCGATGCGGTGCACCGCTATCCCGATCCCCTCTCAACCGCCCTGCGCACCGCCCTCGCCGGGCAGCTGGGCGTGGATGCCGAGGATATCGTGACCGGCGCCGGTAGCCTCGGCGCGCTCAACCAGATTCTCAAAACCTTCGCGGGCGTTAACGCCGACGGCGTGCAGGACGAGGTCATCTACGCGTGGCGTTCCTTCGAGGCCTACCCCATTCTGGTTGGCATCATGGGCGCTCGCAGCGTGCAGGTGCCGAACCTGCCCGACGGCGCGCACGACCTGGACGCTATGGCCGCGGCCGTCACCGACCGCACCCGCCTGATTCTGGTGTGCACCCCCAATAACCCGACCGGTCCCGCCGTGACCGAGAGCCAGATTCGCTCCTTCCTCGCGAAGGTGCCGGCTACCGTTCCCGTGGTCATCGACGAGGCCTACTTCGAGTTCTGCGCGGCCTCCTCCATTCCGGAGGGGGAAGAGCCTCCGCTGAACGGCCTGGATATCTACCGTGACTACCCGAATGTCATCATTCTGCGTACTTTCTCCAAGGCGCAGGGCCTGGCGGGTTTGCGCGTGGGCTACTCGATTTCGCATCCGCAGATTACCCGCCACCTGCGGGTTGCCGCGACGCCCTTTGCCGTGTCCGCCCTGGCCGAGCGGGCCGCCGTCGCCTCCATCGAGCACCAGGAGGCCGTCATGGCTCGGGTCAGGCACATCGTGGCCGAGCGTGAGCGCGTCACGGCTCGCCTACGCGAACTGGGCTACGAGTTCCCGAGCACCTACGCAAACTTTGTGTGGCTGCCCCTGGGGGAGCGTACCGGCGAGTTCGTTGACCTCATGAACCGGAATGCTCTCTCGGTGCGTGCCTTCGGGTCCGAGGGCGTGCGCGTGAGCATTGGCGAGATTGAGGCAAACGACCGTTTCCTATCTCTGTGCGAGCTCTTCGCGCAGGAGGGCTAATCTCGCTCAACATCGCTGGATAAGCTTGAATCGCATAGCGGTCCTGAGCGCATGAAGATGAAGGAACCCTCCTATATATTCTGATTATCGAATATATAGGAGGGTTCCTTTGGTCATTAAACGCGGTCGGTAGCGCCACTGGTTTTCGCCTGCTCATATGCTGAATGACGGGGCGCAATACGCGGTGTTCCAGGCGTGTTCCGAGCGTGCACGTTATTGCTGAGAGCCCGAAATAGTAAACTGGTAGGTATATATGCCCAGTCCTGATGGTGCACCGGCCGTAAATCAGCCTCTCAACCCTCCACCTTTCGTGGAGAATGAGGCTTGGCCCCGGTAGCCCGCAGGCAAAGCCATCGTCACGTGTGGAGGTTAGATGCACGAGAACGACAAGTACCCGGGAGTGCCCGAGCGCATCCAGCTCATGGATGAGAACGGCACCGTCCACGAACACCCCACCTTCAGCCGATACGTCAAAGACGTCGATGGTGATACCCTGCGCGAGGCCTACCGCCTCATGTACACCACCCGCCGCTTCGACGACGAGGCGACCGCCCTGCAGCGCCAGGGCCAGCTCGCCCTGTGGGTTCCTAGCCGAGGCCAGGAGGCCGCGCAGGTCGGCTCCGCACTGGCCTACGCCCCCAACGACTACATCTTCCCCTCCTATCGTGAGCACGCCGTCGCTCTGGCTCGCGGTGTGGATTTCCGCGATCTGATTACCATCTTCCGCGGCACCACCACCCACGGTTGGGACATGAAGGCCCACAACTTCCACACCTACACCAAGGTGCTGGCCGCCCAGACCCTGCACGCCGTCGGCTACGCCATGGGCCTGAACTTCGATGCCGATATCGAGGCTGAAACCGGCAAGCGCCCCACCGGCCAGGGCCAGGCCACCGACCCCGCAACCGACGCGCAGAAGCCCGCCGTCGCGGTCTACTTCGGCGACGGCTCCTCCAGCGAGGGCGATGCTCACGAATCCATGGTCTTCGCGGCCTCCTACGACGCACCGGTGCTCTTCTTCGTGCAGAACAACCGCTGGGCCATCTCGGTTCCCTTCGAGGTGCAGTCGCGCGTACCGATTTCGACCCGAGCCGCCGGTTACGGCTTCGAGGGCCTGCGCGTGGACGGCAATGACATCCTGGGCGTGCTCGCGGTGACCCGTTACGCCATGGAGAAGATTCGTGCCGGCGAGGGTCCCGTGCTCATCGAGGCCGAGACCTACCGCCTGGGCCCGCACACCACCGCCGACGACCCGACGAAGTACCGCACCGAGGCCGACCTTGAGGGGCCGCTGCACCGCGACCCCATGATTCGCCTCGAGAAGTACCTGCGCGAGCAGGGCTACGCTGACGATGCCTTCTTCGAGGAGGTGGCCGAGTCCGCCCAGAAGGTCGCCTCCGGCGTGCGCGACGCCGTGCTTTCCGCCGAGGTGGCCGACTTTGAGCACTTCTTCGACCGCGTCTACGCCCAGGAACACCAGCAGGTTGAGGACGACCGCGAATTCTACCGTACCTACAACGCAGGCTTTGAAGAGGAGTAAAGATGAGCGAAAACATTGAGCGTTTGACCCTCGCCAAGGCCATTACTCGCGGCCTGGAGGATGCCCTGGAGGCTGACCGCACCGTGGTTCTGCTCGGTGAGGATATCGGCAAGCTTGGCGGCGTGTACCGCGTGACCGAGGGCTTGCAGGCCCGCTTCGGCAACCGCCGCGTCATGGATAGCCCGCTGGGGGAGTCCGGCATTATCGGCACCTCCATCGGCATGGCGCTGCGCGGGTACCGCCCCGTTCCCGAGATTCAGTTCGACGGCTTCGTTTTCCCCGCCTTCAACCAAATCACGAGCCAGCTTGCGAAGATTCACAACCGCACCGATAAGCAGTACATCGTGCCGGTGACGATTCGTATTCCCTACGGCGGCGTGATTGGCTCGGTGGAGCACCACTCCGAGTCACCCGAGGCGCTGTTCGCCCACACCGCCGGCCTGCGCATCGTGACCCCCTCGAGCCCGCACGAGGCCTATTGGATGACCCGCAAGGCGATTGAGTGCCCGGATCCGGTCATTATTTTTGAGCCCAAGCGCCGCTACTGGCTCAAGGGGGACGTGGACCTGAACGACACCTCCTTCGACCCGTTTAGCGCCAAGGTCGTGCGCGAGGGTACCGACGCCACGATCGTTGCGTACGGTCCGCTGGTGCCGGTTGCTCTGGCTGCCGCGGAGGCCGCGGTTGAGGATGGCCGCTCGATTGAGGTGATTGATCTGCGCTCGATTTCTCCGCTGGATGTGCCGACCGTGGCCGCCTCGGTGGCGAAGACCGGTCGACTGATTATTGCCCACGAGGCCCCCACCTTCGGTGGCATGGGTGGTGAGCTGGCGTCCGCGATTACGGAGCGTTGCTTCTACAGCCTGCAGGCCCCGGTGATCCGCGTGGGTGGCTACTACATGCCGTACCCGGTTTCCCGCGTGGAGGAGGAGTACGTGCCCGATATTGACCGCATCCTGGAGGCGGTTGATCGCGCTTTTGACTACTAGGCATTCCCTGATCTGACGTATCAGCGTGTTGCGCTATGGCGGGTTGCGAGCCCGCACAGAATATTCCGTATAGGGTATATGCCCTAGTGAGAGGTAAATATGTCCCAGATTTTTTCGCTTCCCGACGTGGGCGAAGGCCTGACCGAAGCTGAAATCCTCAGCTGGAAGGTCGCAACCGGCACCGAGGTCGCCATCAACGATGTGCTGGTCGAGATTGAAACCGCCAAGAGCGTTGTCGAACTGCCCTCGCCCTATGCCGGCACCGTCGAAGAACTGATGGTCGCCGAGGGTGAGACCGTCGAGGTGGGTACCCCCATCATCCGCATCTCCGGTGGCGACGGCGCAGCCCCGGCCGCTCCCGCGGCACCCCAGCAGGAGACCGAATCCGGCACCGCGCTGGTCGGCTCCGGACCCAAGGCGGACGCTGTTAAGCGCCGCGCACGTAAGCGTCCCGCCTCCGCGGTCCAGCCCGCACCTGCCGCCCCCGCATCACCCGCGGCGCCGACAGTCCAGGCACCGGTGGCGCACACCCCCTCCGACCCGGTAAACCGCAACCAGGGCCTGCTGAGCGAGCTGGCTGAGCGCGCCTCCCGCTTTGTGGAGAACACCCCGCTGAACTCGGTGGTGCAGCGTCTGGCACCCGAGCCCGCAGCGGCTCCCGCGCCGACTTTGGCTCCCGAGCAGGTTCCGCACCGCCCGACCCTGGCGGCTCCTCCGGTGCGTTTGGCCGCTAAGGAACTCGGCGTCGACCTGGCCCACGTGACCGCCACCGGTGCCCGCGGCCAGGTGACCAAGCAGGACCTCATGAACTACGTTGCCCACCTCAAGGACGTGCAGCACAGCGGTGCCCGCCAGCCCTTCTGGCAGGGTGCAACCACCCCGGGCGACCGCATCGAGCGCATCCCGGTGCGCGGCGTGCGCAAAGCCACCGCGAAGGCCATGGTCGCCTCGGCCTTCAGCGCCCCGCACGTGTCGATTTTCGTGGACGTGGATGCATCCCGCACCATGGAGTTCGTCAAGCGCCTGAAGAAGTCTCGCCACTTTGAGGGTGTGAAGGTCACCCCGCTGCTGGTTCTGGCTGCCGCGGTGATTTGGGCCGCCGAGCGTAACCCGCAGGTAAACGCAACCTGGACCGACAGCGAGATCCAGATTAAGCACTACATGAATCTGGGTATCGCGGCCGCCACCCCGCGCGGCCTGATGGTTCCGAACATCAAGGATGCCCAGGAGCTTTCCCTGCGCGAGCTTGCGATTGCCCTGAACAACCTGACCACTCGCGCTCGTGAAGGCAAGACCCAGCCGGCAGAGATGGCGAACGGCACCCTGACCATTACGAATATCGGTTCGCTGGGCATTGATACCGGTACCCCGATTATCAACCCGGGTGAGGTTGCGATTGTGGCCTTCGGTACCATCAAGCAGAAGCCGTGGGTGGTTGACGGCGAAGTGATTCCTCGCTGGGTGACGACCCTGGGTGGCTCCTTCGATCACCGCGTGGTGGACGGCGACCTCTCGGCTCGCTTCATGGCCGATGTGGCGGCCATCCTGGAGGAACCGGCCCTGCTGCTGGATCACTAGGCAATAACCTAAACGGCCCCGAAGGGTCGCTCAACGCGAAGACCTCCGGCGCACATAGCGTGCGCCGGAGGTCTTCGCGTTTTGTATCGGCATCGGTGCGGTGTCCGGTGCTTCGGAGGCTAGTCGTCCTCGCGCTCCACCCGGGTGCTCGGGTACTTATCCACGCGGCGATGGTATATCTGCCCGCAGGCGCCGCCTATGAGGGCTCCCAGGAAGCTGAGCGCCAGGATGAGCATGATCGCAAGCAGGCCGTTGGAGGTATCCCCGTTCATGAGCCGCTGCATGGAGAACGCGGCGGTGCCGTTCGGGAAGACCTGCGGGGCCAGGTAGGTGGCCAGCGAAGCCACAATGAGGCCCATGAGGTGCCACAGCCACACCGCAATACCCTGCTTGGAGCCGGCGAATCGAGCCATGCGTCCGGCGGCGTATCCGCCGACCAGGTAGGCACCAAAGATGAGGACGCTCAGGGCGACCGCCACGGGAACTACGGAGGATTCCCCGGAGAGTAGTCGTCCGATGACGGCGTGGTACTCGAGGGACTGCTCCTGCCCGGTAGAGGTGAGCCAGGCGCCGATGCCCCAGCGGCCGCCGTCCATGAGGGTGATGGCCACGAGCCAGCCGAGCAGGCCCGGGAGCACGTGCATGCGGGAGTACCGTTCCTTCTGCATCTGCAGGGCGGTGGCGGCGGTGAGTACCGGTTCGCCGGGCTGGAGGATGGGCTGAGCGGGTTGGCCCGCGGGGACGGCGAAGCCCCCGTGCTGGGCGGGCTGTTCCGGCGCACGCGGTGCGGTGTTCTGCGGGCTAAAGCTGGGTGCCGTTCCGCGGTCGTTGGCGGTCTGCGCGCCGCGGTGTTCGGACACGCTCGGGGCAGATGCGGCGCTCTGCGCGGGCGCGGAACCCGCGGATGCGCCGCCACCCGAGCTACCCGAGCCGGGGGTGTTGAGCCAGCCGAAGGCGCTTTCCCCGCTGTCCGAGGTGTCCGCGTCATCCTGCGGGCTGGGAGCCGGGATGGGGCTGGGGAAGGCGCGGGTCGCCTCCCCGTCGGTGGTTCGCGACTCGGCGCGGCGTGAGGCGGCCTGCTGCAGGTCCTCGGCGGTCAGCACGACCGTGGGGTCGTCGGAGGAGAAGGCCGCGTCCCACAGATCCTGCTCGCTGGGCGCGAAATCGTCGTTGCCCTTTGCCTGCTGGCTGGCCGCCGGGCGGGACTCCGGCTGCTGGTTGTGTTGTGTATTCATGGCTTCCGATAACGGGGTTCGGGGATCGTCTGGCGACCCGGTGTGTGCGGTGGCTCGCGTTTCGGGCGGGTCTTAACTTACTCGCTGTGCTCGGACTGGAAGGCCCGGGCCTCTTCGAGGGATTCGGCGGAGTAGGGGTGGGGGTGTGCGGGTCGTTCGTTCTCGTCGAGGGTGCGAACCACGCGTCCGGGGTTGCCGACCACGACGGAGTTTGCGGGTACGTCCTTGGTGACGACGGTACCCGCACCGATAACGGAGTTCTTGCCGATGGTCACGCCGCCCAGGATGATGGCGCCGCCACCAATCCAGACGTTGTCCTCAACGGTGATGGGCTTGCCGCCCTCCCAGTACGCTGCGCGGTCGACGGGGTTGAGCGGGTGGGTGGGGGTGAGGAACTGCACGTTGTTGCCGACGAGCACGGTGGATCCGATGCGAATCGGGCAGACGTCCAGGAATACGCAGTCGAAGTTGAAGAAGGAACCGTCCCCAATGTAGGTGTTCACGCCGTAGTCGAAGCGCGCACCGGGGCGGATGTGGGAGTGCTCGCCCAGGTGGCCGAGGTTTTCGCGGTAGACGTGCATGGCCTGGGCGTGCTCGCCTCGGGCGTAGTGCTCCTCCGCGAGGACGGTGGCGGCGTGGATGCGCTTAGTCTGTGCCGCACATTCGGCGTCGGGCATGTAGGCGGCACCGGAGACCATGCGGTTGAAGATGTCGCCGTTGGGGCGCTGCGGGGTGTGCATTAGTGGGCTCCTCCCAGAAGGTAGACTAGGGCGATGATGGCCAGACCGATGAGAATGACGACTCCTCCGGCGATGGCGAAGCGCTTGGAAATTTCGCGAAGGAGCTGCTTGAACTGCTCGTCGGTTATGTCTTGCTGTCGCTTACTCATGGTTTAAGTATCCCAGAGTTGCGCCGAGCGTACCCGGGGGAGTGTCGTGAAACTGGCCGCGCCGGGCTCCCTTAGCTGGGAGCCTGCCGTGAAGATGGCCTGGAAGGGCGCTGGAAGTTGAGCCGAGGGGCCGTCGGCGGGCACAATCGAAATCATGACTGAGGCTCAGAAGAACACAAACACGGGGGACGCTGCCCCCGCGCGCGCCGCGGTATTCGGCGCACCCACTACCGAATCCGGTGAGAACCCCCTGGCGCATCGCCCCTGGTTGAAGAATTATTCTTCGTGGACTGCCCGCGATATTGAGCTGCCCGAGACCTCGCTGAGCCACCTTATCGATGAGGCGGTGCGTAGCGTCCCGCAGAAGGTCGCCCTGGAGTTCTTTGGCGCGACCACGACCTACGCTGAGCTGGGGGACCAGATTGAGCGTGCTGCGGAGGGTCTGCGCGTTGCGGGTGTGCAGGCGGGTGACCGGGTGGCGCTGATTTTGCCGAACTGCCCTCAGCATATTGCGGCGTTCTATGCGATTTTGCGCCTGGGCGCGATTGTGGTGGAGCATAACCCGCTGTACACGGGGGCCGAGCTGCGCCACATGTTTGAGGATCACGGCGCGAAGGTCGCGATTGTGTGGGACAAGATTGCCTCGCACGTGACCGAGATGCCGGCCGATATCCGCCCCACCCACATTTATTCGGTGAACCTGATTTCGGCGATGCCGCGCCTCATGCGCACCGCGCTGAAGCTACCCGTCAAGAGCGCGCGTGCCTCGCGTGAGAAGCTGACGGGCCCGGCCCCGGGCACGGTGCCGTGGTCGCAGCTGCTCAAGAGCGAGCGCATTGATCCCGCGCATCGCCGCCCGACGGCGCACGACATTGCGCTGCTGCAGTACACCTCCGGCACGACGGGTCTGCCCAAGGGCGTGATGCTCACGCACCGCAACCTGGAGTCGAACGGCCGCATGGGTGAGGCGTGGATTAACCCGGGCGATGACGAGGTGATTTACTCGGTTCTGCCGCTCTTCCACGCGTACGGCATGACCCTGGGCGTGACGATTGCGTCGCTGTGCCGTGCCCGCCTGGTGCTGTTCCCGACCGTGGACATGGACCTGATTTTGAAGGCGATGAAGAAGACCCGTCCGACCATTCTTCCTGCGGTTCCACCGGTGTACCGCCGCCTGATGGACGAGGCGAAGAAGCGCGGCGTGTCCCTGGAGGGTATCCGCTACGCGGTGTCGGGCGCGATGAACCTGCCGCCCGAACTGGTGGCCGAGTGGGAGGAAGCCTCCGGCGGTTTCATGGTGGAGGGCTACGGCCTGACCGAGTGTGCCCCGCTGGTCTCCTGCAACCCGCTGAACGACACCCGCCGCGCCGGCTCGATTGGTGTGCCCTTCCCCTCGACTGATATTCGCGTGGTGGATCCGGAGACGGGTGCGGATGTGCCTCTCGGCGAGGAGGGTGAGCTGTGGGTCAGCGGTCCCCAGCGCTTCATGGGTTATTGGAAGCGTGAAGACGAGACCGCGAAGACCATCACCCCCGACGGCTGGTTGCGCACGGGTGATATTGTGCGCCTGGACGAGGACTTCTTCATCCAGATTGTGGACCGCATCAAGGAGGTCATTATCACCGGCGGCTTCAACGTCTCCCCGACCGAGGTGGAGGTCGCCCTCAAGCAGCACGATACGGTTGCGGATGCGGCGGTGGTCGGTATTCCGCTGCCCGGCGGCGGCGAGATGGTCGTGGCCGCGGTGGTTCCCGCCCCCGGCCGGGTGGTGGAGGAGCACACCCTGCGCGAACACTGCTACTCGAAGGTGACTCGCTATAAGGTGCCGCGCCGCATCGTGGTCGTGGACGACCTGCCGCGTTCGATGCTCGGCAAGGTGCTGCGCCGTAAGGTGCGGGAGCAGCTGATTGCCTCGGGCGATTTTGAGCAGTAGCGTCGGTGGGTTTGCCGCCCGCCCGTAACGGGCGGGTACGATGAGCGCCGGCTCGGGTTTTAGGCCCGGGCCGGCGCTTTGCGTTGACGTAGACGGACGGCTGGTGGGGAGCGGAATTGGCAAATAATCATCGTGTGACGAAATATGACGAAATATGACGAGCTTGACATTCTGTGTCTCATGATTGACCCTTAACTTCCACCGTCGCCCCTGTGCGTGCTGTAATTGTCCCATCATCATTCGCATCGGCTTGTCGGCGCTCTATGCCCGTACCCGGTGAAGCACGTCATCATTCAACAGAAAGATTCATAGCCGTGAAGAAGTTTGCCGCTGCTCTTGCAGTCGTCCCCATGATTTTCAGCATGGCCGCTTGCGGTTCCACCTCGAACTCCTCCGCCTCGAAGAGGGTCACCATCGGTGTGGTCGGCTCCGAGAAGTTCAACAAGACCCTGAAGGAAGAAGCCAAGAAGCAGGGCATCGACATCGAGTTCAAGGTGTTCAACGCATACACCGAGCCGAACCCCGCTCTGGACGCCGGTGACATTGACATGAACCGCTTCCAGCACATCGCCTACCTGTCGAACTACAACGTCAGCGCCAACAAGGACCTGCAGATCGTGGGTCCGACCGTCATCTACCCGATGGCTCTGTTCTCCAAGAAGCACTCCAAGCTGGCCGACATCCCCCAGGGTGGCGAGATCGTGATCCCGAACGACACCGTGAACGAGGCACGCGCGCTGAAGCTGCTGAAGACCAACGGTCTGGTCACCTTCAAGAACGCTGACGTAGACGCCCCCACCATCGACGATGTTGACACCGCTAACTCCAAGGTGAAGGTCACCCCCGTCGACGCAACCCAGACCGTGGTTGGCATGGAGTCCGCTGACGGCGCAGTCGTCAACAACGACTTCCTCAAGGACGCAGGCCTGAAGCCCGCGGACGCACTGGCTCAGGACGACCCCAAGACCGACCCCTCGGCCATCAAGTACGTGAACCTCTTCGTCGCCCAGAAGGACAAGGCTGACGACGAGACCTACAAGAAGATCGTTGAAATCTTCCACACCAAGCCCGTCATGGATGTTGTTCAGGAAGAGACCCGCGGCACCGCCGTTGAGGTCAACGTGAGCACCGACGAGCTGCGTCAGTCCCTGGCCAACGAAGAAGCCAAGCTGCGCGCCAAGAAGTAATCTCCTGGCAACACGCCTCTCGTAGGCACACGTAAGGCGGTAAGCCCGGGCACCCGATGCGGGTTAGAAGGGCTTACCGTCCTTTGCGTACCGGCGCCGAGTCCCTCGGTGTCCCAACCACGACATTTAACGGATACAAATACTATGAGTGAACAGCTAGAAGAGGTCGTAGAAGGCCTCCCCCAGCCCATGGTGATTCTGGACGGCGTGTCCAAGGTCTTCGGTAACGGCCCCAAGGCTTTCCCCGCCGTGGACAACGTCTCCCTCACCATCAACCGCGGTGAAATCTTCGCGATTATCGGCTACTCCGGTGCCGGTAAGTCCACCCTGGTGCGACTCATCAACGGTCTGGAAAAGACCACGAGCGGCACGCTGATTGTGGACGATTTTGAAATCTCCGGCAAGCGCGACTCCGAACTGCGTGAGGCCCGCACGAACATCGGCATGATTTTCCAGCAGTTCAACCTCATGAACTCCCGCACCGTGCTCGGTAACGTTGAGTTCCCCCTCAAGGTGGCCGGTTGGCCCAAGGCCAAGCGCCGCGAACGTGCCCTGGAGTTGCTGGAATTCGTGGGTCTGAGCGACCGCGCCGGCCACTACCCGAACCAGCTTTCGGGCGGTCAGAAGCAGCGCGTGGGTATCGCCCGCGCGCTTGCGACCAACCCCTCGCTGCTGCTGGCTGACGAGGCCACCAGCGCTCTGGACCCCGAAACCACCCATGAGGTGCTCGCCCTTCTCAAGCGCGTGAACCGCGACCTGGGTATCACCGTTGTGGTCATTACCCACGAGATGGATGTCGTGGCCAGCATCGCCGACCGCGTGGCGGTCATGGAGTCCGGCCGCGTGGTGGAAGAAGGAACCGTCTACGACGTCTTCTCTAACCCGCAGACCGATGTGGCGAAGCTGTTTGTTGCGACCACCGTCAAGCTGGCCCCCACCGGCCAGGAGGCGGAGGATCTGCGCGCATCGCACCGTGGCTACCTGGTCAACGTCGAAATCGTGGAGGGCAACCAGGAGCTCGGCAAGGTGCTGTCCTACCTGGGCGCCCGCAACGTCCGTTTCAACATCGTGGGCGGCGGTATCGAGACCCTGCAGGGCAAGGCCTACGGTACCCTCACCCTGGAACTCCTTGGCGAAATCACCAGTATTGATGCCGCCGTTGCCGAACTGAAGACCGTTGCCCGCGTGCAGGAGGTGCGCTAAATGTTTGCTACTACTCTTCCGCTGGCCGCTTCGAAGACCGACTGGGGCGAGTTTCTGCCCGAGAAGCTTATTCCGGCTATCGGCGACACTTTCTACATGGTGTCCATGACCATGCTGTGCGCCGGCCTGGTCGGCCTGATTGTGGGTGCCCTGCTGTACACCACCCGCGCCGGTAATATCTTCCAGAACCGCTTCGTGTACACGGTCCTGAACATTCTGGTGAACATCATTCGCCCGATTCCGTTCATCATCCTGATTGCGGCCCTGGGCCCGCTGACCAGCGCCGTGGTGGGTACCCGCCTGGGCGTGAATGCCGCGGTCTTTGCGATGAGCTTCGGTGCTGCGTTCGCTATCGCCCGTATCGTGGAGCAGAACATGGTCTCCATCGATCCCGGCGTGATTGAGGCGGCCCGCGCTATGGGTGCATCGAAGCTGACCATCCTGTTCACCGTGATGATTCCCGAGGCGCTCGGCCCGCTGATCCTGGGCTACACCTTCCTCGTCATCGGCGTGGTGGATATGTCTGCAATGGCCGGTTACGTGGGCGCCGGTGGCCTGGGTAAGATCGCGATCGTGGACGGCTACCAGCGCTTCAACGACGAGATCACCTGGGCCGTTGTGGCGATTATTATCATCCTGGTCCAGCTGGTTCAGTTCATCGGTAATGCACTGGCCAAGAAGGTTATGCGCCGATAGGCTCGTGCCGCTATAGGTGCAGCTGATAAGGCATAGAAGACCCCCGGTCTGCTCTTGACGAGCGGGCCGGGGGTCTTTCTTCATATCGGGGGAGGGGCGCTAACCGCTTAGCCCTGCGCCGCCTCAGACTGCTGTGTCGCCTGAAGCTTGGCAACCCAGGTGCGGGCCGCCTCCCACAGCTGCGGGTCGCGGAAGGAGTCAAAGCGCCCGTAGCCCTCGGGGGCCTTCGCGGGGTCGGTACCGGCGGGAACGTAAATCATGACCTTCGTACCGGCGTCACGTGCCGCCTGCGCGCCCGCGGCGGAGTCCTCGAAGGCGAGGGCTTCACGACCTTCAAAGCCGAGGCGGCGCGCCGCCTCCAGGTACATATCGGGTGCCGGCTTGCCCGCGGGAACGTCCTCGCTGCTGACCCAGGTGCGTACCAGGGGAGCGTAGCCGTAGTTCTCCATCTTGACGGTGAGGATACCCGAGGTGGAATTGGAGGCTACGGCCACGGGCATGTGCTCGCTCAAGAAGCCCAGGAACTCCTGCGCACCGTCGATGAGTTCCACTCCGGCGGAGATAATCTGCCGCTCGGTGGTGAGCAGATCCCGGGTGACCTGCGCGTGGTGCTCGGCGTAGGCTGCGGCATCGGCCGCATCGCCCTGTCGGGCCTCATAGGAGAGGCGGGCGAGCTGCTCGGCAACATCCGCGGCGGAGAGGCCGGTGAGGCGCTCCTCCACCTCCTCAGTGAAGGGAACGCCCCAGCGGGCGAAGAGCTCGCGCTGAACCCGGTTCCACACGGTCTCAGAATCGAGGAGGATGCCGTCGCAGTCGAAGATTGCGCAGCGGGGGAACCAATCGGAGGGTACGGTGTGTTCAAACATAATGCCAGTCTCTCACAGGGTCATCGGTGAAGGAAGCGCCAGCCCGGCGCCTGAGAAAATATTCGGGGCCGCGCCTCACCCACGGAACGAAAGACCGGGCGGGGACGGAAGGGCACGCAAAAACCCTCCCGCCGCGCCCAAAGAGAACGCAACGGGAGGGTAGAAGCCGAACAGTCTAGAGAGCAGATACCGGCTTATGGGTCACCTGACGCATAAACGGAATGGTCGCCAACAGGCCCACATAGACCAGTACCAGACCCAGCGCAATAGCGCCGAAGGTCAGACCGAACATCTTCGCCAGAACCTCACCGGGAAGACCCTGAGCCGCAATCAAAGCCGTCAGCGGAAGACCCAGCAGCGCAGAAATCACGCTGATGAGCACCAGCGGGCCGAAGACCACGGTCAGGCGCGAAGCCTGCAGCAGCTTCGTGGGGGTACCCATCATATTCAGTGAAGAATACAGCGAACCACGCTCGTAAATGGCGGCGCTCTGGTTCAGCACTGCGGAGAGGGTGACCAGCAGGTACGAGAAGAACAGCATGAGCAGCATGCCCTGGAACATGTCCTGCATGATGGTCATGAAGGGGCTGGCAGCAGGACCGGCTTGCTTCGCGTCTTTGCTCATCTCACCCGCCAGAATCAGGATGGGGCCGAAGAAGGTCACCAGGAAGGTCGACAGCGCCACACCCGAAACCTGACGCCACGCCCCACGCGGGGATTCCAGCACCGCACGGTAACCCAGCAGAACCGACGCCTTCTGGGTCATGCGCACACGAATCTTTGCGTACGCCCACACCAGGAAGGTGCCAATCAGATCGATGGCAACCATCATCACCAGACCAGGCAGAGCAATGAAGATCGCGAGGTTCTTGATGGCGCTATCGGCGCCGCCGTCCTGGAAGGGCGAGAACATTCTGAAGCCCGTGGAGGTAGACGCCAGAATCATCACGGCAATGACCAGAACAACACCGATACCCAGGGCAATGTAACCGGCGGAGCCAGCCTTCGCGCGGGTACGCACACCCAGCGGGCTGATGCTGACCTTCGCCAGACCGAAGAGAGAGCTTAGAGCCGCCAGGACCATGCACCCCAGGAAGCAGTAGAAAATCATGCTCACCGGCAGGAGCATATTCTCAGCACCCAGCGGTACGTTCATGAAGTGCATGGCACCGAACGGGAAAATTAGCACCAGGTAGAGCAACAGGCCAATAATGAAACCCACGAAGGAGTACACCAGCGCGTCTGCAACCGACAGACCCACGATCAGGGTCGTGGAGGCACCAATCAGGCGCAGGGAAGCCAGACGCTCGTCACGGCGGCGGGCACTCAAACGAGCAGCCGAAGCGCCCAGGGTAAAGAGCGGAACAACCAGTACCAGAGCGGCAACCCACGCCAAACCCATGTAGAGCTTCTGAATGCCCATCAGGTTCACCAGTTCGTGGTCAACGTTGGAGGCGTGGTCAAGCCAGGTGCTCAGTGCCTGAACACCACCGGCAACCGTCAAAAACAGCGCCGATGAGGCCGCAAAAGCCAGCACGGGAAGAATCGCCTGCGAACTCCATAGGGTTCGCTTGGCGAGCAGAGCATAGATTTGCATTATGCACCTGCCTGAGACTGAGCGTCAGGGTTCTGGGTGCCGTTCTGCGCGGGTACGCCGCCCTGGCTATTGCGCTGATCGCTCACAATCTGGCCGTCCTGCAGGTACACCACGCGGGAGCACGCGGCAGCCACGTTCGGATCGTGGGTGACCACCAGTAGAGTCTTGCCCTGCTGCGGAATCATGGTCAGCAGCAGCGCCATCACCTCGCGCGCGGTCTTCGAATCCAGCGCGCCGGTCGGCTCATCCGCAAAGGTCACGGGGGCGCCGTTCACCTGCGAACGGGCAATAGCCACGCGCTGGGCCTGACCACCGGACATCTCACCCATGCGGCGGTCCAGCATCTGGCCCAGACCCAGGCGGTTCAGCAGGTCAGCAGAAATGGCGCGCGCCTGCTGGCGGGGAATACCCGCAATCATCGCGGCGAGGGAGACGTTCTCCTCCGCGGTCAGCTCGGGAACCAGCAGACCCTGCTGGAACACGAAACCAAAAGAGCTAGCGCGCAGGGAGGTGCGCTCGCGCTCGCTGAGAGACTCGACCGCCACCTGACCGGTGGGGGAGTTGAACAGCACGGAACCGGCATCGAGCTTAATAATGCCCGAGAGCGCGTGCAGCAGGGTGGTCTTACCGGAACCGGAAGGACCCATAATCGCCACGGATTCGCCGGGGTAGATATCGAGGCTCACGTTACGTAGAACCGGGTTATTGCCGTAGGACTTGTGCAGGTTGCGGGCAGAAATAATCGCACCGGGCGCGAAGGGCGCCTGCTGCATCTGCTGGGGCATCTGGGGTGCCTGAGCGGGGTAACCCGGCTGGCCCTGATAATACCCCGCCTGGCTCGGCTGACCCGGCTGGGTGGAGTACTGGCCCGCAGGCTGCGCCGCCTGCGGAGGGGTCATCGAGTACGGGTTCTGGGACGTGGGAGCCTGGAACTGCGGGTTCTGGGGTTGAGGATTCTGCGTCATAGCAACCTTCATCGGATATGAACTAACGGAAGTACCCGTCTATCATCTCAGCTTCTCGGCGGCTCGGCCCTCCATCTGAGGGCTGAAAAATATGGGAATACGCTGAGAAAAAGGGCCGACGCGGCGCGGGAGGGAGCTATTCGCCTCGTCCTCCGGTATGAGGTCGGCACCGCGGGCGGCGTGCAGGCGGTGTGGCTTCGACCCCTTGAACTCGCGGAGACGAGTGGGATACTAGAAGGATGACCGACGCACAGAACACCCCCATCATCACCCCCGTCGCGCCCGAACCGCACGGAACCCGCATCATTCTTATGCGCCACGGGCAGACCGATTGGAACATCGACCACCGTTTCCAGGGCGGCACCGACATTCCCCTCAACGACACCGGCCGCGACCAGGTGTGCACCGCCATCGACGCGCTGAAGCAGGCCCGTGACGAAGGCACCGTCGTCGACCTGGTGCTCTCCTCGCCCCTGAGCCGCGCGGCCGAAAGCGCCGAGATTGTGGCCGAAGGCCTGAACGTGCCCTACCGGGGTGCCGTGGCCGGGTTCCAGGAGCGCTCCTTCGGCGAGCTGGAGGGGCAAATCGCCACTCGCGAGCTGGTGCTCGCCTCCCGCGAATCCGGTGAGGAGTACGGCGTGGAACCCACGGAGGAATTCGTCGCCCGCGGCCTGGCGGCCCTGAACCGCGTGCGCCGCGAGTACGACGGCAAGACCGTGCTGGTGGCAACCCACGGCATGTTCATCGCGCTGATGATGAACGCCCTGCTGGGGGAGCGCCCCGACTGCCTCACCGAGGAGGGTTTCTACCCGATTCCCGTCAACGCCTCCCTGACCGAGGTGCCCCTGCAGTACCTGGACAGCACCATCGACCGCCTGCTCGTGCATCAGAATGAACCCGACCTGGGACCTGAGCCCCTGCCCGCCGGCGCCGAGAACACCTCCCTCACCCTGATTCGTCACGGCCAGACCGATTGGAACAAGGCGAACCTCATGCAGGGCGTCACGGACATTCCGCTCAACGACACCGGTCGCGAGCAGGCACGCACCACCGGCCGGAAGCTGGCGGAGATGGGCCTGGACTTTACGGTGCTGGTGTCTTCGCCGCTGTCCCGCGCCCACGAGACCGCGCAGCTGGTCGGCGAGCACTTCGATCTGCAGGTGGACAAGACCTACCCCGAGCTGGTCGAGCGCGCCTATGGTGACGGCGAGGGCCTGGACATTCCCGCCCCTGAACGCCGCGCCCCCGAGCGCTACTACCCGAACGTGGAATCCGAACGCGACGTGTACATTCGCGCGGTACGCGTGCTGCGCCAGATTGTGCGGGACTACGCGGAGCGAGGCGGAGAACAGAAGATTATCGCCGTCAGCCACGGCAGCCTGATTCGCCGCGCCCTCTCCGCCGCCGCGGGTGAGGAGTGGACCGTAACCGTGCCGAACGCCGAGCCGCTGGTGGTGGACGTCCCCGGCCTCTTCGCGTGGGACTCCTCGCGATACACCGACGAGGTGGGTCGCATTGTCTGGTAGCGCGCGCCCCGCGGGCGAAGTCCTTGAGCGTTCGGCGCAGGGGGCAGCCGTTGCGCCTGAGGGGGCAGCCGAGTCCTCGGCGCGTCCCCTCTCCCGGGGGATGCGCGTGCTCCGCGGCGCCCTCTGGGCCCTTACTACACTGTACTGCCTGGTCGTGGCGAGCATCGTGTTCGCCCCCGTCCACGTGGACGACAACGAGATGGGTGGCCGCCTCGCAGCCCTGCTGGATGCGGGCCACGCCGCCGGCTGGCTACCCGAGTTTGTGACCTACTCCAGCATCGAGCAGCTCTCAAACGTCATCATGTTTGTGCCTGGAGGCTTCCTCTTCGCCCTGCTCCTGGGACCGTCTGCGCGACGCCATGTGCTGTACGCCGGGTTCGTGGTGAGCGCGTGCATCGAGACGATTCAAAGCTTCATGCCTAACCGCACGGGGGATTTCGTGGATGTGCTCATGAACGGTACGGGTGCCCTGCTGGGAGCGGCCTGCGCTTTCTGGATGCACCGGGTGCTCCGCAAACGCCGGGAGCGCCGGGCGTAGGGACCGGCCCGCCGCCCGACCGGTGGACACTGGCGGTCGATGCGTGTGGGCCGCGTTATGTGTGGCCCGCGGAACAAAACCCAACGCATCATCGAGTCAAACAGACATAATCACTCACACGGGGTGGTAAAGGGTGTGGTTTCTGTAGGGAACACAGGGTAATATTCCGGTGAATACGGTGGTTTATATTGACCTACCCACAAAAACCCACATAAAATCAAGTATGATAATGGATGTTCTGGGGCGCACTGCGTTTGCTTCCCGCGGGAACGTACCCGCACTGAGAACACGCCATAGATACGCACAGATTTCCTACCCACTACCGAAAGAACACCGAATTTATGTTCGCAGAAGAACGCCGTGCCGAAATTGCAAAGCTCGTTGCCTCCGCACGCCGCGTGAACGGCGCAGACCTTGCGCGCCGATACGATGTGACCATGGAGACCGTGCGCCGTGACCTTGCCGCCCTGGAAGAGGCCGGCAAGCTTCGCCGCGTCCACGGTGGCGCGGTGACCATCGAGCAGTCCACCTCTCTGGAATCGTCTATTTCCTCCCGCCAGGGCATGAACACCCCGGAGAAGCGTCGCATCGCCACCAAGGCGTACCAGATGCTACGCGATTCTGAGTCGGGTTCCATCGTGCTGGACGCGGGTTCCACCATCGAGATTCTCGCCGACCACATCGGCGCCGAGAACTTCAGCCTCAAGACCGGCAACGACCGCATCATCATCACCCACGCACTGCATATTGCAGTTAAGCTCGCCGAGGCCGAGGGCGTAACCCTCGAGCTGGTGGGCGGTCAGTTGCGTAAGATGACCTGGGCCGCCGTCGGTGCCCGCGCGGCCGAGCACTTCGGCACGATGCGCCCCGATATTGCGTTTATCGGTGCCAACGGCATCGAGCCGCACTTTGGCATCTCCACCCCCGGCATGAACGAGGCAATCGTTAAGACTGCAATCTGCAAGTCCGCCCGTCGCGTGGTCCTGCTCTGTGACTCCGCGAAGTTTGGCCAGGAGTCCCTGGTCCGCTTCGCTGGATTTGAGGATATTGACACCCTCATTACCGATCGCGAGCCCGAGGGTGCCCTTCGCCAGGCGCTCGAGGCCGCCAATGTTGAGATTGTGATTGCCTAATGATTATTACTCTGACCGCCAACCCCAGCCTGGACCGCACGATTGAGCTCGGCGCGCCCCTGGCCCACGGCGCCGTGCAGCGTGCCGTCGGTGCCGTGCAGGATCCGGGCGGCAAGGGCGTGAATATTTCTCGCGCGCTGCAGGTTTCCGGTGTTCCGACCGTGGCTATTGTGCCCGGCGAGTCCACCGACCCGGTGCTGACCGCTCTGTCTGCGGTGGATGTCGAGTTTGCGAACCTGCCGACCGGTGAGCCGATTCGCTCGAACGTCACCGTGGTGGACCCCGATGGCACCACCACCAAGCTGAACGCTCCCGGCACCCATTTTGATGCGCAGCTGCGCGAGAAGCTGGACGCCCTGGTGGTTGAGCGTTCCAAGGGTGCCGACTGGGTGGTCCTGGCCGGCTCTCTTCCGCCGGGTCTGGAGCCCACCTACTATTCCGAGCTGGTGGCGGCCCTACGCGCCTCCGGTTACGCGGGCAAGATTGCTATTGATACTTCTGAGGCGCCGCTGATTGCGACCGTTGCGGGTGAGCACAAGCCCACGCTGATTAAGCCCAACTCCGAGGAGCTAGCCCAGCTGACCGGTAGTGATAATTGGGAGGAGCTGGAGGCCAGCCCCGAGCTGACCGCCCGCACCGCTCAGAAGCTGCTTGGCGACGGCATCGAGTACGTGTTGGCCACCCTGGGCGGCGGCGGCGCGGTGCTCGTGACCGAGGAAGGTATCTGGCACGCCGTGCACGAGCCGATTCAGGTGCGTAGCACTGTGGGTGCCGGTGACTCTTCGCTCTCGGGCTTCTTGATCGCGCATACTCGCGGCGCGGATGCGCCCGGTTGCCTGGTTCAGGCGGTGGCCCACGGTTCTGCCGCGGCGGCCCTGCCCGGTACCCGTATGCCCTCGCTGGATCAAACCACCCCCGAGAAGGTTACTGTCCGTCAGATTCAGCTCTGACGAGGAGCGAAGCACCACCGACGTAAATATTCTAATTTGAGAATATTTGTCCAAGGCTCTGCACACACTTAAAACACAGGAGGAGGGCGTTCCCGTCGGAGCATCCCGCCTCCACTCCAATCCGAGGAGAGAACATGTCCGATCTGATCACCGCGGATCTCGTCCTACTGGACGAGAATCTCGGCGACACCCGATTCGACGTCATCGCCAAGCTTGCCGAAGCTGTCGTCAAGGCCGGCCGTGCGACCGACTTCGAGCAGCTCTACGCGGCTGCCGAGGCTCGCG
>OKVI01000560.1_pt1 | contig 23513 bp, 20 predicted proteins | sample 1607001 | NCBI WGS metagenome assembly OKVI01 (sample SAMN03281018, study PRJEB24777) | human gut metagenome | isolation source: fecal sample PR128 from 1 month old male Malay infant, vaginal delivered...
GCGAGTTGAGCGATGAGGCCTGGCGAGCGCTGCGTGGCGACGAGGTGCCCACCGATGGCGCTGTTGACGTCGAGGTCGACGACGGAGGGCTCTCGGGGGAATAGGTGTAGGAGCCTGGGCGCCGACTGCGCTGGCTCTGTGGGGACCTCGACGGCAGTACCTTGCTTGGGGGTCTAGGCGTGGTGCGGGAAATCCCCGGAGCGTGAGTGCTCGGGCGGGGGATGTGTTTCCACGGGTACGGTGCTGGTGTTATGCTTATCAGCAGTCGGACATCCAACGTCGGATGTCCTTGTATATGGAGGCTTCGACGATGAACACTCCTATCGGACCGGGCAACCATGTTGACCGCCGGGGATTCATGAAGTTGAGCGGTGCCATCGCGGCAGCCGCAGGTCTGACCGCTAGCTTGTCGGCATGCGGTGGGGATAACCCGAACAAGAAGACCGGTGGCGCCGCCGGAGGGCAGTCGTCCGGCGGGGAAGGAAAGAACGACGGGACCATCACCGCCGGCATCTCCTACGAGCTCGGAACCAACGGTTATGACCCAATGACGACGACGGCAGCACTGACCGTGGCTGCTAACTGGCACACGTTCGAAGGGCTCTATGAGATCGAGCCGACTGACCCGACGAAGACCTACGCTGCCTTGGCCGCTGACGACAAGCCGAAGAAGATCGACGAGAAGACCTACGAGGTCACACTGCGCGACAAAGCAGCCTTCTCTGATGGCAGCAAGGTCACGGCAGATGACGTTGTTTACAGTTATGAACGGGTCATGGATCCCAAGAACAACTCGTTGTACAGCCAATTCAGCGGATTCGTCATCGACTCGATTACCAAGAAAGATGATTCGACCGTTGTCGTCAAGCTCAAGTTCCCCTTCGAGGAGCTACTGGCTAACCGCCTCGCAACCTTCAAGATCGTCCCCAAAGCCATCGTCGAGAAGGACCGGAAGAAGTTTGACTCTAATCCTGTCGGAACCGGCCCCTGGAAGATGACCGATAATGGTTCCGGCGGTAGCCTCAAGTTCGAGAAGAACGAGCACTATAACGGACCCCGTCCGGCCAAAGCCGCAAAAATGGTCTGGAATATCATTCCGGACCCCGATGCACGCACCAATGCCCTTACTTCTGGAAGCGTTCAGGCCGTCGATTCGCTGCCGTACACCAAGATCCCCAATGTCAAGTCCAGCGGTTTCGAGCAAGCATCTCAACAGGGTTTCAGTCTGGCCTTCGTGATGTTTAACTGCTCGGCCGGTAACCCCTTCAATAACGTCAAGAACCGTCAGGCTGTCCTGTACGCGATGGATGTCGCGAAGGCTTGCAAGGCTGGACTTTCCGGACAGGCAACTCCGGCCACCAGCTTCGTACAGGATGGTCATCCTGCTTATCGGAAGGCCAAAACCGTTTACGACCGGGATCTGGAGAAGGCCAAGTCTTTGTTCAAGGAAACAGGCCTGAAGAAATTCCGCGTCCTGGGCACCGACCACGACTGGATGAAAGCCATCGAGAATATTCTCGTTGACTCCCTCAAAGAGGCTGGAGTCGCGGTCGAATTCGACCAGAAGCAGTCGGCCGACGTCTATAACGACATCACAGGAAAGCCCGAGTCCTTCGACGTTCTTCTGGCCCCCGGTGATCCCTCGGTCTTCGGTGCCGACGCTGACCTACTGATGCGCTGGTGGTACGCCGGCGACGTATGGGTCGACGCCCGCATGCACTGGAAGGGTCAACCAAGCCACGACAAGTTCACCCAGGCCCTGGAGAAAGCCGCCCAAGCTGTCGGCGACGAGCAGTTGGATGGCTGGCACGAATGCTTCGACATCCTTGCCGAAAACGTCCCGCTCTACCCGCTCTTCCATCGCAAGACTCCAACAGCTTGGGACGGTAAGTCCTTGGTTGGTTTCAAGCCGATTTCCCTGACCGGACTCGACTTCCTCGATGTCGGCACCACCAAGTGAGTGCCACCACCGACAGGTGCCGGGGCGGGCTGCCGCGACGCTGCGTCATGGCGTCTGCGGTCGCCCCGGCCCTTTTCGACGATCTCGTCGCCACTACGTGCCCGGTTCGCGGTCACGCCTCTGCTGACCCCACTCCTCACCCCCTGGAGAGACACTGATGTCGAATCTCCTCCGAGTCATCGGGAAACGACTCATCGCGCTGCCGATCATGGTGCTCGGTGTGGTCCTGCTCGTCTTCATCATCATGTCCTTCTCGCCACGCGACCCCGCAATCCTTGCCCTGGGAGAATCAGCGACTCCGGAGGCCCTGGAACAGTACCGGCAAACGAATGGGCTGAACTCGCCACTGCTCGTTAGGTACGGACGGTTCCTGGCCGGAATGGTGCATGGCGACCTCGGGACCACCTCGGGTGGCACCCCCGTCATCGACATGGTGAGCAGGGCCTTCCCGATCACCCTTCAGCTGACAGTGTGGGGCCTGCTCATCGCGATCGTCGTCTCGACGGTCCTCGGTGTTATCGCAGCCCTCTACCGTGGCCGCTGGCCCGACCGGCTCATCCGCGTCGTGTCGATCGCCAGTCTCGCGACACCGTCTTTCTGGCTCGCCATCCTATTGGTCCAGTGGCTCGGCGACATTCCGGGAGGCAGCGGTACCTTCCCCGCAGTAGTGTCATCGTGGATTCCCTTGTCGGAGAACCCGGCCGCCTACTTCAATTCGCTTGCCTTGCCCGTCATCGCACTGGCGGTCCCAGTGACCGGGTCGCTGACACGAGTGGTGCGCACCTCCGTTGTCGAGGAACTCGACAAGGACTACGTGCGAACTGCCATCGGTTCGGGGATTCCTTACCACACCGTCATCGCCCGCAATGTACTGCGCAACGCCCTCATCAACCCACTGACAGTGGTCGGCCTCAAGTTCGGCTATCTCATGGGTGGTGCGGTGATCATCGAGATCATCTTCAACATCAAAGCTATGGGCCAGCTGATTCTCGATGGAGTGTCCCGCAACGACATTTTTCTCGTACAGGGAGTGACCCTCACGGTCGCCATTGCCTTCATCATCATCAATATCGTGGTCGACCTGCTCTATGCACTGGTTAATCCGAGGATCAGGAGTGTATGACATGCGTCGCGAACTCACCCGCAAGTTGGAACGCCCTGGCCTGAGATTCGGCCGTCTGTCGGTCGGCTCCCGCATTTGTCTGGTGATTTTGGGCATTGTCGCTCTCAGTGCGATCCTCGCCCCAGTGCTGGCTCGCTACAGCCCCACACAGACCGGTATCTCGCAGCCGACTGTCGTTGACGGCATCAATTTCCCCTTCCACGCGCCTGATGGGGACTTCTGGTTCGGCACTGATAACTCCGGTCGCGACATCTTCTCCCGTGTGCTGTACGGGGCCCGGGGATCGCTCATTATTGGCCTGGGAGCGACTCTGTTCGCGCTGGCCATCGCCGTCGTCCTGGGATCGATTGCTGCAACTGGCGGCAAGGTCGTCTCTGAGATCCTCATGCGGACCATGGATATCATCATGAGCTTCCCGGGCATCGCCCTGGCGGCCGTGTTCGTGGCCGTGTTCTCCCAGTCGCTTCCATCGATACCGCTGTTGATCATCACTATCGGCTTCCTCTACATTCCTCAGCTCACCCGTGTCGTTCGAGCAAATGTCCTCGAACAATATGGGGAGGACTACGTGGCGTCGGCTCGTGTGATGGGAGCACCGACCTGGTGGATCATCGTTACCCAGGTTGCCCGCAACGCTTTGGCCCCGGTGCTGGTGTTCGCGGCCGTTCTGGTCGCCGACGCGATCGTCTTCGAAGCGTCGTTGTCCTTCATCAATGCCGGCATCAAGCCGCCTGCCCCGTCATGGGGCAACATCCTCGCCGACGGCAAAGCGATCATCTCGTCGGGCGCGTGGTGGCCCACCTTCTTCCCCGGCATGATGATCCTTGTCACGGTGCTGTGCCTCAACGTGCTCTCCGAGGGGCTGACGGACGCCATGGTCGCCCCGCCACCGCGGGTGCGCGTCGCGGATCCGGTAGAGAGCGTCGGTGCCACCGACGAGGCAGGCGAAGTCGAGGACGAGGACGTTCAGGCCCACAGTAATCCTGTGATCTACGTCATTCGCGGCGGCTCTGATGCCGAGTTGCAGGACCGTCTGGTCCAGTTGCGACGCTCAGAGAAGGCTCGTAGTGACCGGCTAGCCCTGCCTGCAGAACTTGCGGCCAAAAAAACCGGTGCTGGAGGTTAAGGACCTGTCTATTGCGTTCCCACAGGCTCACGGCGACGTCGACATTGTCGACAAGGTTTCTTTCGCGGTACGGCCCGGAGAGACCATGGGATTGGTCGGCGAGTCCGGGTGCGGAAAGTCGATCAGCTCTTTCGCAATCATGGGGCTGCTTCCCAAGACCGCGAGCATCCGCGGCTCGATCATGTTCGACGGTCAGGAACTACTGGACGTGACTCCCGCACAGCGCAATGCCCTGCGCGGCCACGAGATGAGCATGATTTATCAGGATGCCCTCAGCGCACTTAACCCGTCGATGCTCATCCGGTCCCAGATGGCCCAATTGACCAAGCGTGGGGGCACCCGCAGTGCCAAGGACTTGCTCGAGATGGTCGGCTTGGATCCGGTGCGCACCTTGAAGTCCTACCCACATGAATTGTCCGGCGGACAGCGTCAGCGAGTTCTCATCGCGATGGCATTGACTCGTAATCCTCAACTACTCATCGCCGATGAGCCGACGACAGCCTTGGACGTCACGGTGCAGCAGCAGGTGGTGGAGTTGCTCACAAGCTCCGTGAGGAACTGGGCTTCGCCATGGTCTTCGTCTCTCATGACCTGGCCCTAGTTGCCCAATTGTCCCACCGCATCACAGTGATGTACGCCGGACAGGTCGTCGAGGCTGGAACCACTACGGAGGTCATGTCTGATCCTCGGCACGAATACACGCGTGGGTTGCTGGGTTCGGTGTTGTCTATTGAGGCTGGACGGGGGCGTCTGCATCAGGTTCCCGGTGTCGTGCCTCCACCATCGGAGTTCGTGGCTGGCGACCGGTTCGCTCCGCGATCCTCCCACCCAGAGATCGGCAGAGACGTCAAGGCCACCATGCAGACCGTGCATGGCACGACCCATTCGTGGGCGTGCCATCCCGAGGCCGAGAAGGACATCCGATGACTGACACAGCAATTGCCCGTCTATCCGAGTCGGACACCCCGGCCATCGAGCTCCGGGAGGTCACGGTGGTCCATCGAGTTCGTGGTGGCAAACTCTTTCATCCGTCCAAGGTGCGCGCCATGGATAAAGTGAACCTCTCAGTTCATCGTGGCGAGACGCTCGGGATCGTCGGCGAGTCCGGTTGCGGGAAGACAACGACGGCGCGAGTCATGGTTGGCCTGCAAAAGCCTACGTCTGGGGAGGTGTTCTTCCGGGGCAAACCGCGTGGTATGCACGCCCGTGACCGTAAGGATTTCGGACGTGCCGTGTCAGTGGTCTTCCAGGATCCGGCAACTGCGCTCAACCCGAGGCTTCCAATCCGTCAAGTTCTCATGGATCCTCTCAACGTCCACGGCATCGGGCGCAAGTCTGAACGGGAGGCCCGGGTACGTGACCTCCTCGGCATGGTTGGTCTGCCGTCGTCGGTCATGAACGTGTTGCCCCGCCAGATTTCTGGTGGTCAGCGTCAACGCGTCGCGATCGCTCGGGCGTTGGCCCTTGCCCCCGACATTATCGTGGCCGATGAACCGACTTCTGCTCTGGACGTTTCGGTGCGGGCTCAGATCCTCAACCTCTTCGATGACCTCCAGAACGAACTTGGGCTGGGGCTGGTGTTCATTTCCCATGACATGAACACGGTTCGCCATATTTCAGACCGGATCGCCGTGATGTATTCGGGACACATTCTGGAGCTAGCTGATACCGACGAGATCTTTGACCACCCGAAGGACCCGTACACGAGGAAGTTGCTAGGAGCGGTCCCCTCTCTGCTGGTGACCTGACGCGAGATCGTCGGACGGTTGGTGCGGTAGCCGCTTCAAGGCGGCCTGTGCAGGACCGATTCGGCGTCCTAACGGGGCGCAACCTTGCCAGCGGTCAGCGCCGTGATCTTTGATGACCAACCAACAATGCAGTGGAGATGACATGAACACCGTTCCGACCATCGTCGGCGCGTACGCTGCGATGCCGCGTACCATGACCAATCGAGAAGATTTTTACCGGGAGCTCGGCGAGACCGGCTGGGTCGACGGAATCGAGATCCCGTATCGTGATGGCGTCGACGCCGATCCGCGCTGGCTGGCAGACCAGCTGCGCGGCCGGTTCACCCAGTGCGTCGTCACGGCTATTCCCGGGACGATGGGGCACTTGGCCAACGATCCTCACTTCGGGCTCGCCTCAGCCGATGAGGAGGGTCGTCAGCGAGCAATGGCGTGGATCGCTGGTTTGGTCGACGATGTGCGTTCCCTGCACGAGATGGTCGGCCACCCGGTTGTCCGCTTCGTCGAGCTCCATTCGGCACCCAGCAACCACGCCGAGCCAACCGCGCTCAAGGCTTCCCTGGCGGAGCTTTCCAGCCTCTTCGCCGATGCCGAGCTCACTCCCGTCATTGAGCACTGCGATGCGTCGGGCGGAGTTGGCCCGGGGGAGAAGGAATTCCTCAGCCTGGATGACGAGATCACCGCGCTCTCCGGTACCGGAGTGCGGCTGACGGTCAACTGGGGGCGAAGCGTTGTCGAGTCCCATGATCCAGATCTGCCGGCTCGCCAGGTCGATCGACTCGCCGATGCCGGCCTACTCGGTGGAGTGATGGTCTCCGGTGCCGGTCCGGAAGTCACCCAGTACGGGCCGGCCTGGGGAGACGCGCATCTTCCTCTCCGAGACGACGAGCCGACCAGCCTGTTGACTACTGATCTCATCGACTCCTTCATGACCGCCGCCCGAGGGGTGCAGTCCTACCAGGGCATCAAGGTCCAGACCCCTGCCGATGCCACCGTCGAGCAGCGACTGGCCATGATCACCTCCATCCATGACGCCATGGCGTCGGCATGACACTCACCACAACAATCGCGAACACCACGAAGGACACCACCATGACCACGAAGTTCCACGGAGTCATTCCCCCCGTCGTCACCCCGCTGACGACCGACGGTGACCTCGACGTCGCCTCCTACGAGAGGCTCATCAATCGCCTCATCGAGCAGGGGGTTGACGGCCTGTTCGTCCTCGGCTCCACCTCCGAGGTCGCCTTCTTCGACGACGAGATGCGCGGACGGGTCCTGGGAGAGGCCAAACGGATCATCGACGGACGGGTGCCGCTGCTCGCCGGGGTCATCGACACCGAGACCCTGCGCGTCATTCGTCACATTCGTCAGGCCGAGGAGATCGGGGTCGACGCCGTCGTCGCCACCGCGCCGTTCTACGCGATCACCGGCCCGACCGAGATCGAGAATCACTTCCGCGCCCTGCACGAGGCCACCGAACTGCCGCTCTTCGTCTACGACATCCCGGTGTGCGTGCACGTCAAGGTGCCCGTCGACCTCATGATCAAACTGGGTCGTGAAGGTGTCATCGCTGGATGCAAGGACTCCTCCGCCGACGATGTCTCCTTCCGCCGTCTGGCCCTGGCCAACCGCGTCGCAGGTTCTCCGCTGGCCCTGTTCACCGGCCACGAGGTCGTCGTCGACGGAGCTTTCATGTCCGGTGCCGACGGTGTCGTCCCGGGTTTGGCGAACGTCGACGCGACCAACTACGTGAATATGTACAAGGCCTATCGTGAGGGCGACTGGGAGACGGTCCGAACCGAGCAGGACAAGGCCACCGAGCTTATGGAGATCGCGTTCGTTCCGCAGGGAGTCGTCGGTCCGGCTGCTGGTGTGGGAGCCTTCAAGACGGCCATGCAGCTGTTGGGAACGATCGAGACCAACACCATGTGCGTGCCGCTGCCTACCCTCACGGGTGAGAATGTCGAGAGGGTCGCCGAGGTGCTGCGTCGCGTCGGCCAGCTCGCGTGATGATGGGGAGAAGTCGATCATGAGCACGTTCACCAACAGGATCATTGCGTCGATGGCGGGAGGCCTCGTCGTCTCGTGCCAGGCCTACCCAGGAGAACCCCTCCGGCACCCGGAGACCATGGCGCAGATGGCCGCTGCTGTCGAGTTCGGGGGAGCGGTCGCTGTGCGAGCCCAGGGGCTCTCCGACGTCGCCGCAGTCAAGGGGCGCGTCAGCGTCCCGGTGGTCGGCATCTGGAAGGAGGGCGACGAGGGCATCTACATCACCCCGACCCTTCGTCACGCGCGCTGCGTGGCCGCTGCCGGTGCCGACATCGTCGCCCTCGACGGCACCCGGCGGGAGCGCGCCGACGGCCTGAGCCTGGCCCAGACGATTGCAGGTCTCAAGGACGAGTACGACGTCGTCGTCATGGCTGACTGTGGATCGGTTGACGACGGTTTCGCGGCGGCCGAGGCGGGGGCCGACCTCATCGGCACGACGCTGTGTGGCTACACCGGTGAACGTCCCAAGACGGATGGTCCTGATTACGAGGTCATCGAGACTCTCGTCAAGGAGCTTGACGGCAGTCGCCCATTGATTGCCGAGGGACGCATTCATACCCCTGAGCAGGCGCGTCGCGCGATGGATGTGGGTGCCCACGCCGTCGTGGTGGGAACCGCGATCACCCACCCGACCTCGATCACGGGATGGTTCCGCGACGCTCTGAAGTAGTGGGCCATCACAGGGGGCTTGCCAGTAGGCAGGCCCCCTCGTCACGCGCCAGACAAGGCGGTGCGTGGGTGTTACCGCTGGGTGGTCGCTCCGGCAAGCCGCTCCCGGATGGCATCGAAGTGATGCCACATGGCGTCACGGCTGACCTCAGGATCGTTGCCGACGACGCAGTCCGCGATGCGGTCGTGGGCGTCACGGGTGGCCTTGACGGTGTTGGTTGGCGGCAGTCGCAGATCGGCAAGGTTGAGGGAGTCCCAGAACACATCAATGAGCTCGCGAGCCAGCTGATTGTCCACACCGGCGTAGAGCATCCGGTGGAATTGGCGATCTGCCGACGCGGAGTCCCTGGGGTCGTCCATGCGTGCTGCCAGAGCGTGCAGTTCACGACCGGTCGCTGCGCTGATGGAGCCGGTCACCTCGGCTGCCAACGAACACTCCAGCAATGCGCGGACCTCCACCATCTCTCGCAACCCCGTGAGGTCCCTGTTCCCGGCGGTGTCGGCGCTGACCTGCTTGACGCCGCGATACACGAGCCCCGGACGAATCGTCGACGCGGAGGCTGTCGACAGGTAGGTGCCCAAGCCACGTCGGACCTCGAGGATTCCCAGCGCCCGCAATTCCCGCACCGCCTCACGAACAGTGCCGCGCGCCATACCGAACTGAGTCGCCAAATCCTGCTCGATCGGAATGGGATCTCCGGGGGTCAGGTCCGAGGAGAGAATCCACTCAAACATCCGCTGCGCCGCAGGGTTGAGGTTATCGGCCAGGTGGACGACATCCTTCGGGTCTGACATGCCGCTAATCATGTCATGACCTGCATGATCTTGGCGCCGGATAATCCCCCCTGGTCGACGCGGGCTCGCAAAAGGCGAAAGAATGGGGACACAGCGACGTCAAGGGCGTCGCCAGAGTCAGGAGCGCGACATGAGTGAGCACGTTGTTTTCCGCGACATGCGGCCTGAAGACGTCAAGGTGATCACCTTCGGGGAACCAGGATCGCTGATCGATCGCATTGATCGTCCCGACGTCGTCGCCCGGGTCGCCCTCTACGAGGACCGCATCGTCGGGTACGCGGTTTCCTGGCTCGCAGTGGTGCATCGTACCCGTCGTTTCATTGATGTGGAGATCCATCCTGATTCCCGTGGGCGTCGTATCGGCACCCGCCTGGTGCGCCAGATTCAGCAGCGGGTGAAGCGGCCCCTGGCCACCAAGGCCATTGTCGGCTCGGACGCCGAGAATTTCATCTTTTCCCTGGGCGGCGAGGTCTACGCTTCCTGTCCGCCATTCGAGTTGCCGCGTCGTCACTTCGGTCGGGCCATTGAATCCCTCGCAGAGGTCAGTGTCGGCCCGGGCGGTGCCATTTCGGGCGCAACCCTGGCCCCTGGTGTGCTCGAGACGCTCTGGGAACAGATCTACGTGTGGATGCACGAGTCATGGTCGCCGGTTGATGACAGCGAGGCCGCTCATGAGGCGCTGCGGCAGGAGCTCGAGGACCTCGACGCGGGAGCCACCCGGGTCGCTCTCATCGACGGTCAGCCGGCAGCCGTCGCCTTCGTCTTCGTCGACGAGAACCCGACGGTCGTGGCAGAGACCGTGCAGGCCGACACGCCTGAAGGCGATGCTGCCGTCGCCTCGGCGATGTCGTCGGTCATCAGCTGGGCCGAGGACGCTGGTTACAAGCGCGTCAACTTTGATGGACACCGTGGTGATCCGCACTTCGGCCCGCTGGCGTCGCGTCTGCCTCTTGAGGGGGCAAGCCTCGATCTGTTGGAGATCCCGGTTCTGCCGGATGACGGCGACGATGCCGGCGAGGGGGCCATTGGTGAGGGCGGTGCGACCGTCGCCTGATCGACCGTGACGTATTGACGACGAAGGACCACGTGGAGCGGAGGAAACCCCTTCGCTCTCCGGTCTGACGCCGTTGATGTCGTAGCGACCACGTAAAGTGTGCCTGGTTGCAGAGCGGCATGTGCCCCTGCAACCGGAGGCAACCCGCACACCGGTGCGAGGAAATGGAGGAACAGATGCCTGGAATCGTCGTCATGGGTACCCAGTGGGGTGACGAGGGCAAGGGCAAGGCCACCGACCAGATGTCCGAGCGCGTTGACTACTGCGTGCGGTACTCGGGAGGCAACAACGCTGGACACACCGTCGTCGTCGGTGCCGAGAAGTTCTTCATGCACCTGCTGCCGTCCGGTGTCCTCAACCCGAATTCCACGGCGGTCCTCGGTAACGGTGTCGTCCTCAACCTTGACGTGCTGGCTGATGAGATCGACACGCTGCGCAGCCGTGGTGTGGACATCCCTCACCCGCTCATCAGCGCCAACGCGCACCTCATCACCCCGTACCACCAGACCCTTGACAAGGTGACCGAGCGTTTCCTCGGAAAACGTCGTATCGGTACCACGGGACGTGGCATCGGGCCGGCCTACTCCGACAAGATCAACCGCATGGGCATCCGTGTCCAGGATCTGTTCGACGAGTCGATCCTGCGCCAGAAGGTGGAGGCCTCCCTGGATCAGAAGAACCAGATCTTGGTGAAGATCTACAACCGGCGCTCCATCGACCCGGAGCGCGTTGCGGACGGGCTGCTGGCTCATGCCGAGCGCATCCGTCCTTATGTCGTTGACGTCGCGCGCGTGCTCAACAAGGGTCTCGACGAGGGCAAAGTCGTGCTTTTCGAGGGAGCCCAGGCCCACCATCTCGACGTCGACTTCGGCACCTACCCGTACGTCACCTCGTCCAACCCCATCGCTGCAGGCGCCTGCACCGGTTCTGGAGTCGGGCCGACGCGCATCGATCGCATCGTCGGCATCGCCAAGGCCTACACCACCCGCGTTGGTGAGGGGCCGTTCCCGACCGAGCTGTTTGACGAGGACGGCGAGCGCCTGCGCAGTGAGGGCGGCGAATACGGCGTGACGACGAAGCGTCCGCGTCGCTGTGGTTGGTTCGACGCCCCGCTGGTGCAGCAGGCTGTCATGATCAACTCGGTGACGGACCTGTTCCTCACCAAGCTTGACGTGCTGTCCGGCTGGGATCGCATCCCGGTCTGTGTGGCCTACGAGGTCGAGGGCGAGCGCACCGACGTCATGCCCGTCACCCAGTCCGACCTGCATCACGCAAAGCCGGTCTACGAGTTCATGGATGGCTGGAGCGAGGACATCTCGAAGGCCCGTTCCTTCGAGGATCTGCCGCGCAACTGCCAGGCCTACGTGCGTCGTCTCGAGGAGCTCGTCGGTACGCGGATCTCCGGTATCGGTGTTGGTGCCGGTCGTGACCAGTCCATCATGCTCAACGACCTCATCGACTGAGAGCTGACGATGCGGTGTTCCACTCCGGTGCCGGGGAGGAACAAGGCCGATCGGGAAACGGTCGGAACCACCCTCTACTCTTGAGGTCGTGTCCAGCATGACTGTTCTCGTCCTCGGATCTGGTGGTCGCGAGCATGCCCTCGCTCTGGCATGCCACCGAGACCCACAGGTTGCTGCCGTCCATGTCGCCCCCGGTAATCCCGGAACGGCATCCCTCGCCACGAACCATCCCATCGACCCGTGCGACAAGGACGCCGTCGTCGCCCTTGCCCGCGAGGTTGCGGCCGACCTTGTCGTCGTCGGCCCGGAGGCCCCGCTGGTCGCGGGGGTGGCAGACGCCCTGCGCGACGCAGGGATCGATTGTTTCGGTCCGAGTGCCGAGGCTGCTCGGCTGGAAGGCTCGAAGGCCTTCGCCAAGGAGGTCATGGCTTCTGCCGGTGTTCCCACCGCCGCATCTCGATCCTGCGGTGACCTCGATTCGGTGGGGGCAGCCCTCGACGAATTAGGGGCTCCCCACGTCGTCAAGGATGACGGGCTCGCAGGTGGCAAGGGAGTTGTCGTCACCGAGGACCGTGACGAGGCCCTGGCCCATGCCGAGCAGTGCCTCAATTCTGGCCACCAGGTGGTCATCGAGGAGTACCTCGACGGCCCCGAGGTGAGCCTTTTCGCGATCTGTGACGGCGAGCGTGCTCTCCCCATGCAGCCGGCCCAGGACTTCAAGCGGGTCGGTGATGGCGGGGTCGGCCCCAACACCGGCGGAATGGGCGCGTACACGCCGTTGCCATGGGCGCCTGACAACCTTGTCGAGACAGTGTCGAACACGGTGATCTCCCCGACACTGTCAGCCATGCGAGATCGCGGCACCCCGTTCATCGGTCTGCTGTACGTGGGCCTGGCCTTAACCTCTGACGGTCCGAAGGTCGTCGAGTTCAACGTTCGCTTCGGCGACCCGGAAACCGAGCCACTGCTCAGCATGGTGGAGTCCCCGTTGGCACAGATCATGCAGGCCGCCGCCCGCGGAGACGTGTCCGGAACAGATGGCCTGCGGTTCCGCCGCGGAGCTGCCGTCGGCGTCGTCATGGCGAGCGAGGGGTATCCTGCATCTCCGGTGAAGGGACGCCGAGTTGTCGCTCCGGTCGATGACGAGGACGTCCTGCACGCCGGAACTCGTATCGAGGGGGATGGGCTGGTCACCAGCGGTGGCCGCGTCCTCGTGGTGCTTGGCCATGGTGAGACCCTTGCCGGGGCCCGTACCGATGCCTACAGCAGGGTTGACCAGCTCGAGGTGAGTGGCGGGTTCCACCGCACTGACATTGCCCTTCACGCAGCTGAGCTCGAGGCCGTCGACGAGATGGCCGATGAACTCGCGCCCCAATCCGAGAACAATCCCAGTAACCCGACCGACGGGGAGAATTCATGAGCGTTCCCAACATCCTTGCCACCCGTTACGCCTCTTCGGCGATGCGCTCCATCTGGACGCCGGAGAACAAGATCCGTGCCGAGCGCAGGCTATGGCTGGCCGTCCTCGAGGCCCAGGCGGACCTCGGCGTCAGCTTCGGGGGCGACGATCCCGAGCAGGTGTTGGCCGACTACCAGGCTGTTCTCGACAACGTCGATCTGGACTCTATCGCCGAGCGTGAGGCCGTCACGCGACACGACGTCAAGGCTCGGATCGAGGAGTTCAACGCCCTGGCCGGTCATGAGCACATCCACAAGGGCATGACGAGCCGCGACCTCACCGAGAACATCGAGCAGATGCAGGTGCTGGAGTCGCTGAAGCTGGTGCGCGACAAGATGGTCGCCACCCTGAACCAGCTGTCCCGACTGGCTGCCCAGTACTCGGATCAGCCGATCGCTGGTCGGTCACACAACGTTGCCGCCCAGGTGACGACCTTGGGCAAGAGGTTCGCGACCACCATCGACGAGATGTTGGTGGCGTGGGAGCACGTTAACGAGCTCATCGAGCGGTATCCGGCTCGCGGAATCAAGGGGCCGATGGGAACTTCCCAGGACATGCTCGACCTGCTCGGTGGGGATGACTCCAAGCTTGACGATCTCGAGCATCGGGTCGCCGATCACCTCGGCTTCAACCAGGTGCTGACCTCGACCGGCCAGATCTACCCGAGATCCCTGGACTTCGAGGTCATCTCGACGCTGGTGCAGGTGTTGTCGGGGCCGTCGAACCTGGCGACGTCAATCCGCCTGATGGCCGGCAACGAGCTCGTCACCGAGGGGTTCAAGCCTGGCCAGGTTGGGTCCTCGGCGATGCCGCACAAGATGAATGCCCGCTCCTGCGAGCGCGTCAACGGTTTCCTCGTCGTCCTGCGCGGGTACCTCACCATGGTTACCGGTCTGGCCGGTGTGCAGTGGAACGAGGGCGATGTCTCCTGCTCCGTGGTGCGTCGCGTCGCTCTGTCGGATTCCTTCTACGCCATTGACGGGGCCTTCGAGACCTTCCTGACGATCCTCGGTGACTTCGGCGCCTTCCCGGCCGTCATCGAGGCCGAGCTGGAGCGTTACCTGCCCTTCCTGACGACGACGAAGATCCTGATGGCTTGCGTCCGCGCTGGCGTCGGTCGCGAGGACGCTCACGAGGCCATCAAGGAGCACGCCGTGGCCGTCGCCTTGGAGATGCGTGAGACCGGCAGGACCGAGAACGATCTCTTCGCCCGTCTGGCTGCCGACCCGCGGATCCCGTTGACCAAGGAGCAGTTGCGCGGTCTGGTCTCATCGCCGCTGGATCTCACTGGTGGGGCTCAGGACCAGGTCGAGGCGCTGTGCGCCAAGGTCGAGGACATCGTCCGGGAGTACCCGGAGGCTGCAAGCTACCTGCCTGGTCTGGTGCTGTGACGCGGTGATCTGAATATTGCGGGAGGGCCGGCTCGTTGAGCCGGCCCTCCCTTTCATATCTGCGCCAGTCATGGCCTCACCTATGCCATAAGATCGGGCGCAGTTGACGAGTGGCAGTGGGGGAGTGCGGTTGGGTTCGACCTCTCAGTTCCCCAGACCATGGGAGCAGAGCGTCGCCCCATCGACGCCCAGCGGCTCGACGATGTCGCCGGGGAGATTCCGAAGGATGCTGATCAAGGTCAGGACTGATGGACGTGTCATGGCTGCAGGCCTGCCACACGCCACGATGTCTCGGTGAGGTCGGGGTTGAGTGAACTCCCGGACGACGATGCGGGGGTCCTTCGGCTTGGGTGCCGACACCGCGCTGCGTGGCATTAACGTTCGTCCTGCCCCCACTGACACTAGCTCGCGGATGGTCGTGAGGGATCCTGCCGACAAGGCATTCGGTGGCATCGGGCCAGATGGGCTGCACACCTCGAGCACCTGGTCACGCAAACAGTGTCCCTCGGACATCAGGATGAGCCCATCGGTCGAGACGTCGTGGGGGTCAATCGGCCCCTTTTCGTGGGCCAGCTCGTCGTCAACCCCCGTCACCAGCAGGAACTCCTCCCGGAAGACCGGGATTGCCGTCAGGGTCTCGTCCTCGACCGGGGCAGCCACCACGGCGACGTCGAGATCCCCCTGATTGACGGCCTCCAGCAGTCTGGCAGTGCGTTTCTCCACCACATGGATGTTGACCCCCGGTTCGTACTGGTCGAACCGAGCGATGACGCGTGGCAGCAGGAACGGCCCCAGGGTGGGGAAGACCCCGACCTTGAGCTGGCGGGTCGTCCGCTCGGACTCCTCCAGGGCCAGGGTCCGGATGTCGTCAGCCAACACCAGCATTTCCCGGGCGGTCTGGGCGATACGCTCGCCCACTGGGGTGATCTCGATGCGTCGTCCCGCCCTGACGGCCAGCGGCACACCGAGCTCATTCTCGAGCCGGTGGATCTGGGTCGACAAGGTCGGTTGGCTGACGCCGCACGACGCCGCCGCCCGGCCGAAGTGGTGTTCTTCGGCCAGGGCGACGAGGTATCTCAGATCACGAAGGTTCACGCGGACTCAGTTCTGCGCGGGGTTCTGACGAATGAGGTGGTCGAAGGCCCCGAGAGCTGCCGTCGCGCCAGCACCCATCGAGATGATGATCTGCTTGTAGGGCTGGGTGGTGCAGTCACCGGCAGCGAAGACGCCGGGCACCGAGGTGCCACCGCGCTCGTCGATGACGACCTCTCCACGGCCAGTGCGCTCCACGGCGCCTTCCAGCCACTCGGTGTTGGGCAGCAGGCCGATCTGGACGAAGACGCCAGCCAGCTCGATGGTCTTGACCTCGCCGCTGGTGCGGTCCTCGTACTCCAGTCCCGTCACCTTGGAGCCGTCGCCCAGAATCTGAGTGGTGCGGGCCGATGTGATGACGTCGACGTTTGGCAGCGACTTGAGGGTGCGCAGCAGCACGTCGTCGGCCTTGAGAACGTCGAGGAACTCGACGACGGTGACGTGGTCGACGACGCCGGCCAGGTCGATCGCCGCCTCGATTCCGGAGTTTCCACCACCGATGACGGCGACCTTCTTGCCCTTGAACAGGGGGCCGTCGCAGTGTGGGCAGTAGGTGACACCCTTGGTGCGGTACTCCTCCTCACCGGGAACGCCGAGGTTGCGCCAGCGGGCACCAGTCGCGATGACGACCGAGCGGGCACGCAGGTCGCCGTCAGTCAGACGCACCGTCGTCATGCCGTCGGCAGTCTCCAGGGTGCTGGCGGTCTGACGCTCGATGACGTCGATGTCGTAGTCATTGACGTGGGCCCGCAGGGCTTCGGCCAGCTTCGGACCAGTGGTGTGAGGCACAGAGATGAGGTTGTCGATGGCCTCGGTGTCGAGTACCTGGCCGCCGACTCGAGACCCCACCATCGCCGTGCGAATACCCTTGCGGGCGGCGTAGACGGCAGCTGCGGCACCAGCAGGGCCAGCGCCAACGACGAGCACGTCGTACGGATCGCGCTCGGACAGGTTCTCCTTGGCTCCCTGAGCGGCGTTGGCGTCGAGACGTTCGAGGATCTCGGCCATGTCCATGCGGCCCGAGCCCCAGTCCTCGCCATCCAGGTAGATGGCCGGCACCGAGGCGATGCCCTTGGCCTCCACCTCGTCGGTGTGGGTGCCACCCTCGACGGCGGTGTGATGGATGTTCGGGTTGAGGACGGCCATCGCGTTGAGGGCCTGAACCACCGTCGGGCAGTTCTGGCAGGTCAGCGACATGTAGGTGACGAAGTGGTGCTCCCCCTTGACTGCCCGCACCGCGTCGATGAGGGACTGCTCCTCTTTGACCGGGTGGCCACCGACCTGGAGCAGGGCCAGCACCAAGGAGGTGAACTCGTGGCCCATCGGCAGACCGGCGAAGCGGATGTCGCTCTGGGAGCTTGGAGAGGTGATGGCGAAAGACGGGGTCCGCTCGTTGTCGACGGGGTCACCGACGCTCACCTTGTCCGACAGGGCAGCGATCTCGGCGAGCAACTCGTCCATCTGGGCCGATTTCGATGCCTTGGTGGCGTCGTCTCCCCGGTAGGGGGAGGGCACCAGGACGATGGGCTCACGCACCATCTCGAGGTAGGTCTTGAGCTGGGTGGTCAGGGCGTTGTCAAGCATGATTCTCCTGGGTGGGGAAGTAGGGGGATATGGACGTGCCGGCCCGGGGATCCGTCGCAGGGACGATCGCCCCTGCGGCAGGTGCTCGGGTCGGAGCTCAGATCTTGCCGACGAGGTCGATCGACGGGGCGAGGGTGTCAGCTCCCTCTTCCCACTTGGCGGGGCAGACCTCGCCTGGGTGGGTGTAGACGTACTGGGCGGCCTTGACCTTGCGGACCAGCTCGGTGGCGTTGCGGCCGATGCCCTCAGCGGTCAGCTCGTAGAACTGGATGACGCCGTCGGGATCGACGAGGAAGGTGGCGCGGTCGGCCTGCCCGGCTCCCTCGCGCTCGACGTCGAAGTTGCGGGTCAGCTGGAGGTTCGGGTCGCCGATCATCGTGTAGTTGACCTTGCCGACGGTGTCGGAGTCGGAGTGCCAGGCCTTGTGGACGAAGTGCGAGTCGGTGGACACCGAGAACACCTCGACGTCCATCGCCTGCAGCTCCTCGTAGTGGTCGGCGAGGTCACCCAGCTCGGTCGGGCAGACGAAGGTGAAGTCACCGGGGTAGAAGAAGAAGATGGCCCACTTGCCATTGATGTCGGCGTCGGAGACCTCAATGAAGTCCCCATTGCGAAAAGCGTTGGACTTGAAGGGGACGATCTTGGTGTTGATGAGACTCATGATGAGTCCTCTCTGGTCGACGAAGTGATAGTTCAACGCTATCACTGAAAGGCTCTCCATAGCCAATGCCTATGTTGGAGACGAATCAGGGCTCTCTGTGTCGTCAGGGCCCACAACCGTGGCATGATGCCCCCATGGTCACTCCGCACCTCGAACTCCCGTTGCTGGCTGAGGGCAAGGTCCGTCGCCTCTATCGCCTCCCCGATCAGCCGGGCCGCCTCCTCATGGTTGCCACTGACCGGATCAGCGCCTACGACCACGTCCTGACCCCGGGGGTTCCCGGGAAGGGAGCCATCCTGACGAACCTGTCGTTGTGGTGGTTCGACCAACTGGCCGACATTGTCGACAACCATCTCGTCAGTCTGGATGTTCCCACTGAGGTCGCCGGACGAGCCATGATCGTCGAGGAACTGGAGATGTTCCCCGTTGAATGCGTGGTGCGTGGTTACCTGACGGGTTCCGGCTGGGCTGAATACCAGCGCAATCGCGCGGTGTGTGGAATCCGACTGCCTGAGGGGCTGCAAGATGGTTCCCGGCTCGAGGGGCCCATCTTCACCCCGGCGGCCAAGGCTCCTCAGGGTGAGCATGACGAGAACATCGACTACCTGCACCTGGTGAAACTCGTTGGTCCTGAGGTCGCCGCCCAACTGCACGACCTCTCGCTGCGGATCTACCAGCGAGCCGAGGAGATCGCCCGTGAGCGCGGCATCATCCTCGCCGACACCAAGTTCGAATTCGGCCGTCGCGCCGATGGCACCATCGTCCTCGCTGACGAGGTTCTCACCCCTGACTCCTCGCGGTTTTGGGACGCGGAGACCTGGCAGCCCGGTAAGGGTGCCGACTCTTTCGACAAGCAGTACGTGCGTGACTGGCTCACCAAGGAGTCGGGATGGGATCGGTCCAGCGATGAGGAGCCCCCGGCTCTGCCCGAGGAGGTCGTCGAGGCCACCAGCCGTCGCTATGAGGAGGCGTGGGCGCGTCTGACCGGCGGGCAGATGGCCCAGGACGATACCGTCGCCGTCTCGAATGCTGAACAGTCGTCTGATTCCGTGCTTCCGCCGGAAGGTGGTGTGGGGCCTGTCCAGGGTGCGATGTCGATTCCCGTCGTTGCTCCCGATGCCAGTGTTCCTGGCGCAGTCGATGTCCCCGACGAGCCGGATCCCCGTAGTGCCGATAAGATTGGTGGCATGTCACGTGTAGTGGTGGAGGTCATGCCCAAGCCCGAGATTCTCGATCCCCAGGGCAAGGCCATCACGTCGGTGCTCGCCCGGCTCGGCCATGACGGCCTGACGGTGCGCCAGGGCAAGCGTTTCGAAATCACCGGTGAGGGGCTGGAGGATCGTCTCGACGAGATCCGTCAGGTCGCCTCCGAGCTGCTGGCCAACACCGTCATCGAGTCCTTCGACGTGCGCGTGGAGGACTGACGATGACACGTATCGGAGTCGTCACCTTCCCCGGAACCCTTGACGACCAGGATGCCGCAAGGGCTGTTCGCCTGGCTGGGGCTGAGCCCGTGCCGCTGTGGTACGCCTCGACGGATCTGGCCGGGGTTGACGCCGTCGTCCTTCCGGGAGGGTTCTCCTACGGCGACTATCTGCGCTCGGGCGCCCTGGCTGCAGCCTCGCCGGTGATGTCCTCCATTCGTGAAGCGGTGGAAGCTGGTCTTCCTGTGCTCGGCATCTGCAACGGATTCCAGGTGCTCTGCGAGTCTCACCTGCTGCCTGGCACCCTGATGCGCAACGAGAAGCGGCGTTTCCACTGCTCAGTGCAGCAGCTTCAGGTCGCCAGCGTTGACACCGTGTGGACCTGCGCCTTCCGCGCCAGTCAGCGCATTCGCATCGCGGCCAAGCATGGCGAAGGCAACTACGTGGCTGATCCTGCGACCCTGGCGACCTTGGAGGCCAACAATCAGGTCGTGTTCCGCTACACCGACAACCCGAATGGTTCGGCTCACGACATCGCTGGCATCACCAATGAGGCGGGCAACGTCGTCGGTCTGATGCCTCACCCCGAGCACTCCGTCGAGGAGCTCACCGGGGCTGGCACCGACGGGCTGGAATTCTTCCGCTCCCTGCTGACCTTCTTGTCAGCCCAGCTGTAAGCGGGGTGTCCGGGTTTCCCGGATATGTGTGACGGGGTGGTCCTCATGAGGTCACCCCGTCGTCGTGTCGTCAGAACTGTGCAGTCCCGGACGCTGTCGTCACCGAGCGACGTGGATGCGCTGGCCGAGCGGGGAATCAGGGCTGACGGCCGTCAGGGCTGCGGCCCCGTCGAGGCCCTCTCCGAGGGGTTCGACGATGCGCGCTCCCGGCATGGCCACGGAGATCTTCTCGACGATCGCCGCATGGATGAGGCGGGACCTCATGACGCCTCCCAGCAGGCCGACGGCAGGGCTGTCCTCGTCGGTCAGATGGGTCTGACGTAGTCCCGTGATGGATGAGTGAGCCAACTCGTGGGCCGCGCGCACGCAGATGTCACGGGCGACGTGATCGCCCTCTTCCGCAGCGGCAGTGACCTTGGCGGAGTAGGCGGCGATGTGCGAGACCATGAGTGGGTCCGCGTGGAGTTCGAGGTAGGCGGCCTCGATGTCGTCGAAATCTCCGCCGATGGTCTCGCTGAGGACCGTCTGTTCGCCACGACCGTCGTGGGCGCGCATGACGGCGTCGAGGGCATGGCGGCCCAGCCAGAACGCTGACCCAGCATCGCCGATGACGTAACCCCAGCCGTCGACACGGGCGACATTGTGGTGGCCGACGGCCAGCGTGATGACCCCGGTTCCCGCTGCCGTCACAACACCGAGCTGGTCTCCCAGGGCGCCGAGGTAGGAGGTGATGGAGTCATGGGCCAGCAGCACCCGAGCGACGCCGTAGGGTTTGAGAGCTTCCAGGACGGGAGCGGGGTCTTCGTCGTCGCGGGCTCCCGACGACCCGATGGTCACCGTGCAGTCTGACCCGATGACCTCCGGGTGGGCTGTCACGACGTCAGCCATGACGGTCGCGAACTGCGGGGCGAGGGGGAGAGCAGTACGCACACCGGACGAGGTGACCATCCACCCTGGACCCCATGGGCCCGGCTCGCAGCGGACACGGGTACTGGACTGTCCGGCGTCCACGGCGAGGACGGGACCGGTGGGGGCGGAATCACTTCGCGCGGCATCACTCATGGGTTCAAGGGTATGGGGGAGAGCCGGCACCATGCCCATCGGGGGACTCGGACGATCACCTGGTTCGATCGAACAGAGTGAGATGCCCTTTCGGACAGGTATCGGTTCACTCACGGCGAACGGTTGATCCTCGGGCATGTCCTGATCCGCAGCCGTGTGAAGTTCTTTGTCTGAATTGTGCAATGTCTTTATGATCATGGCGACAAGGGAAATCTCATGGTGGCATTTCCCCAATTCCTCATGGGTCGTGATCATGGCTAGAAGTGCCTCTGGTAATGGAACTAGCCCTCAGGACAACAATGGTGTCATTCATTGATGGGGATCCGTTGACGATGAGACCGGCGACCGTAATGTGCTGATTGACGTCGACGAAAGGTGACGACATGTTCGGGAAAACAACGGCACGACTGGTCGGTTCGGCCGCGGCTCTCACTATGGCGCTGACGGGAGCCGGTGTGGCCGCCTCCACGGTGGCTCAGGCAGCACCTGCAGCCTCCACATCCAGCGTCCCGGCTGCAAGCCTGACCGCTGAGCAACGTCAGAATGCCTACACCATCATTCGTGTCGCTGAAGAATCCAATGCCATCGATCCTGCTGGCAAGGACAATGCCATTCACGCCGCGATCATGGCTGCCATGCAGGAGTCCAGCCTGCGCAATCTCAACTACGGTGACCGCGATTCCGTCGGTCTGTTCCAGCAGCGCCCGTCCACCGGCTGGGGGTCCGTCGAGCAGATCATGGACCCGGTCTTCGCTGCCCAGTCCTTCTACGGAATCAACTCCTTCGGAAGTAACCCTGGTGTCATTCAGCAGCCTGGCTGGCAGACCATGAACCCCGGTCAGCTGGCCCAGGCCGTGCAGCGTTCCGCATACCCTGACCGTTACGACACCTGGTACAACCTGTCCGTCGAACTTCTCAACGATTACCGCTCCGGCCGCTGAGGCCCCCTCGGTGACGACTGTTCGGCGGGGAGAATCCCGCCGAAAACCGCTCCTGTGACACATCACAAGTGAAGGGAAAATCTTATGATCTCCACGATCAATAGGCTACGGCGCGGTGCCGTGGTCGGTCTGGCGGTGCTCGCGGTCGGGGCTGGCCCTGCTGCGGTGACGGCCCAGGCTGGCTCGGAACCGGCCAATCAGCCTCAGGTGGCCAAGGTCGCTTCCGTCCAGGCCCAGGTATCTGCCGCTGATGTTGCCAACGGCCAGATTGCCGATGCCGCCGCGCACGGATTTCATACCGTCAATATCAACTTCGAGTACCAGGCCACCGGTTGGTGGTGTGGCCCGGCCTCGACCCGGATCGCGCTGTCAGCTCGTGGCGTCAATGTCAGTCAGCAGCAGATGGCCAACGAGCTCGGAACCACCGAGAACGGCACCAACGACATCTCGCTGGTGACGAGCGTGCTCAACAACCACCTCAATCCGCAGTGGTACGAGAACAAGTACATGCCCAATGATCCGCCGACCCAGGATCAGAAGGATCTGTTGTGGCACGACATCACGACGGACATCGACAAGGGCTACGCCATCGTCGCCAACATCGTCGCCCCAGCCAACAATCATCCGCCGGGCTATCCGGGTGGCACGATCTACCACTACCTGACGATTGTCGGTTACAACCCTGACACCCGGGAGGTGCTGGTTGCTGATCCGGCCGGATTTGCCGGTACGCCGACCTACAAACTGAGCTTCGATCAGATGGCCACGCTCATTCCTCCGAAGGGATACAGCGCCTGATACGACATCCCAGGCGTTCCACCTTCCGCGGCGATGTCACTCAGGCTCGAAGTCCTGGCTCGCAGCAACGAGGGCGTTGGGAAAACCAACGAGGTCGGCGGTTGACGAGGCGCTGGTACCGTAGGATACCTATTTGCCCGAGCGGCGTGCGGCTGCTTTGCGAGAACTGAGGAGGCGTCGATGAGGGGTCCTCGGTTCGTGGCCGTCATGGCTTCGTGCGTGTTGCTCTGTTTCGGCGGGGCGGGTTGCAGCACGATCCAATCTGAGGCGGATGTGCAAGCAGCGGATGGCGCCGACGTTGCCGTGCCCCGTGCGCTGCGCAAAGAGTTGGACTCGCGGGGGCTTGCCTCCCCGGCTGAGCGTGCGGACGCCGCGCAGGTGTGGTTTAACGAGACCAGGCCGATAGACATCTCTCTTGGTGGCCATTGGGTGGTGCG
>OKVI01000574.1_pt1 | contig 23016 bp, 20 predicted proteins | sample 1607001 | NCBI WGS metagenome assembly OKVI01 (sample SAMN03281018, study PRJEB24777) | human gut metagenome | isolation source: fecal sample PR128 from 1 month old male Malay infant, vaginal delivered...
GGTATTCCCGGCGGCATTGCCATCCCGCACTGCCGCAGCGCCGCCGTCACCGAGCCGACCCTGGCCATGGCACGCCCCAACCCCGCCGTTTCGTTCGGCGCTAAGGACGGCCCCGCCGACCTGATTTTCTTCATCGCTGCACCCGACGGTGCCGACCAGGCCCACCTGAAGCTGCTGTCGACCCTGGCACGCTCCCTCATGAAGAAGAGCTTCACCGCCGCCCTGCGTGAGGCTTCGTCCGCCGATGAGGTCGTGGACCTGGTGAACGGTGCGCTGGGCGTGGGCGAGAAGAAGGCGGAGGCTAAGCCCGCCGAGGCTGCGCACGCCGCCCCCGCCGCTGCCGAGAAGGAAGCCCCGAAGGCTTCTGAAAGCGCGCCGGCCGTGAAGAAGATTGTCGCGGTGACCGCGTGCCCCACCGGTATCGCCCACACCTACATGGCCGCCGACGCCCTCAAGTACGCCGCCGAGGAACTCGGCTACGACCTGAAGGTTGAGACCCAGGGCTCCTCGGGCAACGAAACCCTGAGCCAGGCCGATATTGACGCCGCCGACGCCGTGATTTTTGCCGTGTCCGTGAATGTGCGTGACCGCAACCGCTTCGCCGGTAAGCCCTTCGTGGAGTCCCCCGTCAAGCGCGGTATCGACGAGCCGAAGGAAATGATCGCCGAGGCCCTGGCCGAGGCCGAGAACCCGAACGGTGCCCGCGTGGCCGCCGCCGCATCCACCTCCGATGACAGCGCCGGCGCCTCCGAGGGTGCCTGGGGCTCGCGCATCTACAAGGCCGTGATGACCGGTATCTCCTACATGATTCCGTTCGTTGCCGCCGGCGGTATTCTGGTGGCCCTCGGCTTCGTCTTCGAGGCCATCACCATGCCGAACCTTGGCGACGTGGACACCAAGGCAATTCTGGGTTCGGCAACCCTGTTCAACCTGGGTGACGTGCACTGGACCCTGTACCTGGGTGCCGTGCTGCAGACCATCGGTGGTTTTGGTCTGAGCCTGATGGTTCCGGCCCTGGCCGCGTACATTGCGTACGGTCTGGCTCAGCGTCCCGGTATCGCACCGGGCTTCATCGCCGGTTCCGTGGCTCTTGCCGTGAACGCGGGCTTCCTCGGCGGTATCGTTGGCGGTATTCTCGCCGGTCTGATTGCGTACGCTCTGGGCACCCTGAAGCTGCCCCGCTGGCTCGGCTCGATGATGCCCGTGGTCGTTACCCCGCTGGTGACCTCGCTGGTTGCCGGTCTGCTCATGTACCTGCTGCTCGGTGCGCCCCTCGCTTGGGTTATGACCACCCTGCAGGTTTGGCTGACCTCGATGTCCGGCGGCTCCGCCCTGGTGCTCGGCCTGATTCTGGGCGCCATGATGGCCTCCGATCTGGGCGGCCCCATCAACAAGGCTGCTTACCTCTTCGCAACCGCCGGTCTGTCCTCGGGAGCGACCGTGAACCAGGAAATCATGGCCGCCGTCATCATCTCGGGTATGGTTCCGCCGCTGGCCATGGCCCTGGCCACCACCCTGCGCCCCAAGCTCTTCAACGAGGCCGAGCGCGAGAACGGCAAGGCCGCCTGGCTGCTGGGTGCATCCTTCATCTCCGAGGGTGCTATTCCCTTCGCCTCGGCTGATCCCGCCCGTGTCATCCCCTCGACCATTGTGGGTGGTGCCCTCGCCGGTGCCATCTCGATGAGCGCTCACGTGGCCTCTCCGGCACCGCACGGCGGTATCTGGATTATTGGTCTGGCGCAGAACCCGCTGATGTTCTTCGTGGCCGTGCTGGCCGGTACCGTGCTATCGGCTCTGGTGTACGTTGTGCTGAAGTCCATGGGTGCCCGCTCCAAGGCATCCGCCTAAACCGTAGACCTCATCTTCTGATTGACTCGTAACTACAGAGGACAGCGCGAATAGAACGCGTTACACTGTAGAGAACCCACAGATAGGATATGAATTCCATGACTACCTACAAGGGCGTCGGCGTCTACGCCGGTCGCGTGATTGGCCCGGTTCTTCAGATGCCCAAGCCCATTGAAGAGCCCAAGGACGGCCTGCGTCTGAGCGGTGAGACCGCCGAGGCAGCCGCACAGCGCATCAAGGACGCTTCGGTCCGCGTTAAGGAAGACCTGCTCGCTCGTGCCGAGCACGCCAGCCGCGACGGCAAGGCCGTGCTGAAGTCCACCTCCCAGATGGCTACCGACCGTGCACTCATCAAGAGCGCTATCAAGCTGGTCGAGACCCAGGAGATGGCCCCCGAGCGTGCTATTTGGGAGGCGGCAACCTCCTTCGCTGACCAGATGGCTGCCCTGGGCGGCTACATGGCTGAGCGCGTGACCGACATCCACGACGTTCGTGCCCGCATCGTTGCCGAGCTGACCGGCCAGCAGGCCCCCGGTATTCCCGTTTCTGACGAGCCGTTCATCCTGGCCGCTATCGACCTGGCACCGGCCGACACCGCAACCCTGGACCCCGAGAAGGTTATCGCCCTGATTACCTCTGACGGTGGTCCCCAGGCACACACCGCTATTCTGGCTCGCGGCCTGGGCCTGCCCGCTATCGTGGCGGCCAAGGGCGTGACCGATATTGCCGACGGCACCATCGTGTACGTGGACTCCAACGAGGGCATCGTTGACACCGAACCCACCGATGCTGACCGCGAGGCAGCCATTAAGTACGCAAACCGCAAGCCCGTCGCCGACTTCGACGGCAAGGGCGTGCTGGCTGACGGCACCCGCGTTGAGCTGTACGCAAACGTTGGTGACGGCAAGTCCGCTGAAAAGGCTGCAAGCCTGAAGGCCGAGGGTGTTGGCCTGCTCCGCACCGAGTTCGGCTTCCTGGGCCACGACGCTGAGCCCTCCATCGAGACTCAGGCTAAGACCTACAAGTCCGTGTTTGACGCCTTCCCCGGCAAGCACATCGTGGTTCGTACCCTGGACGCCGGCGCTGACAAGCCCCTGCCGTTCCTGAACGTGAACCCCGAGGAGAACCCCGCACTGGGTGTCCGCGGTTTCCGTACCGACTGGACCGTGCCGGGCGTTCTGACCCGCCAGCTGCAGGCTATCAAGGCCGCTTCGGAGGATTCCGACGCCGACATTTGGGTTATGGCCCCGATGATTTCGACCACCTCCGAGGCACGTAACTTCGCGAACATGCTCAAGGAGATTGGCCTGCCCGTTCACGGTGTGATGGTTGAGACCCCCGCAGCCGTGATGAACGCCGAGGCAATCCTGGGCGAGGTGGACTTCGTGTCCATCGGTACCAACGACCTGACCCAGTACACCATGGCGGCTGACCGCCTGCTGGGCGATCTGGCTCACCTGAACAACCCCTGGCAGCCCGCAGTGCTGAAGATGATCAAGATGACCGTTGAGGGTGCTCAGCGTGCATCGGTCACCGCCGGCAAGAAGAAGTACGTGAGCGTCTGTGGTGAGGCCGCAGCCGACCCGGCTCTGGCTGTTGTTCTGATTGGTCTGGGCGTTGATACCCTGTCCATGAACGCCGGCGCTATCCCCGCCGTGGCCGCCGTGCTGAAGTCCGTCACCAAGGAGAAGGCACAGCAGATTGCCGCTATCGCCCTGCAGCAGATTTCCTCTGCCGAGGCGAAGGAGAGCGCACGCAAGGCTCTGCCGATTCTGGACGAGCTGGGCCTCTAATCAAGAGTCGCTAGGGTTCGCGGCTTCCTCACCGTCGGATGGTCGCTGAACCGCTCGGCCCATGAGCCGACACACCTACAATGCCGGGTGCAGAGATTATTTCTGCACCCGGCATTTTTATGTTTGTTAGCGCAGGGCTAACCGGTACAATTTATAGGGTAAGGGCGGGTCCTAACGCGCCCCGTTCATCTAGAATAGGTTCCGAGATTATTTCGGTTCCTGAATCAAAGGAGAAACATAATGGCAGAGCGCGAAGCCACTATCGCAAGCCGTGTCGGCCTGCACGCACGTCCGGCAGCAATTTTCGCTGAGGCAGCTGGCGACCTCCCCGTCGAGGTCACCATCGCAGCTAAGGGCGAGCCCGCCGATGAGGCTATGGATGCAGCATCCATCCTGTCCCTGATGTCCCTGGGCGCAAAGCACGGCGATGTTGTCGTTCTGCGTGCTGAGGGTGAGGGTGCTGAAGAGGCTCTGGACTCGCTGGTTAAGATCCTCGAGACCGACCACGACGCTGAGTAATTAACCTCGGCCCCGGCCGGGTTGCCGTATTCCGTCGCCCACGGGTGCGGAAACGAGCACACAATGCGTAAATATCCCGTCACTGAGGTGGCGGGATATTTTGTTGCCCGCGTTCTTCACCGAGGGGAGGCAGACCGCGAACAGCCGAAGAAAACGGGCCGGGCGGAGGGGTGGAGAATTTGATTTCGGGACCTGCTCACGAGGGTGTACCCCTCGCGTCGCTCCCTTGTTAGACTATAGGGGCACTGTCTAAACGGGAGGGGACATTGGCAGAATCGAGGAATACTCCCGCGCCTTCGGAGGTACGAGCCGGAGCGCGGAACGCGTCGCATGCAGGCGAGGCGCAGGCTCAGCCGGGAGAGCCGGATAACACCCGGAATAGCGCCGCGGAAGAGGCCGTCCCCGCGGTCACAGCGGGTTACGTCGCAGGCAAGGGCGGGTTTCCCCTGGTCTCCCTCGATCAGGTTGCTGACGAGCGCCTGCGCCGCGTCCTGGCGCAGCAGAACACCTCCGAAGAGACGGGGACCGTGCAGGCGCACGCCGTGAGCGATGTTCTGCACGACGTAGCCGCGCAGGTTGGTATTCCTACCGTCCCGGACGAGGTATCCGCCCCGCAGGAGGAGCCTGCCGAGCTCGACCACGGTGCCCGTACCCTCATTGACCCGTCCCTCACCCCCGAGGATGAACTGGACGCATACCGCGACGAAGCGCATCCCGTAACTGCCAGCAACGTGGTGACTGAGGCGGCTCTGACGCGCCCCTCCCAGCCGGTTCCCATGACCGGCATGATTCCTCAGGTTCCGAACTCCCAGGCCGCGCAGCGTTACGGCCTCGATACGGCCTCTGCCGCGGTGCCCAAGACCGGCCCCGTCTCGGCGGCGACGACCGCCGTGCCCCTCGTGGGCCGGAACGTACGAGGAGCGCGAGGCCGCGGTACCGGCGGTCGCTGGGGTCCGCGCCACCTACGTTCTTTTGTGCGTACCGAGGAGGCGGCTCCCGGCGCACCGCGCGGTGCCGCTCGCATCGCCCAGCGGCAGTTCGTGCCGACCATTCGTACTCAGGAGCACGAGCGCCGTGAGGCCTTCCGTCGCGAGAAGGAATACGCCCGCGATACCCTGAACTTCACCCTGCGTTTGGCGGAGGCGATGTTCCACTACGGTGCCGACGCTATGGACGTGGACTCGGCCATCATCGCGGTCTCTTCCGCGTACGGGCTGGATTCGGTGGACGTTGATATTACCAACCAGTCGGTGACCATCAACTACACCTCGGACCCGGATATCTACATGGAGTCCCGCATTGCCAAGCGCAACGCGAACGCGGACGAGCGCTTTACCCACACGCTTGTGCGCGTGGTGCGTTCTTCTACGGAGAACTATGAGGCGCTCTCCGAGGTGTACGGCCTGATTTACAAAATTACGCGAGGCGGCATGACCCTTGAGATTGCCGATCTAAAGCTGAGCCAGATTACGCACCGACCCAAGCCCTTCCCGCCGCTGGTCGTGTGGCTGGCAAACCTGGCCTGCGCCGCGACGCTGACCGCGGCACTGGGTGCGAGCTTCTCCACGGCTCTGAGCGCGGCCATCATCTTTATTCCGGTGTACTTGCTGATTCAGTGGCTAAGCTCAATCGGTATCCCGGCGTTCTTCCGCATGGCAGCCAGCGCGGGCCTGATGACCTTCCTGGCGATTTGGCTGGGTGGCGATGGTTCGATTCTGCAGCGTCCGGGGGAACCGATTTCGGCACCCTTGGTGGTTGCAGCGGGCATGATTATGTTTTTGCCAACCCCCCGCCTGGTGGGTGCCGTGCAGGACGCGATTAACGGTTTCCCGGTGACGGCCGCGGGCCGCTTCGTGTCGACGGGCATGAGCTTCTTGGGCCTGGTGGTGGGCATCGCGACGGCTGTGAGCGCTATTAATATTTTCAATGGCCCGACCCTGGATATTGAGCAGCTGCGCTTCCAACCGACGACCCCGCTCGTTGCGTCGTTTTTCTTCCTGATTGCGACGGCGACCTTCGCGATTACCCTGCAGACGAAGCTGGTGAAGGTTGGGTGGCTGATGCTCATCACCACCTGCGGTCTGGCGGCTTATTACAGCTATGATATTCTGGCCGGTCCGAGCACGGGTCGCGGTCCGACGGCGTGTGCGGCGGTTGTGATTGGTGCGTTGAGTACGTATTTTGCGTACCGACTGCACGTGCCGCAGGCCATCTTTTCGATTCCCGCGATTACGTTCCTGCTGCCGGGTCTGTCGTTCTTCCGCGGCATGTACCTGCTGACGGTTGAGACCGACGTGATTCTGGGTATGCAGAACATGATTACGGCGGCCTCGATCGCGGTGGCGATGGCCTCGGGTGTGGCGCTCGGTAATTACACGATGCAGTATCTGCTGCAGCGTTTCACGAAGCCGCGTAACGTTGAACCTTTGGACGCTGTGGCTCCCGAAGCAGCGGATGCGGAATCCACCCCGGCTTAACATGCCTGACGGGATTATATAGCCAATATAGAATATGCGTGGCGGCCCGTGAACCTCAGTTCACGGGCCGCCACGCTATCTTTGAAGGCTCTAGCGCACGGTCCAGTCCACCGGCTCGGCCCCCTGCTGCACGAGCAGGGAATTCACTGTGGAGAAGGGGCGGGAACCGAAGAAGCCCCGTCGCGCCGAAAGGGGCGAGGGATGCGCCGACTCCACGCTCGGGTACGGCTTCAGCATGGGCGCGCACTTGCGTGCATCCGCACCCCAGAGCAGACCCACGAGCGGCTGATTGCGCGCCACCAGGGCACGGATAGCGCACTCGGTAATCTCTTCCCAGCCCTTGCCGCGGTGCGAACCGGCGTCGGACTCGCGCACGGAAAGCACCCTGTTCAGGAGCATGACGCCCTCGTCGGCCCAGCAGGACAGGTCGCCGTGTTCGGCGGGAGCGATGCCCAGGTCGTCTTGCAGCTCCTTGTAGATATTGGTGAGCGAGCGGGGTACGGGCATGCCGCGATGCACCGAGAAGGACAGGCCCATGGCATTACCGGGGGTGGGGTAGGGGTCCTGCCCGATGATAAGAACCTTAACCTCGCTCATTGGGCGGCGGAAAGCGTTGAAGATATCACCGGACGGCGGGAAGGTTCGGTAGCCGGCGGCGTGCTCGGCGCGCAGGAAATCCCCCATAGCGTGAATCTGCTCTTCGACCGGGGCGAGGGCCGCGGCCCAGTCCTCGCTCATGATGGTGTTCAGGGGCTGGTTCAAGCGTACTCCTCGGGCTGGGGCGGCCCGGCTGGTTTCTCGGTGCCGGGCGCGCGACGTTTGCTTCTCCTCTAGACTGAGGCTCTCCTCTAGACTAAGGGAAGACGAATACTCGCGGTGGCAATGTCGGCCGCGATGGTACGCCGCAGACAGAATGAGGAGGGAATATGCCGGAGCAGGAACACACCGAAGCCGTGCAGTCCGAAACCCCGGAGAACAAAACTCCGGGAAAGACCGAAAGTCCGGCTGAAACCTCGGCTGAGACCCCCGTCCGTGCTGAGACTCAATCGGATGAGCTGAACGACGGGCTGAACCCGCTCGAGCGGCGCATCCTGGCCCTGGAACGCCGAGGATTCAAGCATCAGGGTTCCAAGGAGAAGGCCATTAAAGTCCTCGGATTCACCCCGATTGCCTACTACCAGATGCTGAACGTCATGCTGGACGATGAGCGCGTGCGCGAGGCGGCTCCGCGACTCGTGGATGCGCTGCGCGCCCGTCGTGACGCCGACTAGTCAATCCTGGCGTGACGCTTTGCGGGGCGTGCCCGCGTTGGTTCCGTCTGCCCGAGACGGTACTCTAGGTACAGGGAGCGCCGAGTCATCCGCCGCGCTACCTCGAAGAAGCACCGCGCGGACCACCGCGATAAAGTACCCGTGAATTGAGGAGACCATGAGCTATCCCCGCGACGAGTTTGATGAGGTGGACGAGAAGACCGCACGCCGCGGAACCTACCGCGCGGTCAACGCCGATCCCGCAAAGAGCCCGAAGGGTGCTATTCCGCTGGTTGCCGCCGGCGTGGTCGGCCTGCTGGTGGGTGCCGCCATGTACATTTATGCCCCGCGCACGGCTTCGCCCGAGTACTCGGCGCAGAAGTCCGCGTCGAGCTCTGCTTCGGCCCGTTCCTCGGCATCCGCTACCTCCGCTTCTGCCTCTGCGTCCGCGACGGCCTCGGCCACCCCCTCGAAGACGGGCCTGGTGGACAGCATTTCGGTGGGCGTGTTTAACGCGTCTGCCCCGGCCGGTAGCGCCTCGAGCGCGGCGGCTCTGCTGAGCAACTACACCGTCAATGAGACCGCCAACTACACCGGCGCGGCTCCGGCGACCAGTGTGGTCTACTACGCGGAGGGCTACCAGGCGCAGGCGCAGAGCATCGCCGCGGCCCTGGACATTTCCCAGGTGCGCCAGGCGACCTCCGCCGTGCCGATGGGCAACCACGAGGTGATTGTGGTTCTGGCCTCCGATTACACCGGCTAGGCCCCCGCCTCCGCCGCTTTGTCATGACAAACTTTCACCGACCCCACTCGTGCAATTCCAATCAGGTACCGGGTGGGGTTGATGCTTTAACGTCCCCCCTCGAGAGGGTGTTGAGGTCCCCGATGGTGGGTTGGGTGAGCGCAGATTAAGCACTGGGCGATTAACCCTTCAACCTTGGGCTTAAACGTTTGCCCCCTGCCGGTGCGGGTGCCACAATTGATGTAGCATTTGGGCGCCCTGCATGGCGCGCGCGTGAGTTACACGCGCCAGGGTCCGGGCCCCAATTTTAGACGTACCGCATCCCAGCGGGATGCAGGAGAAAATCCTATCGTTCAGGAGGACACTTATGGCAAAGCTCATTGCTTTTGACGAAGAGGCACGCCGCGGCCTTGAGCGCGGTTTGAACACCCTCGCCGATGCAGTGAAGGTGACCCTCGGCCCCCGCGGCCGCAACGTTGTGCTGGAGAAGGCGTGGGGCGCCCCCACCATCACCAACGACGGTGTCTCGATCGCGAAGGAAATCGAGCTGGAGGATCCGTACGAGAAGATTGGTGCGGAGCTCGTCAAGGAAGTTGCCAAGAAGACTGACGACATTGCCGGTGACGGTACCACCACCGCTACCGTTCTGGCTCAGGCGCTGGTCCGCGAGGGCCTGCGCAACGTGGCTGCTGGCGCTGACCCGCTGAGCCTCAAGCGCGGTATCGAGAAGGCTGTTGAGGCTGTGACCGAGGCTCTGCTCTCCTCCGCGAAGGAAGTTGAGACCGAGGAAGAGATTGCCGCAACCGCGTCTATTTCCGCTGGCGACGCCGAGATCGGCAAGCTCATTGCTGAGGCAATGGAGAAGGTCGGCAAGGAAGGCGTCATCACCGTTGAGGACTCCAACACTTTCGGCCTGCACCTGGAGCTGACCGAGGGTATGCGCTTCGACAAGGGCTTCCTGTCCGGTTACTTTGTGACCGACCCGGAGCGTCAGGAAGCCGTCCTGGAGGACCCCTACATCCTGGTTGTGAACCAGAAGATTTCGAACGTTAAGGACCTCGTCCCCGTCCTGGAGAAGGTCATGCAGTCCGGCAAGCCGCTGCTGATTGTTGCTGAGGACGTTGAGGGTGAGGCTCTGGCTCTGCTGGTGCTGAACAAGATGCGTGGCTCCATCAAGTCTGTGGCCGTGAAGGCTCCGGGCTTCGGTGACCGCCGTAAGGCTCAGATGGCCGATATCGCTATCCTGACCGGTGGCCAGGTCATTACCGAAGAGGTTGGCCTGTCCCTGGACGCCGCAACCCTGGACATGCTGGGTACCGCCCGCAAGGTCGTTGTGACCAAGGACGAGACCACCATCATCGAGGGTGCGGGCGACGCAGCAGCTATTGAGGGTCGCGTGGCTCAGATCCGCGCAGAGATCGCTAACTCCGACTCCGATTACGACCGCGAGAAGCTGCAGGAGCGCCTGGCTAAGCTCGCCGGTGGCGTGGCCGTGCTGAAGGCCGGTGCCGCAACCGAGGTTGAGCTGAAGGAGCGCAAGCACCGCATTGAGGATGCTGTGCGTAACGCTAAGGCTGCTGTTGAGGAGGGTATCGTCCCCGGTGGTGGCGTTGCTCTGATTCAGGCCGGCGTGAAGGTCTTCGACAAGCTGGAGCTGACCGGTGACGAGGCTACCGGCGCGAACATTGTGCGCGTGGCTATTGATGCACCGCTGAAGCAGATTGCCGCTAACGCTGGCCTGGAGCCGGGCGTTGTGGTTGACCGCGTTCGCTCCCTGCCTGCTGGTACCGGCCTGAACGCTGCAACCGGTGAGTACGAGGACCTGATGGCTGCCGGTATTGCTGACCCGGTGAAGGTGACCCGTTCGGCTCTGCAGAACGCTGCGTCTATTGCTGGTCTGTTCCTGACCACCGAGGCTGTTGTTGCGAACAAGCCGGAGCCCGCTGGTGCGGCTGCTCCCGGTGCGGACGGCATGGCAGGCATGATGTAGTAGAAATTTATCCCTGATGGGGTAAATTTCTACGGAATCCGTGGCACGCGAAGCGTGACACGGTGGTGACCCGGCGCTGGTACCCAAACCGGCGCAGGTCCACGCATCCGTATGAGGCGGGGGCGGCTACCCATGAAGGGTGGCCGCCCCCGCTTTTTCTGTGCCGTTTGGGCGGTAACTCAAAGAGGCGTTGCGAGGTGGGGAAGGGGCAAGCGATATGCTGAGAACATGAGCTCTAACACCACGTCTTCCTCTCATCTTTCACCAGCCCCGGACTGCACCAATCGGAGCGTGAAGAGCATCGGATCGCGGGGCTCGATTCTGAGCATCGGGTCGGTGAACTCATTCTGCAGCATTGGCTCCGTGAACTCGGCGTTTTCGGTCGGCTCGGTTTTCTCGTTTGGGTCTATCGGCTCGGCTTTTTCTTCGCTGTCCATTGCCTCGTGTCTGAGCTTCATGAGCGTGTTATCGGTTTTATCGGGAGCATCTGTGCTCTCGGCACGGTCGTACAGGTCGGTGCTTAAAGCGGGCCAGCAGAAGAAGGCAAAGAAGCCGTAGCCTTCCCGCCCGATCCAGTCCCACCTGGTGGGTTGACCGTGCCCGCGCATCCACAGGGTAGAATAGTGGGTCTATGGAATGCGCCTATTTTCGTGATGACCTCTGCTCCTCCTGCCCCAGCATCGAGACCGCCTACACCGCGCAGGTGCAGGCGAAACAGGAGCACGCCCGCGCCCTGCTCGCCAACTACCCACAGTTGCAGTGGCTGAACCCGGTGACCAGCGCGGAGGCGGGCTTCCGCAACAAGGCGAAGCTCGTGGTGGGCGGTTCGGCGAAGAACCCGACCCTGGGCATTGTGGATTACCGTACGGGCGCCTCCACTGATCTTGGAGAATGCCCGCTCTATATGGAGCCGATTCAGGCTGCTATTCCGGTGCTACGTGAGCTGATCCAGCGCGCGGATCTGACCCCCTATGACATTCCAAACCGTCGCGGTGAGCTGAAGAATATTCTGGTGACCGCATCGGCGGCGGGTGAGCTGATGGTGCGTTTCGTGTTGCGTTCGAAGAAGCTGCTGGTGCCGATTCGCCGCCAGATGGACTGGCTGCAGGAGCAGCTGCCGAACCTGGCGGTGCTGTCGGTGAACCTGCTGCGTGAACCGGTGGCGCGCGTTGAGGGTGATGAGGAGATTATTCTCTCGGAGCGTCAGACTCTGCCGATGCAGGTGAATGACCTGACTCTGCATTTGCGCCCGCAGAGCTTTTTCCAGACGAACACGAAGGTTGCTGAAGCGATGTATGCGCAGGGCCGCGAGTGGGTGCGTGAGGTGGCTCCGCGCTCGCTGTGGGACCTGTACTGCGGTGTGGGTGGTTTTGCCCTGCATGCCGCTTCGGTGATGGGTGGCGGCTCGGTGACGGGCATTGAGATTAGTGCGGAGGCGGTCGCTTCGGCGCAGCGCACGGTAGCTGAGTACGGTCTGGAGGGTGTGGACTTTTCGGCTCAGGATGCGCCGGAGTTCGCGGTGTCTTCGGGCATGGTGCCGCAGATGCTGGTGGTGAACCCGCCTCGCCGGGGTATTGGTGAGAGCTTGTGTGCCTGGATTGAGGGGTCGGGTATTGACCGTGTGGTGTATTCGAGCTGTAACGCGGTGACTTTGGCGAAGGACCTGGAGCGTATGCCCTCGTATGCGCCGGTGCAGGGCCGCGTGCTGGATATGTTCCCGCATACGGACCACTACGAGGTCATGGTGCTGCTGCAACGGCAGTAGCAGCCTTTATACGCGTAGGCGGTGGCGTCTCGGACGGTTGTGTCCGAGGCGCCACCGCTTTTTCGTGCCTATTCTTGGGGCGCGGTTTAGCTCTCCGCTCTTAATCCTATGCGGCGAGAATACCCGCCACGTACGCCGCCTGACCCACGTGCTGCGCTGCATCGTCAATCATGCTGACTAGGCGCACCCCGCGAGTCACCGCCGGAGTCCACGAACGGTCAATGATCTCGCTCAGATCAGCCTCGCTCAGCGTCTGCGCGTAGGCCGCGAGCGCCTCGCCGGTCGCCACAAGGTACTCCACCAGCAGGGCAGAATCTTCAACCACGATGGAGCGTGCCTGCTCGGCGGTGTGGCCGTAGCCCATGGTGTCGCCCAGCTCGCCCAGGTTGAAACGTTCCCTGAAGCCCTGAGCCTCCCAGACCTGCGGCTGACCATTCAGGGTAGAAAGCTGCATGTCCATTTGTCGTCCGGCGTGCCAGAGCAGCCAGGCGATAGAGTTCGGGTGCCCGCCCGGGTGGACGTTGAGCGCCTCGGGGGATAGCCCCTTGACGGCTACGGCGGCTTCGATACCGGGGCGGCTGGCGGCGTCACGCAGAATATCGTGGGTGTTCATGGAGTTCTCCTGAATTTGCTGGCTTCCTTTAGGCCGGCTTCTTGTAGGGAGCCGGGTAGTTTCAGTCTACGCCCGAGCGGGCTGAGGGGCGGCTGTGGAAGGAGGGAAGGGCCTTTGTGTTTATGGCGCACATCCTAGAGATAAAACTTGACGATGTAAGTTTTTGCTGTCATAGTTGTACTTGTACCCGATACGGATACAACTAAGGTATGCGGCACACAACCCAGGAGGGGACATGGACACCAAATTCTCGGTAGCACTACACGTCCTAACGATGATCAGCGAAAGCGAAAAAACGCTCAGCTCCGAAGACCTCGCGCGTAGCGTCGGCACCAACGCCAGCTACATCCGCAAAATCATCACCCTTCTCAAAAAGGCAGACATCCTCAGCTCCCAGCGCGGCAAACCTGGCTACCAGCTCACCCGCCCGGCAGAGAACATTAGCCTCCTCGACATCTACCTTGCCGTCCAAGAAAGCCGCAGCATCAACCTCTTCCACACGCACCACAACGCGAACGAAGAATGCCCGGTCGGCGCCCATATCCTCCAGGCGGTCAACCCCATTTTCGAAGAAACCCAGCGGCACCTGGCTCAAGACCTCGCACAGCGAAGCCTGCGCAACGTCATCACGAACCTCTACACCGCGGCAGGAAAAACCCCTCCCGCATAACCGGCTCAAACACGGCTAAACCCGGCACCAGAACTTACCGAATAACACCACACCCGTAAGGACCCCCATGAAGGCAGCACAGATCGTTTCTTACAACAAGAACAACATCGCCCTCACCATCACCGACGTACCCGCACCCCGCCCCGGCGCACAGCAGGTACTCGTCAAGATCAGCACCGCAGGCGTCAACCCCCTCGACAACATGATTTCCCGCGGTGAAGTCAAGCTCATCACCCCCTACGCACTGCCCCAAATCGCAGGCAACGAAATCGTCGGCCGCGTAGAAGCCCTCGGCGAAGGCGTCACCTCCTTCAAGGTCGGCGAGCGCGTCTTCGCCCGCTTGCCGCTGAACAGCATTGGCGCTTTCGCAGAATACGTAGCCGTGGATGCGGCCGCCCTGGCTCGCGTACCCGAATACCTCAGCGACGAAGAAGCGGCGGGCGTTCCCCTGACCGCCCTGACCGTCATGCAGGCATTCGACCTGATGGGCGCCCAGTCCGGCAAGACCATCTTCATCTCCGGCGGTACCGGCGGCGTGGGTGCCATGGCAATTCCCCTGGCAAAGGCTAAGGGCCTGACCGTCATCACCAACGGTAGCGCCTCCGGTAAGGAGCGCGTGCTGGGTCTTGGTGCAGACCGCTTCATCGACTACAAGACCGAAAACTACGCTGAAACCCTCAGCGGTATCGACTACGTGCTCGACACCCTCGGTGGTGACGAGACTGAAAAGCAGATGAGCATCATGGCGCCCGGCGGTCAGCTCGTCTCCCTGCGCGGCATGCCCAACAAGGCATTCGCACAGCGCATGGGCATGCCCCTCTGGAAGCAGCTACTCTTCGGTGCGGCAGGTCGCACCATGGACCGCAAGGCGCAGAAGTACGGCGTGACTTACCACTTCATCTTCGTCGAATCTAACGGCGCGCAGTTGCAGCAGGTTGCTGACATCTTCGCTGAGCGTCAGATTAAGCCCTCCATCGACACTGTCTTCCCCTTCGAAGACGTCAACGCCGCCCTGGACAAGGTCGCTAACGGCCGCTCCAACGGCAAGACCGTCATCTCCTTCACCGCATAAGCGCCTCACTCAACGAAAAGAAGAACCGTGTCATACCTCGAAACTCCCACCCGCCACATCACCGTCAACAACCAGAAGATTGCCTACCGAGAACTCGGCGAAGGCAACTCGGACATGCCGCTGGTCATGCTCGTGCACCTCGCCGCCACCATGGACGACTGGGACCCCAAGCTGCTTGACCTGCTTGCTGAGCACCAGCACCTGATCGTGATGGACCTGCCCGGCGTGGGTTCCAGCGAAGGCTCTGTTGCGACCACCATCCCCGGTATGGCTCATCAGGCAGCAGAAATTATTCAGGCCCTCGGCTACCAGAAGGTCAACCTGCTGGGCCTGTCCATGGGCGGCATGATTGCTCAGGAAGTTGTACGCGCCTACCCCGCTCTCATCAACCGCCTGGTGCTGGTCGGTACCGGCCCGCGCGGTGGCGCTGGAATCGATGCCGTCACCGGAACCACCTTCGGCTACATGGCGCGTGCAGCCCGCGAGAAGATTAGCCCCAAGCGCTACATCTTCTACACCCACGACGCACAGGGCGGCATTGAGGCGCAGTGCGTGCTGGACCGTATGGATGCCCGCACCGAGGCGCACCGCGGTGCCCCGATGAAGGTTGTCGGCTTCCTGCGTCAGCTGGTGGCTATTCGCCGCTGGGGCAAGCAGCCGCAGGACGATATGGCGTACATTGCCCAGCCCACCCTCATCGTCAACGGTGAAACCGACATGATGGTGCCCAGCGTCAACTCCTACGATATGCACCGCAAGGTTGCCCAGAGCGAGCTGAAAATGTACCACCGTTCCGGTCACGGTGCACTCTTCCAGTACGCAGATGAGTTCGCGGAGGACCTGCTGAAGTTCCTGGAAAGCTAGAGTCCCGGCCACTGACATGGGCGAATACGGCAAGTAATCCGCCAAAATATCACCCATAAGACCTACTTTGAGGCCCCTGCCGCGCCCCCCTGCGGCGGGGCCTTACCTTATACCCCATCGCCTGAGCCTACCCCAAAGAAAACGGCACCCGGAAATAATACGCCTGCACCCTCGTTGAACTCTGCGAAGACATCATCATCTAAATTTCACAGGAGAGATTATGACCACCCCCGCTTAGTTGCACTTTGATATGGTTGTCATCGGCTTCGGCAAGGGCGCCAAGGCCAACCGGTGCAATGACGCTCACCGTCGCCGCCGTTCTTCCACAACTAACTCTGCGCAACGACCTCCTGGTAGTGCTCGCCCCACGCCCACAGCGCATCGAACAGGGTGCGCATGCTCTGCCCCAGCTCGGTCAGCTTATACTCCACACGCAGCGGCACCTGCTCGTAGACGGTGCGGGTGAGGATTCCGCGAGCCTCAAGCTGGCGTAGATTTTCGGTGAGCACCTTCTGCGAAATATCGCCAAGCGAGCGCTGAAGCTCCTTATACCGCAGGGGCCCGTTGAGCAGATCACGCACAATCAGAGCGCCCCAGCGCGTTGAAATAACCTCCAGAGTGGTTTCGACGGGGCACTGCGGCAGCTTAGCGTTTTGGTAAAGGTACTGGTCCGTCACAATGGTTTCCTTGGGGTAACTGGGGCACGTTAAAGTGCCGTATTGACGGGTGTTTATCGCGTCGGTAGCGTTGAATACGTCCTAAGAATACAACGTTTATCGTGGAGGAAACATGAAAATCGCAGTCATCGGTGCAAACGGTAAAGCCGGTACTCTCGTCGTGCGTGAAGCCACCGAACGCGGGCATGAAGTTACCGCTATCATGCGGTCCGAACACCCCACCCAGGCGCAGCACGCACTCATTAAGGACGTTTTCGCGCTCACTCGCAACGACCTGTCGGGGTTCGATGCAGTGGTAGACGCCTTCGGCACGTGGACTCCCGAGAGTCTGCACCTGCACAAGGATCACCTGGTCCATCTTGCAGAGGCGCTCAGCGGCACCCAAACTCGTCTGCTCGTTATCGGCAGCGCCGGTAGCCTCTACCCCGACTCGACCACGGATCAGCGGCTTGTAGACTCGCCCGCTATGCCCGAAGAATTCAAACCGCTGGCTACCGCGATGGCGCAGGCATATGATGCGCTGCGCATCCGTGAGGATGTTGCCTGGACCTACCTGAGCCCGGCCCTGGTGTTTAACCCTGAGGGTGAGCGCACGGGTGAATACCAGCTGGCAGGCGATGTGCTGACGATGAATGCCGCCGGGCAGAGTGAAATTAGCTATGCGGATTTTGCGGTCGCCGTGCTTGACCTTATTGAGTCGGGGGAGCATCAGCGCGAGCGCGTAAGCGTGGTGTCGCGCTAGCTTACACCCCTGCTGCTGGGTGTAAAAAGAGCCTTTATGTGAATATAGCGTTGGAAATCCCGCTTTATTCACATAAAGGCTCTTTTTTTAGGCTGCCTGGAAAAGGTAGGCACCCCCAGCGCAGCGTCAAGAAAAAATGTGGCGCGCGGGAATAATACTCATTTCTTTCCGTTGAACTCTGTGAAGACATCATCATCTAAAATTCACAGGAGAATATTATGACCACCCCCGCTCAGTTGCACTTTGACATGGTCGTCATTGGCTTCGGCAAGGGCGGCAAGACCCTCGCCGGAGCATACGCCAAGACCGGCAAGAACGTTGCCCTCATCGAGCAGTCCTCAAACATGTACGGCGGCACCTGCATCAACATCGGTTGTGTACCCACCAAGGCGCTCGTACACCGCGCCGACGAGTTCCGCGCCAGCGGCGAGCGCACCATCGAGGAGGCAAACGCCGCCTACGAATCCGCCGTGGTTTTCCGTGACAAGCTGACCGGCATGATGCGCGCCAAGAACCGCGAGATCCTGCTGTCCAACGAGACCGCTAAGCTCATTGACGGTCACGCACGTTTCATCTCCGACACCGAGGTTGAGGTCACCGCGGGCGAGGACACCCTGCGCGTTACCGCCGACTACTTCATCATCAACACCGGTGCCGTGTCGGTTATCCCGCCGATTGAGGGTATCCGCGAATCTGAGCGTGTGCTCACCTCCACCGAGCTGCAGAAGCTCACCCCGCGCCCCAAGCGTCTGGGCATTATCGGGGGCGGCCCCATCGGCATTGAGTTTGCCGGTATTTTCTCCTCCTACGGTACCGAGGTGACCATTCTGGACGGTGCACCCGCCCTCTTCGGCCGCTACGACGAGGACGTTGCCCAGGTTGCCCGCGAGATTATCGCAGACCAGGGCATTACCGCTCACACCGGTGTGCGCGTGCAGTCCTTCAAGGACGGCGCTGACTCGGTGACCGTGACCTACCTCGACTCCGAGGGCGCTACCCAGCAACTGGAGGTGGACTACGTGATGGTTGCGACCGGCCGCAAGCCCGCCACCGAGGGTCTGGGCCTGGAGAACACCAGCATCGAAACCAACGACCGCGGCGCAATTGTCGTGGATGAGCACCTGCGCAGCACCGTGCCGAACATTTTCGCGCTCGGTGACGTGAACGGCGGCCCGCAGTTCACCTACATCTCCCTGGATGACTACCGCGTGGTGCTCTCCCAGCTGGTCGGTGACGGTTCCCGCTCCACCAAGGACCGCAAGGCAGTGGCTTCGACCATTTACATGAACCCGCCGCTGTCTTCCGTGGGCCTGACCGAGCGTGAGGCAATCGAGGCGGGCCACAAGGTGAAGGTCGCTTCGAAGCCGGTTGCCGCGGTTGCCGCGATGCCGCGTGCGAAGACCCAGGAGAACCCGCGCGGCATCATGAAGTTCGTGATTGACGCGCAGACCGACCAGATTCTGGGCGCCCAGCTGCTGGTAATCGAGTCCATGGAGGTTATTAACCTGGTGGCTCTGGCGATGCGCCACGGCATTACTGCTTCGCAGCTGCGCGATGAGATTTACACTCACCCCTCGATCACTGAGGGTCTGAATGAGGTTCTTGCCGTCGCGGCGCCCGTGAACTAGTTGAACTAGAATCGCGGCTGAATTCGCGGTTTGTATAGCGTTTCTGCTTGTCCGAGTGCTTCCCTGCCCGTTCCGCCCGTTGTGCTGTCAACGGGGGTGCGGGTGGGGAAGCATTTTTGTTAAGGCTCATATATACCTTGTACCTAAGCATGCCCTAAGATGGTTATGAGATAAGCGCAAGCTCACCGGTTGGGTGGTCAGCGCGAAGGGGCTCGGAGGCGAGCCTCACTCGCGGCTACACCCACCGCAGTGCGCCACCTGCGCCGCGCATACAACCGAAAACCAAAGGCACGAACCGGGAGAATCATGGCACTGCCCAAAATTAAGCCCTACACCTACGTCGACCGTGAACACAGCAACCGAGTGAGCTGGCCCGTGGACCCCTCCCGCGCTGTACTGCTCGTGCACGACATGCAGGTACACTTCGTCCAGGCTTTCGAAGGCGCCAACCTGGGTGAGAGCAACGGCAACCCGGACGCCCAGATTAACATCGCCATTCGGAACCTGCGCCGCCTCATTGATGCCGCCCACGCCGCCGGAATCCCGGTCTACTACACCGCGCAGCCGCCGCGCCAGAACCCCGAAGACCGCCGCCTGCTCATCGACTTCTGGGGCGACGGCCTGCAGAACGACGAGTCCGCCCGAGTGCTCGACGAGCTGGCACCGACCGACCGCGACACCGTGCTGACCAAGTGGCGCTACTCCGCGTTTGTGCGCAGCCCCTTCGAGGATCTGCTCAAGGAGTCCGGCCGCGACCAGCTCATTATCGGCGGCGTGTACGCGCACATTGGCTGCCTGACCACCGCCCTAGAGGCGTTCATGCGTGATATTCAGCCGTTTATGGTTGCGGACGCGCTCGCCGACTTCTCGGAGGAGGAGCACCGCATGGCGTGCGAGTACGCTTCGGGCCGCTGCGCCCGCGTGCTGAACACCGCGGATGTGCTCGCCGACCTGCAGGCTGCTGAGACTGCTGAGGAGGCGCGCGCATGAGCTGGGTCATTGTGACCGGCGCGAACGGCGGTATTGGTGAGGCAACCGTCCACCAGCTCATTAAGAATGGTTATTCGGTGTTTGCGGCTGACCTTGCAGAGCAGCCCATTGCCTCCTTCGGTACCTACGGAGACGCAATCTTCCGCTACCGCGCCGTAGACGTTACGAGCGAAGAGTCCGTCATCGCCCTCGCCAACGATGTAGCGGCACTCGACGAACCCATCACCGGCGCGGTGCTCGCCGCGGGCATCGCCCACAGCCAGCCGCTACTGGAAACCAGCTTCGCCACCTGGAAGCGCCTGCACGCGGTCAACTCCGACGGCGTGTTCCTGTGCCTGCGCGAATTCGCGCGCATCATGATTGACCAGCAGGAGTCTGACCCGGCGAACAGTCGCTCCCTGGTGACGGTCGCCTCCAACGCGGCGCGTGTGCCCCGCGCGGAGTTTGGTGCCTACGGTGCATCGAAGGCGTCGGCGGCGCGCGTGAGTTCCAGCTTCGGTCTGCAGCTTGCCGCGCACGGTATTCGCGTGAACTCGGTCTGCCCCGGTACCACCCGAACCCCCATGGTGACCGACGCCTGGGAGGGGGAGGACCGCTCCGCCCTGCCGGTTGCCGGTAACCCGCAGACCTTCCGCCTGGGTATTCCGCTGGGCCGTATTGCCGACCCGGTGGATATTGCGGCGGTCAACGCTTTCCTCATTTCTGAGGCGGCACGCCACATCACCATGCAGGAGATTGTCGCCGACGGCGGCGCGACCCTCTAACGGCACCCCGCGTCCGGCTTTTAGATGACCGGCGCGAACCCCCACACCACTGATAGAAGTACCATGACGAACCTTCCCGACTTTATCTTTGCCACCGGCACCCGCGTGCTCCGCGCTGCCGGTGCGATGACCCCTGTCACCTTCGATAATGCCCTGGACGAGGCGAAACGTGCCGGTAGCGCCGTTGTGGGTCTGATTCCTTTTGACCCTGATATGCCCGCCTACCTCTTCGTGCCCGAACGCCTGGAGGAGCAGCAGGTGCCGGTCCCCGAGCAGACAGTGGCGCTTGCCGAGCCGGTATCGGTCACCGGCCGCCAGAACGACCGGTTCCGTGCCGCCGTTGCGACCGCCGTGGAGCGCATGAAGGCGGGTGAGCTGAGCAAGATTGTGCTTTCACGTGTGCTCACCGCCCGCTACGCACCCGGCGCCCTCAACCTGGAGGCGCTGTACAACAACCTGCGCGCCCAGCAGCGTTCCGCATTCAACTTTGCGGTGCGCCTGCCCGAGGGTGAGCGCGGCATGAGCGGAAGCTACCTGATGGGTGCCTCCCCGGAGCTGGTGTTCCGCACCGAGGGCCGCGCCTTCAAGACCCACCCGCTGGCCGGTAGCGCCCCGCGCATTGCCGAGCCCGGTAGCGCCGAGGACGAGGCGATTCGTGACCGCCTGTTCGCCTCGCCGAAGGACCGCCACGAGCACGCCTACGTCATCAACGATATTGCCGAGCGCCTGGCACCCATTGCCGAGGAGCTGAACGTGCCGCAGGTTCCCTCGCTGCTGCAGACCCCGCAGCTTTGGCACCTGGGAACCCCCATCGACGGCGTGCTGAAGGAGGGGCTGACCTGCTTGGACGGTGCCCGCGCGATTCACCCGACCCCCGCGATTTGCGGTGCCCCCACCGAGAAGGCGCTGGAATTGATTCGCCAGCTGGAGTCTTTCGAGCGCCGCTACTTTGGTGGCCTGGTCGGCTACATGGACGCCGAGGGTAACGGCGAGTGGGCGCTGGTGCTGCGTTGCGCCCAGGTCAGCCCGGACGAGGCGGTGCTGTACGCGGGCGCGGGTATTGTGGCTGAGTCCGACCCGGAGCTGGAGCACACCGAGACCGGTACGAAGCTCGGCAGCTTCGGTCGCGCACTGGGCGTGGAGACCCTGGGCGAAGATACGCCCTAACACTCTTTTCGAACTGCCCCGCGCGGGGTGGAAGCGACGGAACGCGCTCGCTGGCATGGCGGGCGCGTTCCGTCGTTGTATCAGGTGTTAGGGGATTGAGCGCGGCTAATCGGTGAGCAGGCGCTTGAGCTCCAGGGGAGTAGCCACCGGCAGAAGCTGAGCCTCAACCTGCGCGGGCTCACCCTCGGCAGGGTTCTCCACCGCCAGGGCGATGAGCATCTTCTGCGCGTGCTCGGGGTTCTCCGCATCGGGGAGCGCCACGGGTACCCACTGCAGGATAAAGCTTCGCTCGATAGCCTCGCCGCCTTGATTACCGCCCTGATCGCCGCCGCCCTGAGCCGCGGGCGCGCTAAAGGTCGCTTGGGCGGTCAAGCTGTCCTGAGTCAGTACGCGCAGGGCGGTCGGCTCGGGGGTGCCACCGTCCAGAAGGTCACCCGGAACCTCCTCGTTCATGGCAAGTTCGAGCGCATCCAACAGCTCCTCGGCGAGCTGCACCCGAACCAGGGAGGGCACCACGCTCAGGCCGTGGCCGGTCGCCTTGAGCACCGCCTCCTTGGCGGTCCACAGCGCCACAGAGAACAGGTGCAGTACGGGCGCGGGGCGTTCCTGCGCCACCCGCTCATAGAACGCACGTTCTTCATTGGAGAGCGCCAGACGCGCAAAACCGGAGAACAGGCGCGCATCCAGGGTCTCAACATCCACGCCGAGCACCACCGAGGAGTTACGGTTAAAAGCACCCACGACCAGCGGGTTTACCTGCGACATATTGAAGTTCACGCCCGCAATACGCGGCTTACCGTGCTTCTTGCCGCTGGTGCACAGGGTGCAGGAACGATCCACCTCAATCTCAGAAGCGGCGCTCGACGGCACATCCAGACGAGCCGCCGCCATGGCGCGCATGAGTGCCTGAGTGCTCAGGTAGCTGACCGCCGCCGTGGAGGTCGGCAACTGCGCCGCATGCTGCTGCTCGGCAAGCCCCAGGTAGCTCAACCAGCTAAAACGCAGGGAACCGTACATGGTGCGGGTGGGAAGAGCGAAAATCTGCACGCGCTCGCTCGGACGGGCGGTAGGGCGCTCCGGGCGCTGTGCGCTGGGTGTTTCGGGGGCAGAATAGCTCATAGGTTTAGTGTACCCGCCCGGCATTACGGCAATTCGCGTTGCGAGGCAACTTGAGGTTGTCCACAGCGGCGACCGTGCGCTACGCACCCTCGCCGCCGGTGCGGTAAAGTCATCACAGACATCATTACGGACTGCCGCCTGCACGCTAGAGGGGTGGCAGCTTAGAAAGAAGGTACCGTGAACAGCACGCAAGAGATCATTGCCGCCGCAGACGGCTCGGCGCTGGGCAACCCCGGACCGGCGGGCTGGGCATGGTATATCGACGACGACCACTGGGCGAGCGGCGGCTGGGCGCACGGCACCAACAACATGGGTGAGCTCAAGGC
>OKVI01000586.1_pt1 | contig 22529 bp, 29 predicted proteins | sample 1607001 | NCBI WGS metagenome assembly OKVI01 (sample SAMN03281018, study PRJEB24777) | human gut metagenome | isolation source: fecal sample PR128 from 1 month old male Malay infant, vaginal delivered...
GTTTTATATAGCGATAGTATAAAATAAGCTCCACACTTTATACTTACACTGCAAGTATTATTGAAAATTTACTAATTTTTTGTTACAATAAAATAAATTTTGTAATGGGAGGTTTACTGAATGGAATTAGATGCACTTGATGAAATCGAAGTCCTTGAAGCAGATGAAACTGAGTCTCTAAACGTTGGGTATCCGAGTAATGAAAAGGTTGCTGATTACCTGAAAAACTCTAAAAAAGACTCTGATACGGCTAACAACGTAAAAGAAATAAGTTACCCTTATTTTGAAATCATCTTAGATGATGAGTCTAGGATGACTGCAGTTGTAAAAGATGCTTTAGATAGGCTTTTCAAAACCAAAATCAAGTCTGTTTCTAACGGTGAAGATATCGCAGTTAAAGCCGATATGGAAAAAATCACCCATGTTACAGTTGGGATTAGGTCTGGAGATAAAGGTGGGGTTATTGGAACTATCTCAGTAAACAGTATTCCATACCTATTCAATTTAGTTCGTCACATGAAGACTAATTTTTATATTTCTGAAGGGAGTAAGTTTCAAGGGTCAAAGCTCTTGGCATTAATTTGATATGAAAGAAAATTTGAAAGTAGTGCTTGCAAATGGTGTTTCATTTGAACTTGAGCACGGTGATGAGTTACGAAAATTAACTCAAAACCCGTTACAATATAACCTAGCTAATTTTGAACGTTTAACATTCTCTGAAGACCTGACTTTAGAACAAATCAAGACTTGGGTATCTAATGATTTTTATTTTACCGAACTTGATATTTTCAACCCTAAATATAAAAAGCATTTAATCTTGCAGAGGTTAAAAAGTTTGCTTGGAAAACCCGAAGATTATATGACTTCAGTGTTATTGGGTGATGGTTACGAGTGTAGGAAACTTCAATTAGTTGAAAATAACACTGTACTTTATGTCTTTGACGCTGATATGATTAAAGAACTCACACCGGTACCTGCAAACTAGAAAGGAAGTAAAAACATGGCAGATTTTAATTATTTGTATAAACAAGGAACTAGATTAACCATCGATGAAATCACAAAAACCATGCATGAAGTCAACAATAATCAAGGCATGGATAACTTGATTGATTATGCAAGACTTTGTGGTCGTCAAGTAACCAAAATTTATGTGCTTTGTGCTTACGATAGTCAAGGTGAAACTTATTATCAGTTATATGAAACTGATTTGAATGGAGTGTCTCGCATTGAGCAAGCCCTTAACAATTTAGTTGCACAGTCGTCAGGTATTCCTGAAACCATCAAAGCTATGCTTTCAGTTTTTATCGCTAGTAGCAAACGTAAAAAGCGTGTTAAGACAGCTTCATGGGTATCTAGTGATGGTTCAGAAAGTAGGCTTGTAGTTATGGCAATCAAAGGTGGTCTAAGTGGTTAAACAAACAGATATTTTAAATTCACTTGTTGAACAAGGTAGGTTGAGACACGTTTCTGTATCAGCCTACATTATCAACAAGGTATCTCCAGATAAATTTTTGAAACCAAATGTTGAAATTTGTGAAAATGTCTCTTTTGCTCAAGCTAGGATTTTAACTGTGAGCTTTGGAAAAGAAGATACGCTAACTGAGGGTATCATATATGTGGCAGTACCTGATACTGTCCATGTCGGTGAATTCTATACTTTAGAAGGCACATTAGCCCCTCTCAGCCGTGATGAGTATTCACGTGAGGTTTCTCTCTTTAAGTTCCTAAAAAGGAACTCTCTTTGGTTTATTGATAGTGTTAAAGCTAAACCTCTAGACATTTCTAAATTCAAAGATGAAGAGATTATAGGTAACTTGAACATTTGGTTAGATTATCCGATGACTTTGTCTACAGTCTCTAGTGATGTATTACCGATGACAAGGATGCTCGAATCTGAAGTTCGTTATTCTTTGGATGCATCCTTAATCAATCCATATTACGAGCTAGAAAAAGTGAACTTGCTTATTGATGCAAGTTTAACTCAAATTCAAAAGCAAGTTCTTTCAGAGATACTTGCTTATCCTATAATTCAACTTAGTGTTGAAACAGCATCATTTACAAAACTCAGTGTTTTGATATCAGAATTAAAAATGCACCTTGGGGAAGGGTTGCATATCTTAGACATAAGAACAAAACCATTTGATACTTCTGCCGTGTACAAAACTCTAAAAGAGCAAGGAAAAGTAAAAGAAGGCTTGAAAGATAGGTTCATTGTTGTAACAAATAAGCCAATCTTGGGTATCCCTTCAATTCAAATCGGTCAAGAGTGTTTAATTTAAGGAGGGTAAATGGCTACTATAACCTATAACAAAGCTAAGGAGATGCTTGAAGTATCTCTTTTGAAGAAAGAAGAAGTAAATGAGGCGGCTTTTGAACGCATAACAAGTCAAGGGTATCCAGGTTGTATCGAGTTCAGATACAATAGGGAAAACCACGCTTTCAAATACAGGTTGAAAGATAAAATCTCTTTGCGAGTTCGACTTGGTTCTACCGTTGAAGCATCTGAATTCTACTATCTTTTGCACAATATGTTCCAGTCCTTAGATGACTTCTTTAATATTGGGGGTTTTCCTAATTTTATCGATTGGTCACCTGATAGGGTTTTCCTAGACGATAAAGGGCGTATCTACTACATTGTCTATCCGTTGATGATGAAAGCTCCTGAAGGTGGCAACGTGTTCACCTTGTTTGCAAGCCTAATCAAAAACGCTAAACCTTTAGGTAAATCAGATGAAGAAGCTCTGACATATCTACAACGTCACGTAAAAGATGTTGAAACTGGCAAAGGTTCTACTGAAGATTTCCTAGCAAAACTGAAAGCTCATGTTTACAGTTATTACGATAACAACCTAATGGATTATAAACCGTCTAGGTTGTATGCTATCATCAATGGAGTTGAAACCCTTGAAGAGACTCGTAAGAAGAATGAAATTCGCTACGAGGTTCAGGGTATCTCGTTGGATATGACGGATTTGGATACTGATGTATTTGAAAAAACAACTTTGATTATGCCTGATGAAGATGATGAATCAACACAACTTATCATTGATGACTCTGTTGATTACGAAGATGAATTACCTAAACAAAAAGTGGGTATCTTAACAACTGCATCTTCTGAGGTCGTTGAATTGGTTGCAGACTCTGATGATAAGACTTGGTCTATCGGTAGACGAAACAAAAACGGTACTTCAAAAGCTAACATTAGTTTTGCAAACTCATCCATTTCAGGTATCCATTGTAATATTCATTTTGCTAACGGTCTGTTTTACGTTGAGGACTTAGGTTCTTCTAATGGTACATTCATTGGTCAGCCTTTTGACAGCGAAGTTAAAAACAGGTGTCATCCAAATGAACTAATGGAACTTGAAAATGATTGCAGGTTGAGGTTAGGTACTGAAACTTTGACATTCAAGATTGAAGAAAGGATTGTTTGATGAAAATCTCATGTTATTCAGATACAGGAGCAGTTAGACCTGAAAATGAAGATACTGTATTTGCTTATGATTTAGAGACCAGTGGAAAGTCGATTTACATTGTCGGTGTTTGTGATGGTATGGGTGGAGGAGTAGATGGCAAATTTGCATCCTCTGAAGTCGCTCATCAGGTCAAATCTGCTTTTAAAGAGCTTGAAGGGTTCTATGGTGATAAGAGCATCTTTGAACTTGTGAACATCTTAAAAGAAGCTCTAATTAAAGCAAATTGGGTTATCTATGAAAGCCGTTCTAAATACGGAAAATCTCAAATGTCTGGAACAACTAGCACCTTAACCGTATTCAAAGACGGTAAACTTGGGTATGCCCACATCGGAGATACTCGACTGTATAAAGTCTCAGGTGATGTTGAACAAGTCACGAAGGATGATACTTGGGTTCAAAGTCAGGTTGACTTAGGATTACTTGATATTGTTTCAGCAAAAACACACCCTAGACGTCATCAAATCACAAAAGCCGTGGGGGTATCTCCAAAACTAGAGGGTATCACCACTGGCGTTGTTGACTATAAGACTGGTGATTGTTTCATTTTAACTTCGGATGGTTATTCTGAACTTCTGTCAAATTCAAGGGTATTTGATTTAATCTCTGGCAGGGTAAACCAAGAAAACCTAGCAACTAAGATGATTGAGGAAGGTCAACGTGATAATCTTTCATCAGTAGTAATCAAAGTGGAGGAGTAATAACTTGACTAAAGAAAATTTTGTAATTGGTACGACATTTAATGGTCGTGTGGCTATCATGGGTATCACATACGGTGAAACTAAAACAGGTAGTGATATGATGTCCTTTGCAGTAAGAGCTACCAACGGAGAGCAAATCCGTGGTGTATGTTTCGATGCTTACCTTGTTCAAATCTTCAAAGAACAAAACGTTACCAGTGTAATCGGAACTGCTAGGTTGACTGTTCAAGAATACAATGGGAAATCAGGATTACTTAATTCAATTGAGATTGATGAAAATGCAAGCTTATCTGAATTCTATGACTCTATCGACCCTGACCGTTCAATGAAGGCAATCTTAAAACAAGGCAAAAAGCTCATGTCTGATGAAGGTGTCGCCTTGTTACAACACATCTACGACAATGAACCTGAACTAAAAACAGCAATGGCAGCACAGATAGGTGGCAACCACGACGGGGTATCAGGTGGATTGTTGAACCATATTCGTAAGTTGTTCAACATTGCTTACATCACCATGTTTGAATACTCAAAGGTATTTAGCAAACGTGAAATGGATATTGTGTTCGTTGGACTTTTCGTTCATGATTTAGGTAAAATCTATGAGTTGACTGATGGTGCTTATGACCCATTCTATTCACGAGTTGGTCATACTTATTGGGGTACGGTAGTTTTAGCTCAATTTAAGGATTACATTCTAGAACACTTTGATGAAGACTTCTATGTTGAGCTTATCGCTATCATCCAACAACACCACGCTCAGTGGGGTGAACGTCCTAACACACTTTACTCTTACATCGTGCATCAAATTGATTTGTTAGACTCAACAATGTCAAGCTTACGTGAAAAGATTGATATTCCTAAGTCACCTAGTGTTCTTGATGTTAGTATTGGTGTCGCAGTCCGTGATACTACAAAAGTTAGATTTCAGAGGTATTTAGATGAGTAGTGCAGTTCGCATAATGGAAAAGAAGTGGGAAAATAAGGCTAAAGAAGAAACAACAATCAACCTTGTACAATATCAGTTAGTAGTTGAAGTTATCTTTATCTTATTCATTTTAATCGGTATTGTCTTGATTTGGACTCTAAAAGGTTTTTTTGATTCCAACGTGGCATTTTTAGCTTTAGTGTTTGCGTTGACTTTGTCAGCTTTCGCTTGGATGAAGTGGGGTATCAAATACTATGCTTATAAAAGCGAGTTGATTGATAGAGCTACTGCTTATGAACAGTTCCAACGTCATCATGATAACCAAACTAGAAAAGCCGGCAAATCTATAAGTCACTCTGATAAAGATGTTAGGTTTAAACCCACAACCTATGATGAATTGAGCGATAACTATCTGAGTGGTTCCTTTGACCAACACAAACCATTCGACGATGTATAAAATTTAAAATGAAACTTGGCACTTAAAAGGTGTCAAGTTTTTCTGCTATAAAAGAAAGGTTAAAATATGAAACCAAAGAATATTCAAAAAAGGATTTACACCTTAGTAGGAGCGTTTTTAGGAGTTTTAGCTCTGCTAATCGGTATTATTGTCATTTTTACGTCTTACTCTTTGTCAAGAACTAAACCTAAAACTGATGAAACGTTCAAAACAACTCAAAAAGCTACTAATTTATTGTCAATTAAGGAGTATGGGAAAGATATGACCTTGGCTCAATGGGTATCCAGCTCTGAATATTATAAAAGTCAAAAAGTTAAAGCAACTACTATAAGCAAGCTATTAGATAAATACAGTAGCTTAAAACAAGTAAAATCAATGTATTTTGATGGGGCAATTCCTCTTTATACGTTTCAAGTCTCTAAAGATGCTTATATAACATTTAACTTACAAGGTGATGTTATTGCATTTCTAACTAGAAATCAGGATGCAGTCGATGAAATTGCATCTGATTATATTAAGACTTCCTCTGATTTACTTGAAGATAAAGGATTTACCCAACAACCGACTTTCATTGATACTTGGTCGCTTTACGCTAAACCAGGGTATCAACTCAATAATCATTGGTCAATCGATAAAAGCAAACCTGATAAAGTTCTAAGTTCAGATGAAATCTATGAATTATCAAAGAGATACAATGTGTTGCCAAGTGCTTTAACTATCGTGTATGGTTTGAAATCTCAATGGGGAACAAGCAATTTTGAGCTTGAAGCTTGGTTAAAATCTTTGTATACACATACAACTATAAACCATAAACAAATGGTTTATACATCAAGTCCTGAAGACTTCCTTGGGTATCTAGCGATGGAAGACTATCCGTTAGATAAAAACAAGGATATCGTAGGAGTTTATACTGCATATTTAAAAGAACTCAAATCAACTGATACTGATTTATACGGGAAGACCAAACCTGTTTATGATTACAATACAGTTTCCGAAGCCATTTCTTCAAATGACTGGACTCAAGTAAAACCGTTAAATTACATAGATATGCACAGGGTATCCGATATTCAAAATATCTCAGAGGATTATAGTTCTGCAGTCACTGTAAGTAATCTAATTTACAAGAGCAACCAAAACAATTTAAAAGATGTAGAGTTTAACTACAATAAACACTGGTGGGAGTTTTGGAAATCTGATTATCCAAGCATCAAGACATCTGCTATCGTCGATGGTATTCCTAGAACCTTTAGCATAAACAGAGCTAAAGAGGAGTTAAAATATTGGAAACTTTCAGGTACTCCTCAGTTTGAAGAAAGTAAATCAGATAAGGCATCCTTGTATAAAGTACGAGTTACCAAAGGCACTTATTACGTCTTTACGAAGAACGCTCGCTTTGTTGGTGTATTGACGGATAAACCAAAGTCATATAGTCCGTTCAAAAAATTTACTAGAATTTTTGAAACTCCTCAAGGCACTTTATTATTAGGGTACAATACCACTGGGGTATCAGAGCCTTTATACTCAGTAGCTTTGGAGGATAAACAACCACCAAAAGACTCTGCGTTATCTATTTATCAATTAAAAGATTCTAAAGCGGAAGTAAAAGCGTTTTATAATCCGATGTTGGGTTATACAAACTACATTGTAAAAACAAAAAATCATTTAGTTGTCTATTCAGAGCACGGCACTGTTGTTGGTGGTGATACAAATCCAACTGTGGATTCGTACACAAAACTTAAAACAGATTGGGGTGTAATATGGGTGACAAACTAAGAAGACGGTCACTGCCTATACTAATAGCTCTAGCAGTTGGGGTATCTTTGAACACCTCAACTGTTAAAGTTAATGCAGGTTATGCAAGCTGGGAGGAAGTTCCAGCTGATGTAAAGCAACGTGTTGAAGCTGTTTGGAAATATTTTATTAGTGATGCCAAATGGGCTGAGGGTGCAGCAGCTGGAACTTTGTCCAACGCAAACTCCGAGTCTGGTTGGGATCCGTATTTGCAACAGTCAGGCGGACCTGCTTGGGGATTTTATCAAATGGAGGCTGATAGGCAAGCTAATCTTAAAGCATATATGCAAAGCAAGGATGCAATGAATGACCCAGTTAAAGGTTCTGTAGCAGCATCTGAGTTTGCTGTCGAGGAACTTAAAAAAGATAACATCTTCCTAACTTACGGGCTTGAAGGTGATGCTAATGGCACTGGACGTTACGCAGGCCCTCAGCAATGGGGACCGCTCTACAGATATGATGTTTTGAAATACGTACAACCTACTGGTAAAGAGAAGATTTCTGCATCTTACGATGAGTTTATAAAAAATACTGACCCAGCAAAAGGTGCAGTTGAGTTCATGGTCTCCTATGAGCGTGCAAACTCAAATCCAGGAACTCTCCATTTAGACCAACGTGTAGGTATGGCAAAGGCAATATATCAAGAGTATTCAGGAAAAGTCGCACCTAGTTCTGATAACAAAGATGGTGACGGTAAAGAGTCTAAAAAATCAGAAAGCACTGCTCAGTCTCTAATGGAATGGGATGAAGATGCTATTCCAAATATGCCTAAAGATAGGGATTATAAAGAAACCGATGACTCAATCAATAAGCTATTTACCAACCCTGACGATTTGACTGCTGATGAAAAATCAGCTATTGCGAATTGGAAAGCAGAGCGTGATAGTAAGATATCTAAACAAGCCGTTCAACTCGCTAGAAAGTCTATGATGTTGGTAGCATTTGCCTTGATAATCTATGCAGCAATCATTTTATTAGCATACTGTGTGGATTTGTGGACTCCTGTCGGTGATTCTTTAGCTATGCGTTTTGTGACTGGTAATAGACGTGCTATTGACTATGAACGTTCTACTAGGGGTATCTGGTTTGCTGATAAGAAAGAAAATAGGCATCTTGAAGTTAAACGAATGGGTGTTGGTGATGTGTTGATTTGGGGAGCAATATTCACTTTAATCGGTGTAGGTCTAATGTCAGGGTATCTGTACATGCAATTTGGTAATCTAGCAAATGCTTTACAAGAGCTTGTAGGTTACGCACTTAAAAAATAAAAGGAGTAAATGTCTATGCTGAAAGTAGGCGACATTATACAGAAGCAATATAAAGTTATCGATGAAATCGGTAAAGGTGGTATGGCAACTGTATATCTAGTCTCAGATTTAAAATTAGATAAGTATTGGGCTTTAAAAGAAATTCATCTACCTAAAGTTACAGATGAAGACGTTAAAAAACGCTTAGAGTCTCCAACTAAGTCAGGTATGACCGAGGAGTCTGTAAGGCGTGAGCTAAAAATCGAAGCCGATATCAAATTGAAGTCTGCACTTGAAGAAGTCAATATGATTAAGTCTTTGAACTACAGTAGCATCCCACGAATTACTGGAGTGTTTAAAACACCTGACGCTTATCTGATAATCATGGACTTCGTCGAGGGTATCTCTTTAAGAGCCTATTTAGATGAAGTTAAATACATACCTGAAAAAGATATAATAAGATTTGCAATTTCTCTATGTAAAACTCTTCGGTATCTGCACACTAGGAAAGACCCCATCATTTATCGTGATATGAAACCTCAAAATGTCATGGTAAATAATGAAGGGGAGTTAAAACTACTTGACTTTGGGGCAGCCATTGCCTTGACCCCCAACTTCAACTACAGGGAACATTCTTTATTTGTGACTCAAGGTTTCGGAGCACCTGAGCAATACGATACAAAACGTGGAATTGCTTATGACCAACGTTCTGATATCTATGGTTTGGGTAAGACATTGTATCATTTGGCGACAGGGTGGTCACCTGCTAAACGAGATAAGAAAGGTAACTTGATACCTTTAAAACGTGTCCGTGAATGGGATGGCACTAGGTCTTCAGGTTTACAAACTATTATTGAGAAGGCAATTCAAGATAACCCTGAAGATAGATATCAAACCGTTGATGAAATGTTGTATGACTTAAAACATATCAACGAACTTTCCGAGGAGTTCCAAAATAAAATGGTTAGAAGGTCTAATATCATTATGCTCCTTGGGGTATCTCTGCTTGGTGGGTTAGCACTTGGAGGTGTCGGTCTTGTAAACAATCATTTCCAAGCTGAAAATCGGTATCAGTCCTACTTACAAGCTGGTCAAGATTCTCAAAACCCTGACGACTTGATGAAAGCCATAAGCTATAAACCAACTGAAATTCAACCTTACTTGGATTTGATAGATTTATACAAGAAAGACGGTACTTTTACCACGAGTGAAGAAGCATCTTTGCTGAGTGTGTTACAACCTAACCTACCTGACTTGAAAAAATCAGAAAAATATGGTAAACTAGCCTTATCTTTAGGAAAACTGTATTGGTTTTATTACTCTGATAACGGCACTGTCAAGGCAGTTCCTTGGTTGGAGCAAGCAACCAAATTAGGTTCTAAAGACAATTTAGCTAAAACTTATCTTGAAATTGGTAAATTCCAACAAAACATTATATCTTCTATCAATGAGATGTCAGATAGTGGGATGTATAAAAAATACTGGAACGCTCTAAACGATTTGGAGAGTTCTGGTGTTCCTGATGAGCAATCTAAGTTCTTGTTAATTCAATCGACTTATGATGTCCTTGAAACGTACTCTAAAAGTTTGAAAAATGACGGTTTAACTTATGATGAGCTCAACGATGCCTTTCAACGAAGGACAGAAATGCTTAATCAGTCTGACCCTAAACTTGAAAGGTATATAGAGCTTAAAGATGAATTACAGAAACGAACCTCTATAATTCAAATCAAGTTAGATAATGCATTTGGAAAGCGAGGTACTAATCAATGATTCTTACGGTTATTGGATTTACTATATCAGGGGTATCTGCTATCTCACTTCTAGTTGTTGATACTAGATGGGGTATCACCAAAACGTTAAGATATCGTTTTGGTAAAGCCAAACGTTTTAACCTAAATACAAAAATGAGCGAGAAAGAGCGTAGTCGTACTTATCAAACTAAATTTTTGTTAGAGAAACGTTTAAAAACCAACCCCACTGCCGTTGTTTTATCTGAAGGGGATATTCAATCTAAAGACATTGAACAACCTCAAAACCAAACCTCAACTCCAAACACTCAACCTGACGTCTCAATGGACGAAGTTACAGAGTTGGTAATGGATCTGGGTCAAGAGATTGATGATGTTACAGAATTGATTATTCAAGAAGATAACCCAACGAATAAAACTGGGGTATCAAATTCTACAAGTTTTGTGTCATCTGAGGTCACTGAATTGGTTTTACCTACTTCTGAAGATGAAGTTACAGAACTTGTATCACCAGATACTTCTGAAACAAGTTCATCTGAAAGTCTCAGTCAAGTGAATTTGTCTGAAAATGATGAAGTTACTGAGCTTGTCTTAGATGAAAGTGATGAAGTTACGGAATTGGTTTTACCGAATAGTGAAGAACAACAAGAGGAGGAGATGACAGAGATTCTCTTACCTGAGTCAAAAGATACAGAGGATGATAAAGAAATGTTTAAAGATAACTTTCTAAACCCCGACCAGGGCTTAGATTTTAGCTCGATTGAAGATGAAGCTGTCTATGAAAAGACTGAAATGATTGTCAATGAGGAAACAACCGAAGGTATGCCCTCTGAAGCTGAACTTGAAAAGATGCAGTTAAATCAACCTCGCATTTTAAAGCTCAGGACAATCTATGATAACAGTTCATCCCATCTTAAATAAGTGAATAATTATAAAAGGAGACGAAAATGTCTAGTAAACGAAAAGTTATGGGGTATCTACTCCTTACACCTGTGGTTATCCAACTAGGACAACCCATTAAAACGTTAGCTGATGATTTATCAGCCCCAGCACCTGCTCCTACAACGGCTACTACAACAACTGCAAGTTCTGAAGCTCCTAGCTCAACTGCGTCAGTTGTTTCAAATGCACTGAGCACTGCTGAGCCAGTTGCTACTACACACGTGTCTGTTGCACCTCAAAGTAATTATACTTCGGTTGCAAACTCAACTGCAGTAAGTGAAACTACCGTATCTGAAACAAGCACTGCAAATTCAACTGTTGCAAGTTCTGAAGTAGCTACTTCAATTACTGCAAATAGCGAAGCACCTAAATCAGAAACTAAACCAACGAATTCGACTAGCAATGCAAACTCTACAAGCACTGCTGATTCAACTAGCACTTCTAACACTGCAACATCTGAAGTTGCCAAACTAACAAACAGTTCTTCTGAGTCTGAAAGTAAAACAGATGAAACTCCGTTTTACTCTAACACAGATGCAGTTACTAAAAATGATGCAAACGTTCAGTTGTCAAAAGCAGATGTGAATAAAACTTATGTCGATGAAAACCCTAATTTCACTATTTCAGTTCCAAACAAAACTGAAAAAACTAAAGTAGGGGCAACTGTAAACGGCAAAGATGTCACTGGGTATCTAACTGAACGTGCAGGAACATACTTCCTTTCAGAAGATGCGTTCAAAGATACTGGTGATTACAAAAATCAAGTTAGCATTATCGTTCAAGACGAAGAAAATAAAACAACTATCGTTAAGAATGTAAACTATGTCAATACTGGAGATTTGAAATTTGAGCTTGAAGCTAAACCAGTTGAAGGTCAAAAATTTAAAGACGGTGATATTGCTACTGGTTCTAAAGTAGATTTAACTGGTACTAACAACTATAACATTGGAATTGCCTCATGGTTGCTCGGTGATACTGATACAATCATTGATAAAAACTTGACTCTTACTCAAGGTGTATTTCCAATTTATGCTCAAACTGACACGGGTATCCGATTCAATACGAACTGGTTCTTAAAAGTTCGTGATATTTCAGATGGGGATAAGCTACCTGAAAATAACAATAGCAATATTCCAAACCCTAACCCACTTCCATCAAACCCTAAAGTTGAACCAGATAATGGCAACTTCAATCATGGAAATGCGGGCAATCCAGGTACTATTGATAACTCAAACCATTCAAACATGGATAACCGTTACTCATCTGTACCAAACTCTCCAGTAACTCCAACTGATAGCACAACTGGTAAACCAATTAACCCTACTGATACGGTAGCTCCTAGTCCTATTGTTGACCCTACTAACAACCATAGTTCAACTTTGGTAAACCCTAACAATGACCTTGTTCCAGTGCCTGAAAAGAAACCTGACATTGATATTGATGGTATTTCTAACAAAGCAAACTATGATGGTAAGGTCAACCCTACTATCAATACAAAAGGACTTTCAAATGTCCAAACTCAAGTTTATGACTCTGAAGGTAACATCGTTAAAGTCAAAGGAACTAACTCAGACGGTCAAATTAGCTTGGATAACTTGCCTGATAAAGACGGTATCTACACTTTGAAAGTTCAAGCTAAAGATGAAAATGGTAATCTTGTTGAGCGTGAAGTTCAATACGCAATCAACAAAAATGGTTCAACTTACAGCCTTGAAAACAAAGTAGCTGGTGGATATTACCGTTCTCTTCCTGACAACCTTGTGTTGAAAGAAACTTCAATTACAAAACTTGACTTATCAAAAACTAAATTCACGTTCACTTTGAACGGTCAAGTGGTTGAAGTTGATTCTTCTAAGATTGATATCAAAGAAGAAAAGCAATCCGATGGTAAATACGTTTACACTTATACGTTCCCTAAAGACTTGTTTAAGAAAAATGGTACATGGTCTGTATCTGTTTCCACTGTAGATGAAAATGGATATGCATCTTCATCTAACGGCTCTGTATCTGCAAACTTCGTTATTGATGATGTTGACCCAACTGTAAACATCTTAGGTATCTCAAACGATAAAACGTACAAAGAAGCCTCTCATGAGTTCTCAGTTGTTGTAACTGATAACATTGGGGTTGATGAAGCAGTTGTTTCTATCAACGGTGAAGATTACAAGTTCGATAGTGACGAACTTAAATCAGGAACTAAGAAATTAAGCCTCGATAATAGTTCTGATACTTATGAAGTTAAAGTAACTGTTAAAGACCGTACTGGAAATAAAACAGTTCGTACTGTAAAAGGCGTGAAAGTTACTACAAATGCTGCATCTGACTTTGCTAACTCTAAGAAATACCAAGGTCTTCGTTATGGACTCTACGGAGTTGGTGCAGTTGCAATTCTTGCCGTCTTGGGTATCTGGCAACGTGCAGTTCGCAAGCGTCGTAAAGACCAAAAAGAACTTGAACATCAAGCTCGTGCAACCCATAACACTGAAGGTGATACAATCGTCGATACAGTGGAAGGAGATAAGTAATGAAAAGTAATGTTAAAATTGATAAGCATAAACCTTGTGCAATAACATTTAAAACCTTCAAAAATGCTTTAGAATCTCAAGCGTTTTCCATTTTCCTATCAGCGTTTGTGTTCGGTGCTTCATGGATTGTTGCAACTTCTTACAAAGAATTGCACTTAACTTCATCTGATATGTGGGTCTTCGCAATTATTTGTTTGTTTAGCTTGATTGTATTTTTAATTAGTATTACACGATTTAAAAAGACGCTCAATCGACTCATTAAGTTTGCAACTGAAATGTCAAAACCTCTTATTGTTCCACCATTTCAATCTTTAAACGATGAACTTGCTGAAACCTACAATAATCAAGTTCGAACGTTCTTTGAAGAACACGATAAAGGTTTCCCGTCAGGTTGCGTTGCAGATATTCACTATAAATCAGGTTTCGATGAAAAAGTCGTTTCTGAGTTTGATGATTTAAAACAACCTAAGTCAAGTGAGTCAGAACAACCTGAGTCAAGTGAAAGTGAGTCTGCATCAGAAATCCAAACTACAAGTGAAAGCAGTGAAGTTGATGAACAAACTTCGGAAAATACTCAGTAATCTAACTTGGATTTTTGTCACCTTGGTTTTATGTTTAAGTATGATTTACTTTGTAAATCCTAGAAACATAAATGGTGACTCCATGAACTCTACAATGAAAAACGGTGAATGGTACTTGTCCTCAAGGCTCTGGGTATCTGATATACACGAAGGAGATATAGTTACTGCTGAACCTTATAGGTTGGGTAAGCCGATTGTAAAACGTGTGGGTGCAGTTGGTGGTGATACTGTTAAAATAACCGAACAGGGTATCTACATAAACGGTGACTTGATTGATAACTCTACTGAAACGTTAAGATTCTTACAAAACAAGAAAACTTTCATAGGTGATAACTTAAACAAGGAAGTTCAAGTCCCCGAAAATCAGTATTTCTTGTTAGGTGATAATCGAGATAATTCAAATGACTCTAGGGTATTTGGATTAGTAACTAAACAAGAGTTAAAGACTAAAGTGACTGTAAAGTTGCCTAACTGGATAGGTGACTTATTAAATCATACAATAAACTAAAAGGAGCGGTTCGTTCGTTCCTTTTCATATTGCTTAAAAACTGCTTGGGTATCTGAGAACTAAAAATAGCTACCTTTGGAAAATACCGATGAAATAAAGTTAAAATTTAATTTGAGTTCATGTTGATTTACTAAGTAGTTAAAATAAATTAGCTTAATTAAACCTAAAAGGCTAACTCTAATCCCCTACTATTATTGTGCATAAGAGTCTAAACTGCCATATAAGACTTTAATTAGACTTTTTAGAGTTTTAGACTATGTATCTATTACAAGTTTCACTGTCATTCAGAGGTTTCAGCGACCTTTAAGAGTTTTACCCCCACATTAGCTTGAAAAAGTATTATATTTTTGTTATTATATTTATAACTTAATTAGTTAAAGAGGATAAGATAATGATTGTGATAAATTATATGAAAGGGGAGGCTACTATGCCAACGAACTTGAATAAGGTACACAAAGAGCATGGCACTAAAGCCTCAAAGCTGTATCTTGTATTGGATAAAGATGAGCATCCATTGCTCGTTTATATGGAAAATGAAATTATAGAAGCTTGCATTCCTTTACATATAAGGAAATTATTCAATGGCAGGTATTTGTTTACAAAAACTGCTATACAAGACTTTGATAAAAAACATAATACTAATTTCTGGGCGAAAGCTGTGGAATATCATGGTGAATGGGATAATCATCCCGACAACATGGATATAAAATACAAGAAAGGGTTGTATTCTAGCAACAATGGAGCGTAAATATGACTAATGATTTTTCATTTCAAATTGTTGAAGATTTAGGAACTATCGGTGAACCAACTGCAAGTGGTTGGGAAACTCGATTGCGTAGGGTTTCGTGGAATGGGCGTGACCCTAAATACGATATCCGTGCATGGTCGCCTGATGACTCTAAAATGGGCAAGGGTATCTCATTCAGTGACAGTGAATTTGAAGATTTAAAAAATATTATTAGTAATTTGTAAAATGTATGTAGACCTGCTGATAGCTCAGTGGGTTATTTTTGAAAGGAGATTCAATGGGTGTCAAAGATGATGTTTACAAACGTCTTATAGTGAAAAACCTTAAAGATGAGGATGTTGAAGAAGTTCTAACTCAACGCCTTTATATCAAACCTGAAATAAAAGACTATTTAGTCAAAAATAAAATTTTACCATTTAACCATTTCGTTTCGAACGAAGAAGCTGAAGTTTTGAAAAGTGTAGGTTGGTGTTCCGAAGTCGATTTCACTTTATCAGGACGTGTTGTAATTCCTATACGAGATGCACAAGGCAACATTTTGACATTAGTTGGATGGCGTAAAGGAAAATCAAAATATTACACTATAGCAAGTGAAGATTTCTCTAAGGAATCGCATTGGTTTAATATTGATAACGCTTTGAAAAAAGCTAGTCAAGATGGTGTTTGGAAAAACAGGTGCGTTGTGGTCGAGGGTATCTTTGATGCTCTAATGCTTGACTGCATGGGTATCCCGTGTGTAGCTACTATGGGTGCTACGGTCAATGCTTTCAAAGGTGCTATGTTAGGATTTTTCGATAAGGTAGTTTGTATTCCTGACGGTGACGTTGTGGGACAAAAAGCCATTCAAAAGTGGAAAGTTCCTAGCAATGCAACGTTCTTATCAATTCAACCATCAAAAATTAAAGTTGGTGAAGATTTAAGCCTTACCTTAAAGGATATGGATGATATAGTGAAACTTTATCCTTTTGAGGAGATTTCAAAAGTAATTCAAGATGCCTTTGAAAGCTACGAGCGAGTAATCAATTTCGAGGTGTAAGTATGTCTAGACCTAGTCTTTTAAACAATCAAGAAAACTTAAACAGTGTGTTTCTAATCTATGAAATGCCTAACGATAAAGCCAAAGTGGGTATCAAAGTTCTAACTGACTATAAGCAGTTAGATAAACGCACCATAGGATATTTTAAAGACTTTATTGAAAAGCAAGAAGGTTTATACTCAAGATACTTTCTAACGTTCAGTAAACGTAAAAAGTGGTCTGATACAGTTTTAAAAACATTAATCATTTCAAAATATGATATAGCCATGTTTAGAACTTTTAAGTCCTAATCTTATTGTGCAATTCCTTCACTTTTTGTTATATTTGTTATAAATAACTTAAATACAAATTAGAGGAGCTACAAATGGATTGTTCATATCATATTTTAACTGACACGAATAGCATCATGCTTGCGAGAGGTGAGGATTTTGTCTATGTAGTTGGTTTAGGTGAAATGCGTAAAGAGGAAGATGCTTTATACTTCTTTAGAAATTGGCAAGACTACGCTGATAAGATAGTTTTCGCTTACCTTTACAAAACTAAATACCCTACAATGCTAATTAAATATTTCGAGGGTATCGAGAATACGGATTTGCAAGGGGCTTACAATCACTCTGTTCAAGTCCGTCAGGTTCAGGATTTAATCACATCAGCCCTTGAGGTTGAGTATAGTGATTTCAAAGCTATTTCTGAAGCTTACACGAAAGACCGTTTCCTAGTGGGGAACACTTATCTAGTTAAGAACAAGCTCGATGGCTTGTCAATGTTTCTAGGTGTAGTGCCAAAAGGCAAACGCAAGCCTGTTGGGGGTATCAGAGTAGATAACTTTTACAAGGACAAAGCAAATAAAATTGCTCCGATTTGTATCTTTTTCCACAGGATTAAAAATCAAGATATGTTCAAGGTTGTAATGGACTTTGCTGATGCTTGTGATGTGCTTGAATCCGATATTCCAAAATACATTATGAGTACTGAGAAAGAGCAATTCAAATTAACTCCTGAAAACATCAGGAAACTTCCAAACGCACTTCAAGCGTGGGGTATCTTTCCAAAAGGTTACTACAAGTTAACCTTTGTAGGAGCATCAATTGCTTTAGCAACTCCTAAGAAGACTCCCAAATTCACTGATATGCAATCGTTCGTAAAAGCATTTGCATCTTTGAAAGAGGAAGATTTAAACTTTTATGAGTTACCTACAATTCAATCTGTGACTCTAGGTAAAGCCAAAGCTGAGTTTGAGTCTAATATGCAGTATCACTTAGAAAACGCTAAGAAGCTATGATTGGTAAGGATACACATATCTTCGGTAAACCAGTTTCAAAATTAGGTTTCGTACTGGATAGCCGTGGTCACATTATTTTAAAAAAGCAAAAAGGCAAGGTAATCTGTGGGGATTTTGGTGAAGTGCATAAAGCATTTTCTAAAAATCAATTAGTACTTGCATCTTATCTATTTAGACTTTCTGAATTGAAGGGTGAATATTATAAGTTCAGGTCTTTATATCACAACTATCAAGATATCAAAACTCTAACATTCTCAGGAGTTTCGTCGGTGATTTTATTTCCTGATAACTCATTTATAAACATAGGGCTTTCTGAAGAGGTTGTAAGGTTCGATGCTGATAATCAAATAAAAGGCATAAATGTGCTTGGGGTATCAGATAACTATATCGACAGGTTTTACCCTGAGTATTTTCCTTTCATAGTTGATGAGTTAAAATTGCGACTTGCTTTAGATAATGTGACTGAGAGTTTAGAAGAACGATTTCACAGGTACGACTCCTACAAGCAGAACTTCAATAAAGTTTATCGTAGTGGGCTACAAAATGAACTAGATAAGTTAAAGTCAAACAAACGAAAAGACAGTGTCAACTAATATTGACATTGTCTTTTCTTTTTAGTACAATATAAATAATTAAAGTATAAGAAACAAAAGCGAGGTTATCATGGAAAAAGAACAAAGTTATTATGATAGAATGAATAAAACAATGAATCAAAAGTATTTGGCTCTGTATCCAGCTCTACGTCAGCTTGATGATGAGGAGCATATCGTATTGATGGATTACGGCTCAGGAATGTCTATGGATTTAGTTGAACTGATTTCAAACAACCATCCAAATGTCCGTTATATCGCTATTGACTCTGACCGCTCAGTTGTTGAAAACCTAAAGAACTTGGGTATCGAAGTCTATCATCCTGATTGCATCCCTGCATCGCTTATTGATACAGTTGACGTTCTATTTATGTCTTCTGTGGTGCATGAGTTGTACTCATATCTAGACGATGAAGAACTTTACCGTTTGACTTATTTCTTGCGAGGCTATTTGAAAGAAAACGCTAAAGTTGTCATCCGTGATTGGATGCCTGAAACAAGTCTTATTAGCAACCGAGTTTCTCGCACTATTAGTGTCAAAGTGAAAGATGCAATTTATGCTCGCACAGTTCTAGAGGAACTTACTAAAAATGGGGTTCTCAATGAGCAACAGTGGTACTTCAGGGACAATACAAAACAAGTAATTCTTCATGATGCCATCGCCACTTATGAATTCCTCTACCACGCCACTTGGGGTATCCAGTCTCTACCACGTGAAAGTAAGGAAACTTATGTTATTAAAGAACGTTTTGAAAACTTCCTTATGAATGAGTTGAACTTGTTGAAAGGATATAGTGTTATCGAAGATACTGGAATTCAAGATTATGCAGAGCATTTCAAGGCTTTCTTGGATGAATCTGATGAATACATATTGACTTTGGTTAGGTTGTTACCTCCAAAAGCGGTTACTTACTACACGAAAAGGGGTTAATAATGACAAAGAAGTTAAAATTACATTCAGTGGCATTGGGGTTAGAGGTTGAACCCTCAAACAACCCTGTGAACACTACAAATTATGTAATCAACAACCGTGGTTACTTGATGGCAGTTTGCTACGAACAACCATTTGAAAGCACTCCTTATGAGTCTGCTACTTTGTTCGAACAGATTGTTGATACCTTTAATCACAGTGGGGTATCAGCTCTTAACAAATCGGGATATCCTGAAGCTTATGTATTGACACTTCCAGGTTTTGATAAGATGATTGTCATTCCTACGGGTGAACCTGACGTTGATAAAGATGAAGACGCCGTAAATCGTTCTATCAAAGATACGTTCGATTATACTCCAACTCCGATTTTCAAGAGCAGTTTGCTACTGTTGTGTAAAGGTGAAAAATGCGATTAGTTGATATGAGTAGAAATGGCTTTGTATCCATGCTTAAATTCTTTGCATATTGGATAGGTCAGTTCTTACTCTTACTAGGAAAATGCTTAATTTGGTTAGTATGTTTATTTGTTGACTTTGTCAAATGGGGTTTTAATCAAGCCCCTTTACTACTACCAAGTATAGCTTTAGCTGGCATAGGTGCTATTTGGTTGTTCACACTTATATTTATGTTTAGTGTGAAGAACAAAAAGAGGCGAGCAGCCTACTACAATAAAGGCTTGACCATAACAATTCTATGGATTGTAGCTTGGGTATCTGTTTTTATGTGGGTTGTATTTACTTAGAAATGGGGATTTAAATGAAAAAATTCAAAGGAACTTTAAAAGAAATTGTGAAATACATCATTGATGATTGGCATCTTGTTTTGGAACACAAACCAAAGATTTTGACTGCTTATTTACTGTATCTAGCATTTATAACTTTACTTGCATTTTGGAGTCGTTTGGGGTTTGTACTTTCTGTTTACATTGTATTAGCTCCTTTAGTTGTAATGGCTTTAGCTAGTATCTTCTTTAGAAGGGGTCTGTATGCTAAACATTTAAGTTTGCTTGTACTTCATTGCCTGATGAGTTATTGGTTGATTATGATGACTTTAATTCAAGGTGTGTTCTTAACCAACACAACTGAAACTAAGTTGGTGTACGCATCTCCAAAAGTCATTAGGATTTCTGAAGTCAACAAACCTGAAATCTTCCCAACAATTGGAACTGTGAAACTCTTGTACGGTGATGTAGGTAGTATTAAAACACATGAAGCTACAATCTCAATCAACCCTAAAGCAATGTCTGGGGTATCAGATGAAAGCAAATTCAATTCGGTAAAAGTTTGGGAAACAACTACAAAACGCAAGTACATTGCAGAAACCTCTACTATCAATGTATACAAGTATCAGTTCTCAAATAACGAAGATAAAAACACTAAGGTTGGTCAAATCGATGAAGCATACGATTTTGCTTTTAAAAAGTAAATTAAGATTTAGACCATTTTAACTTAATATAAATAAGATTAAGCTCCTCTTTTGAGGGGCTTTAACACTTACAAGGAGCATATTATGATTAAATACTCTAGAAGTCAACTACCCTTTATCAATTTCTTTTTCAAAGTCGAGGATTTAAGCCATGTTTATTTGTTCAGGCAATGGAACGCTAAGATGAAGAAACATGGTTTGCCCGTATACAATTATGTATTGGGCAACAGAATCGCGGAACTACCCAAGCGTGTTCGTGGTGATTTATTTATCCATGCCTACTTCAATTGGTTAAATCAGCGTTTTGAATTTAATTTTGTAACGAGACCTGTTGCGAAAAGCTCTCATTTTGATTTAAAACCTAGAGTCTTGTTTTGTCGATTTGATACGAATCAAGCGGGTCAATTTAAACCAAGTTTAGTTGAACAAGCCACAACCGAAAAGAAGTATGAAAAATTAACTGGTTTTAAATATAGAAATTCCGAGGAGTTCGCTAATGGATAAAGAGGATATGACTAAAACTTTGTTGAGTTTACTTGAACCGTATAAAGAAACTGTAACTGTCGGTTCAAAGTGGTTGCACTTAAAAAGCAAACATACTTACGAGGTTGTTGCTATTGGGTATCTGGAGAGTTCTTTAACTACCATAGTAGTTTACAAAGGCTCTGAGGGGTTGGTTTGGGTTAGACCTATAACAGAGTTCTTAGATGGTCGTTTTGTTGCTATTATGACTTAACTTTAAAATAAAGGGGTCATCTTAGAACAAAATTTTGCCTTTTACTGAAAAATCCGATGAAATACTTTAAAAGTGATAAGTTCAAGTTTAGGAAAATAAAGAGGAAATTATGAAAAAATTCGTAACTATTATTACTGGGCTAATCTTTATCGTTAGTGTTTTGCTAGTGGTACAATCAAGAAGCCAAGTTAAAACAACATTCGAGTATCAGCGAGTTCATGATACTAGAAGTTTAAACCAAAAAGTCAAAGATAATAACAATAAGCAAGTCATTATCTTATATCGAAAAGGATGCAGTGTTTGTCAAAGGTGGCAACATAAGGTAGTTCCAGCTTTAGATAAAATGAACAATGTAACCTATGTAGAGTTCGATGAAAAAACTAATGACTTTGTCAATTATGTGGATAAAGACTCATATAAACACAAACATCTCCCTCTAGGTATCATACTTGAAAAACAACAAGATAGATTTAAGGTCAGTTACGTGAAACGTTTAAATTCAGAGGACAATCTAAAAGATTTTGTTTCACAATTAAAGGGGTCTCGTGTTGAATAAAAGAAGTTTTAAATCCAAAGTGTCTAAAGCACGTTCATTGACTGAAGAAATTGAGCAACTAAAATACGATATATTTAGAGATGTTAATTTAGAAAATGTATCTTTTGAAGGGATTAACTCAGATAACTTGTATGATGCAATTAATTGTTTCATCGATTACGGTGAAGGGGTGATGTCTACTCCAGTTGATGATGAAGATGCAATCATAGAAGCTCTATGGCTTGGGTATCAAAAGCATATTTAAAGCACTTAATTTAAAATTAAGATATTTGTATAATACTATAGTGATACTGTATTGAGTTTTCTGCTTAAATAAATTATAAT
>OKVI01000590.1_pt1 | contig 22380 bp, 12 predicted proteins | sample 1607001 | NCBI WGS metagenome assembly OKVI01 (sample SAMN03281018, study PRJEB24777) | human gut metagenome | isolation source: fecal sample PR128 from 1 month old male Malay infant, vaginal delivered...
TGTTTTCGCAGATAAAAAATTGCAACGGTGGTAAAAAATCGTTTTAGTTGGGGATAAAAATCACTTTTTAAAGATTTGATCCCCAACTAAACGGGTTTTTTACCGTTTTAGCCCCTAAATTTTGAGCTCGAAAATTGATTGATACGTAAAATTGAATATTCGAGTATAGATATTCACATAAATGAATACATCTCTAGCAAGAATAGAAATTTTGTAACTTAATACAAAAACTCGCCTTCCAGAGATCTATTTCTGGAAGGCGAGGGTAGTGTATCACTTCAGTTGTGCATCATTATGCTTGGTCACACGTAGGTGCACGTAGGCGCGTCAGGCGCGTCGCGGACGCGCGTCGCGGTCGCACATAGCTGCACGTTAAGCGCTTGCACCCGAGGTTGCATCTGCGCCTGCACTTGGTGCGGGAGCGCCGGCAGCAGGAGCGGGAGCGCCAGCTGGCGGAACAACTGCACCGTTAGCGCTTACAAGTCGCTGACCTGTGGTTTGCAGGTACCAATCCAGCCATGGCTTGAAGTTAAAGACAATCTCATTGATGCCTGCGTACGAGCCATCAGGATAGTACATTGCCTGGTAGTTGTGGGTGTTAATGATGTCGGCCGGTGTACCTGGGACAATGGTACGAACGTACTCTTTGTCGCCGTTGCGAAGTACACCGATGACAAACTCAACGTTTTTCATACGGCCCTCGGGAAGAGAGCTGTGAACTGTGGAAAGACGGTCGCCCGATTGTGCTGGCACGCGTTTTGCCAGCATAGTGTCTGGATTGTCGTGAGCGTTGTTGTAGTAAAGGAACTGGTTGTTGTCGTCCGCGTAGGTCAGCTCAAATGGCATTGCCTTCAGGAACATGTCAATCTGGTTGACCGTCAAAATGCCGTGGTCAAGCTTAACGTATGTGTCGCCCGAGACCGCGCCCACAAGCTCGGCGGCCTTCTCGACCCAATCAGGATCGTCGGGATCAATGCCCTGGATAGTGGTGGAAATTGAGTTGGTTACGTCCAGATCCTCTGGCGCGATTGGCTTTGGTTTCTTCAACTTGGAGACCACCTCTACGTATTTGACAAAGTTATCCAGACAAAGGCCCAGGAAGCCGACGGTGCGCTCGTCGATAATGTTGCCGTCCTCGTCAAAAGCCTGCTTGGCCTTTCCAAGAAGGAACTCGTTACCAGGTAAAACGTACGCGTTTACGCCTGGGGCGTCCAAAATTTTGCGCAGATGAACTTGCGCGCGAGAAGTTCCCTGGTCGTAGTAAGAAGCGCCGACAATCATGACAGGCTTGTTCTCAAACGGATGCACGTCGTAGGAGAGCCACTCGATGACGCTCTTTAGCGCAGGCGAGATGGTGTGGTTGTGCTCAGGTGTAGAAATAATGACGCCGTCCGCACGGGTAATCTTGTTGTACAGCAGGCGAAGCTGGAAGTTTTCATCCCACTTGAGGTCTTGGTTGAACAGAGGGATGTTATCAATCTCAAGGATCTCAAGCTCAAACTGCTTGGCAAAGTGCTTTTTGATGAAGTGCAAAAGCTTTCGGTTATAGGAAATCTCCGCATTTGAACCGACGATTCCGACAAATTTCATAGTGGTAGTTCCTTCCAGGCCTACAGGTTTTCCCAGTCAAAGTTCTCGGCCTCTTTGCGGAGAAGTTCGCGCGATGCGGCCATTTTTTCGTTGAGTTTCACAAACAGACGGAAATCGTCAAAGAGCAGGTCAAGCTTCTTGACAGTAGCCTTATCCTTTAAGTTGCCCTTCTCGTCAAAGGCCTGTGCGGCGCGACCAAGAAGGAACTCAGAACCTGGCATAATCGCTGCTTTGAGCTCTGGGGCGTCCAGAATTTGGCGGAGCTGCAGCTGCGCGCGAGAAGATCCGAGTGTACCCAAGGATGCGCCGACAATCATGACTGGCTTGTTGACCATAGGGAATATGCCGTAGGACAGCCAAGCAAGTGCGTTTTGCAGGACGGCTGGAATGGAGTGGTCGTACTCTGGAGTTGCAATGATGACGCCGTCAGCAGCCTCGATTTTCTTTGCAAGCTCTGAGACAACCTCGGGGACCTTCATCTTTGCAGGCTTGTTGAACAGGGGAATGTTGTCGATTTCCACCAGCTCAATAGTGGCCTTGTCGGCAAAATGCTTCTGCATAAACTGCAGGAGTCTTCGGTTATTTGACTCTTTTGAATTGGTGCCAATAAGGCCAACAAAGTTAAGCATCAAACTTCCTTTCTGAATTACGCAAGGAACTCAGGCGAGATTCCCGACGAATAATATACGCGATTCTCAGTGGTTACTATGAGCGCCTCGATGCCTTTTTCTTGTTCCACACGGGCAAGGAGCTGACGGGGTTTCTCGCCATAAAGGCGCGTGGTCCAAATTTCTCCATCAAGCGAGTTGTCCGAGATAATCGTGATGCTCACAAGTTGCGTGTCAACTGGATAGCCCGTGCTTCGGTCAAGAATGTGGTGATAGGTGTGCTCGTTTACCTGCAGTTTTCTTTCGTAGGTACCGGAGGTCACCACGGACTGGTTGCAAATAGGCAGCACAGCAAGGTTGGTGCCTCGAGGTTTTCGCGGATCCTGAATGCCAATCTGCCACGGCCTGTTTGCGAGCACATTGGCGCCAATTGTCTTAATGTTACCGCCAAGGTTAATAAGGGCGGAAGTGACGTGCTGACTTTCCAGATAATCTGCAATTTTGTCGGCGATGTAGCCTTTAGCCAAGCACCCCAGGTCCAGCTTCATGCCCTCTTTGGCGAGAAACACGGTGCAGCTCAGAGGATCCAATTCAATGAGTTGTGGATCAGTAAGCGACAGCGCGTGTGCGACCTCGGCGTTATTTGGAATGCGAGCGTCAGAAAAGCCGATTCGCCAGGTTTGTACCAAGGGGCCAAGCGCAATGTTTAAATGACTTGCAGGTATAAGGCTTTGTTCTTTGCCAATCTGAATGAGCTCAAACAGCTCGGGGTCAACGGGGACAGGACGTTTGCCTGCTGCATGATTGACCTGCATGAGCTCGGAATTTGCGTCGTTAGCACTAAACCGCTGGTTATAAACGTTTAGAAGCTCAAAGACGTTATCAAGTAGCTGCTCTGCGAAGCAGTCCTCTTTTGAACTTTGTAGCTGCTCTGCGGTGTGTTCTGCCTGCGCATCATTGGGAGGCGGCAATAAAGAGATGGTGATAGTCGCGCCCATCAGGTGAGTTGATCTGGAAATGTAGGCTCGTTCTGGCACGACTCTCCCATAGTGTCCAACAGCAGTTTGTTCAATTTTACCTGCAGATTGCTTAGCAGTATTTCTATTTTACGTTTGTTTGTTACGGTCATTTGTTGTATCGACAACATTTTGACGAGAAACCTAACAGCTTTGGCTGCCCGCTGAAGACCTCCTCTGACCGCAAAGCGTGGATTCCTCTGGGCCAAACGTGAAGAAAACTATGGAATTAATTTGATTATTTATTCATGGTGATGTCTGTTTATTGTTGATATGTACTTATTCCAGTATCATTTTTTGCAGAAAGTACTGACCGATGATTGATTCCTGGCTGACGCGTATACGCCAGCCAATTTTTTTGAAGGAGTATGTAGGAAATGAAAAACAAGATGGCGTGGTGTACACGTTTTTCTCGCTAGCAGAAATGAAGTTAAATCTACGCACTTAGTAGCATTAATTGTGCGCAATTTAATGAGTTTTCAAAGTCTTTGTCCAAGATTGAAATAAAAAACTTTAATTGAATACAATATTTCTTTAGAAATTAGGTCAAAAACCATTAGTATGTTTAATGGAGCTATATATGTCTCCAGGGGTACGCTCGATAGGAAAGATGGGGTTGATATGAGCAACTTTAAGAAGTCGTTTGCAACTATGTTTGCAGCAATAATGATGCTCACCGGTATTATTATTTTAGGTACAAGCACTGTTGCAAAAGCAGTGACATATCCGTTGACGCAGAACATTGATTTTGGCGCTGACGGACAACTTACTGTTAACCTTAAGCCCACTTCACCCACAACCGTTAAGGGCAGCGCAAATATCTCCACAGGTATCGAGATTGACGCAACTGGCCTTCATAAGCCAATCGACGGTCTTTACCTGGAGATCGAGGTAAACACCAAGCAGTCCGCTACGGATATCAACAACACCAACAACATTACTCCTGATACCTACCTTGATAACTTTGCTACTCCAGCAGCGGCTACACAGCCTATCATCAAGCGCGAGGAGACCATCGTTACCCCTGATGGCAGGACCATTAAGCGCCTGTACCTCAATACTATCGACACCACCGTTAAGCTGGAGCTCCCTTATGTTATGAGCTTCAGAGATATGGTTACCCCAGCAGATTTCCAGCTCAAGCCTGTTGTTCGTGTGTACAATGCAGACGGCACCGAGCTTGCTAACATGCCAGACCAGACGTACTCCATCACCTACGATAAGCCTTGGCTCATGAAGCAGGTTGCAGGTGAAGAGACTAACGATCAGCTTCTGTACGGCGGCATTAATGCCCCAGGTGATTCGTCCGCTCTTTCCAACGATAAGACCGCAGACGTTATCTTCAACTTTAGGCTTTACCAGTACTATCGTGCGTATCGCTCCATCATCATCACCGATACCCTTCCTACGTACGTAAATGCAGCAGGTCAGACGGTTACCGCTCACTTTGACCCAGCTAAGAACCCTAACTGGACGCTCAGCCCAGACGGACGTACCGTAACCCTTAAATTTGATATTCCTGCAGGAACTACCATTCTCAACGACTACATCAGAGATAACCTTCCTGCGTATTCCCAGCTCAAGCTTTCCTTCCCAGGCGCTCGCTACCTCAACGGCACTAATCGCGTAGTCTTCAACAACACTGCAACGGTTCAGGGCATCCCTTACAACCCAAGTGCCGCAGAAGAGACCGTTGGTCAGGTCCCTGGTAACGAGCACAACTTTGACGACGATTCCAAGCAGTTCCGCCTTGCCGGTAATGATTTCAGCGGCAACGGTATGCTCAGCAAGCGCGGTCCTGTAACTATCCAGTATGACAAGAACGGCCTTGCTGTTAAGAAGCTTGATTACACCATCAAGTTGGTTAACAAGCTGGATACTCCACTCACCGACATCGAGTTCATCGAGGATGTTGCCAATACTGACAATCGTCTCTTTATGACTGCGCTGACCGGCAACCTTGTTGCAGTTGGCCAGCGAGTTGGACTTAACATGGACCAGATTGAGGTCCGCGGCTACAAGGCTGATGGCAGCTACGACATCATTCCTACCAGGGCTAACGGTGCAAACTGGCTCTACCGTGCTGACATGAACTCGGCAAGTCAGCAGCAGCTGCAGTCCTACCTGGACCAGATCAACCAGGGCACGCTTGATCCATCCAATGCTTCCGCTGTGTCTCCTCAGTACAGGAAGATTGGTATTTACTTCAAGAACGTAACCCTGCAGCCAACCAGCAACATTGACTTCAACATCCAGATGATGTTCATGAATCCATTTGGCGAGGTCTACAGCGATAGGCCAATCACCAACATCATCAAGGTCAATGCAAACAAAGTTAATACCGACGGCACCAAGACTCCAATGAACTTCTCCGCAAATTGGGATACTCGCTTTACTCCATTTAGCGAGAAGGTCTGGCTGTCCAAGTCCTCTTGGTACCAGCGCGTTGGTATGCCTAACGAGCGCTTTAGTGCTCGCGTGGGCTTTGCACTGACAGAGCTTTCACCTGCTCGTTATTTGAAGAATCCAACCTTCGTTGATCTTCTCCCTGCAGGTGTTTCTTATGACGAGAACACCACGGTTTCAGTGATTGCTGACTCACTGCAGCCTGAGAAGGTTGAGTTCATTAGGAACTACAATGAGACTGGCCGCAACGCAGTCAAGATTACCCTTCCATCCGGATACGTGTATCAGTATGGATCCATGGGTTATGAGATTAGGAACCTGGTAATCAACGACGACATCATTCCTTCTAAGGCCGAGAATGACGTTCTGAACAACAACAATGACGTTTACTTCTACGCTACAAACTGGACTCACGGTACTCCAGATGACTTCTCTGGTATGTACAACGCCAGCAACTTTGTTAAGGATGACCTCGACATCAACATGAATGGTGTCACTGACGAGACCATTCTTAAGGCAACCGCTAAGGTTCTTGGTAACAACGTTGAGAGTATCCAGTCCGACAAGCACATCCGCAGCCTTGAGCCAAACATTGCTGGCGGCGGCGCATTCTACGGTAGGGCATTTACCTCGGCTACTATCATGACTGACTTTGCTGGCGTCACTGATACCAGCGGACTCTTCCAGTATCGTCTGAGCATTCGTAACTACTACAACACGCCAATGAATAAGATTCTTATGTATGACGTGTTGCCATATGTGGGCGACGGCAGAGGGTCTGCTTTCAGCAATACACTTCAGGGTCCTATTGAGCTGAAGATTGGTTCGACTGACGTCAGCTCCCAGTATGATATTTACTATCGTACCGATGAGCACCCAGCTCAGAACGATATCAACGAGATTAACAGCCCAGAGTGGACTAAGACTCCAGCTGACTACACTAAGGTAACGGCAATCAAGATTGTTGGTAAGGATGGTACCATCCTGCATCCATACACCGTTCTGTCTGCGGTCCTGACCATGAAGGCTCCTCTGTATGATCCAAACCTCTCCGAGGCTCTTGCATACAATGACATGAGCGTTATCTACAACAACGAAGCTGCTATGCGTCGTACCGAGAAGGTCGCAAATCAGCTTGTTGACATCATGGACGTCAAGGTAGAGAAGAAGTGGCTTGATGCTGACGGCAATGCAATTGCTCAGCCAGACGCTACCTCCATTACCGTAAAGCTTCTTGCTGACGGTGTTGATACTGGTAAGACGCTTGATCTGACGGCAGCTAATAACTGGACTGCTTCGTTTACACACCTTCGTAAGTACACCGTTGAGACTCACAACGACGGTACCGTCACAAAGACTCCTATCGTTTACACTCTTGAAGAGGTTGGCACAGACGCCAATGGTATGGTCACTTACAATGGTAAGAAGTACAAGGTAACTGCCACTTCTGGTCAGGCTGATGAGAACTCTCCAAACGATTCCGTTGCACTGAGTGTTACCAACCAGCTGCAGCAGGAGAAGGTCTCCGTCTCTGGCAAGAAGCTCTGGGACGACTCCAACGATAATGACGGTAAGCGCCCAGCTTCCATTGTTGTCAGGCTTCTTGCAGATGGTGTTGAGGTTCAGCACAAGACAGTCACTGCTGCCGACAACTGGGAGTACACCTTCTCTGACCTGCCTAAGTTCAGTGGCAACACAGAGATTACCTACACCGTTTCTGAGGACGCTGTACCTGACTACACTACAAGCATCAATGGCTTTGAGATTACAAACCAGCATGCTCCTGAGGCTATAAGCATCCCAGTTAAGAAGGTCTGGGTTGACGATAATGATGCCCAGGGTTTGCGTCCTGCAAGTGTCCACGTCAGGCTTTATGCTGACGGCACTCAGGTGGATGAGTTTGACCTGAATGCAGGTAATAACTGGTCTCACATCTTCAACGGCCTGCCACGTTACACCGCTGGTCACGAGATTGAGTACACCATCAAGGAAGATCCAATTGCTCACTACACCACCTCTTACTCTGGTTCTTCAGCTACTGAGCTCACGGTTACCAATACCATTGAGGGCAAGGTTTCTGTTCCAGTAACAAAGAAGTGGATTGGAGCACCTGCTGATAGCGTAACTATTCACCTGCTCGCTGATGGTGTTGAGGTTCAGAGTGCAACTCTGACCGCTGCTGATAACTGGCAGCACACCTTTAGCAACCTTAACCAGTACAACAATGGTGCGCTAATCAACTACACCGTTACTGAGGATGCAGTTGATGGCTATACCTCTCAGATCACTGGCGACGCTACCAACTACGTGGTAACCAACACCAACATGAAGACTCGCGACATTCCTGTCACCAAGGTTTGGGAGAACAAGGAAGGCGATTCTGCTGAGATTGTTCTGTATCGTGACGGCGTCGAAGTTGATAGGGTAACCATCACCAAGGCTGACGACTGGAAGCATACCTTCAGCAACCTAGAGTTCTACGACAAGACTGATGGTCACGAGTATGCTTACACCATCTCCGAGACTCCTATCTCTGGTTACACAACTCAGATTACTGGTAATCAGGATGACGGTTTCACAGTGACCAACACTGCTCCTGTTGTTCCTCCAACCACGCCTCCTACCACCCCAGAGCCTAAGAAGCCCGGCCTTCCTTACACAGGTGACGCTTCGGGTATTGCTTCAATTGTTGGAGCTGCAGCTCTGTCCCTGAGTGGTCTTGGCATTGCTCTTAGAAGGAAGAACGGCTAAGAGCTAGAGTTCCAAACTCGCTGATTGCGATTAAAACAGGCTCCTGGTAAACCAGGAGCCTGTTTTGCGTGGCAGGCACAAAACATCAAAACCATCGTATAAGGAGCACAGCACTGTGCGTCCGCGTTACTATCCTGGTGTTTTGTAAAGTTCCCACTTCCGCTTTAGCGCCAAGTGGTAAAAAATGCGTTTAGTTGGGGGTTACATTTTTCTGCATACGCGTTTGCCCAGGAAAAACTTTTAACTATGGTAAAAAATGCGTTTAGTTGGGCTTCAAATAACGAAATTTCAATTTTCATTCCCAACTAAACGGCTTTTTTACCTTTTTGGGCACTAAAATCACTACCCTAAAATTGCGGTATTCACGATTATGAATAAACAAACTCCATTATGCAGGAATCAAATTGCTCTAACGATTTTGACGGCTCTGCCAACGTCAAGTTATCTTCATCCGCCGAAAACTTAGTGTGCAGCAAAGAATTATCCAGCAACACGATATAATTTTAAGGTAGTTCCTAGTTATTTCCTGTACTGCAAAACGTGGAGGTAAAAGGTATATGAGAAGCATTTTTGAGGATCGACAGGTATCAATTAAGTGCGACGATAAGTATTCTTATACCGTTACAAAAGATGGTCTGGCTTATGTTCCAGGTAATGGAAAGCCAGAGGTCAAGGTTTTGTTTTCAGAGGTCGGTTCAACCTTCTTGCTGAACTATTGCAGCTCAAACGGTCCTTACGAGATTACCTTTAAGGATAACGACGGCCATAATCTCGTTAGCATTGACACAGACCTTAAGCTTCGTGGATTTGGACACAACATCCTAGATACAAAGACTATCATCCTCGCATTTGCAGCTAATAAGCTTACTACTGAGTTTCCTAATAACCTTGATACGTTAAACACTAAGCTTGGGTTTAGCCTCAAGGAGAAAAAGATCACTATCGCAAACGGTGTGATTTCCGGTGCAAAGCATCAGGTCAAGCTTTCCGACATCCGTCGAGTTCAGTGTGTTGCTGGTGGCGCACTCAACAATCTCTTTGTCTTTACTAAGGAGAAAGGTGGCTTCTTTGATAGGGCAGACATCGTAGTTCCTGTCAACGAGCTCACAGTTCCTATTCTTGAAGCAGCAATGAGAAGAAATACTGGTCACGGTATCGATTTTAGTAGGGGCAATGGCTTCGACCAACCAAACAGCAACTTCATTATTATTCGTTATTTGGACTCTAGCTTCTTCGAGACCGCTCCTGGCGTCTTCAAAGAGGATTGGCAGAAGGACGCTTACGAGTTTGTTAAGTCCTTTGGCTATGATTTACAGACTTTGCTAGGGGAGTAATCTCTGGCGAGAAAAACGTCTTGTCCAAAAAACAGCCGCCTTCAAATATGAACTGCCTCCCATTTCTTGGACATAAGAAATGGGAGGCTTTTTATGCGTATGGATCGTAGGGTAAAGTACGATGTAGAGGTGAGGAGAAAGGCATCAGAGCTCTTTGCTTCCGGTATGGGATCTTGTACGGTTGCAAGTACTCTTTCTGTTCCACTCTCAACTGTGAAAGAATGGCACCATATATACCACGCGTTTGGAAGCGAGGTGCTACTGATCATGGATGGCAAGCAAGCTCCCTATACCTACGAGCAAAAAGTTGCTGCAGCAAGAGCTGTCGTTGAGGGTGGCATGACAAGGACTGAGGCAATGGCCAAGTTTAAGATTATGTCGCTTTCACCACTTAAGCGATGGTGCAAGCTCTATCGTACAGGTGGCGCAGAGGCTCTTAAGCCAAAGCCAAAAGGAAGACCTAAAGGCTCTAAATCCAAGCCACAGAAACGCACCCGCGAACAGGAACTTGAGGAGCGCTGCCGCAGGCTCGAGACCGAAGTAGCCTACTTAAAAAAATTGCGCGCCCTGGTCGAGAAAGACGAGCTCTGACCGGGGTAAAGGCTGAGATTGTGAGTGCTTTGTGCAGTGAGGGGTACTCTTTGTGCTATTTGCTGGAGTGTTCAGGGCTTTCAAGGTCTACCTATTACTATGCACTAGCTCACCCAGTAAAGCCAACACGCACAGAGCTACACCGCGCGGTTGCAGAGATTTTCTCGCGTACTACAAACGGCTGTGGTCACAGACAGATAGCCATGTGTCTGCGCGCTGAGCTGGGTGTAAGAATCGCTGATAAGACTGTTCTTAAAATCATGCGTGAGATGGGTATTCGCTGTAGGATACGGCGTGAGACAGACTATCACCGCTATAGCTCCTATAAAGGCGTTGTCGGTAAGACCTTTGAAAACGTCATAGGACGCGACTTTTCTGCCGATGGACCGTGGAAGAAGATGGGTACCGACGTCACGGAGTTCAAGCAGGCGTGGGGCAAGGCGTACTTTGCTCCCGTCTATGACTTCGGAAGCAAAGAGATTGTCGCATGGAGTGTGTCGAGGGGTCCAAACATGGTTCAGCAAAAAGCTCTTCTCGACCAACTTTTAGCGAAGATACCTAAAGGCGTAACTCTGATTCTGCATAGCGATATGGGCTGGCAATATCAGCACAGCGCATGGTGCAGGCGATTGAAGGATGCAGGAATTGTCCAGAGCATGTCCAGGAAGGGTAACTGCATAGACAACGGTGCTACCGAGCAGGTCTTTGGTCATCTGAAAGACGAGTTCTTCCGAGGAAGAACGTGGCCTAACTTTGAGTCTTTCAAAGCAGATTTGGACGCATATGTTATGTACTGGAATACACAAAGGCGTCAGGTTAAACTAAAAGGACTGACCCCGGAGGAGTTCCGAAATCAGTCCTTGGTGGCCTAGTTCTTTATTAAATTCGTCCAAGTTTTGGGACGCAGTTCAATAAGAGGACGGCTGTTTCATTTAGTTCAAAGGTTATAGAAGTCCTTGAACCCTCTGATCATACACTTTTGCTAGCTCAGATGTCATAAACTCTTGCTTGAGTTTGGATATGAATCTTGTATCTGTGAAGAGTCTATAAATTAAAACTGCAGCTCCACCAATATCAAGGTTTCTAGGATTCTTTGTGATAGCAGCCTGAATAACGCTACTTGATGTGGCAATAGAATTCGAAATAAGAAGAATCTTTTTAGTTCTGACTTGGTGCATTTCAGAGCAAAATTCAGTTCCATCATCTTTATTAAAGAGAGAGCATCCATGTAGTGTGGCAACAAGCCAATTGATTGCAATTGCACCTACTGCCTGACCGCCAACTTTAACAATGTCTCCCATATTGACATAGCTAGTCAGTTTTTCAGCGGTTGCTTTATTGAGAATTAGGTTTTCAATTGGTAACTGGATTCCTACTGGTGTATATAGATCTGTTCCAATATGGATGATTTGTTTAATTAATGCAGCTGCTGCTGCGTCAGGTTCAGAAGGAATTCTCTTTGCCGCAGCACCCAAAAGTAACAGCGTAGACGTAGGAGTTGTAATATGAGGATTCTTCCCAAGTGGATCGTACTCTACATTAAAGGATGTGGGCAGATAACCGAATTTTCCGATAAGGGGATTTGGATTAGGAGCGGTAAGAGTGTTAGTCATGATATTGGCTGTTCCAAAGATCAGTCCAAGAATCGGGTCATGACCAAATGTTCCAAAGCGATGATTAGCCCCTTTAAATATTCCGAAATTGTCGTCAGAAAAACGGGTGGCATCATAAGGAACTCCACGAGCAGATAAGATATGGCTCTTGGAGGCGTAAAGAGGTCTATTAGCTTCTTCGGAAGCATCAAATTTATCAAAAATATTACTTTGGACATCATGAAGTCTAGCTTCTTTAAAATTATTTGATCCAGCCGGATCAATCTCAGTAAGTTTGTTAATAAGAAGAACCCTTATGACTTGAAGCGCAGTTGCACCAATAAGGAACGCCGCATCTGAATCCTGGAGTTTTGTAAGCTGTTTAAATTCATAGTCAATGCGGTCGAGATTTTTACCATATTCTATTACCGAAGAGTGGATGATTTCTTCAATGCGCTGGTCATTGACAATATCGTTTGCAACTCTCTCTGTAATGTATGCATTAAAGAGCTCATTTGCTGCTAGTTCTTCTTCGGTAATTTCCTCATCAATTTCGATAGCAATCTGTACCTTTTGAGAGATTGATTCTAGTTGAGAAACTTCAACAGGCTCAAGAAACTCCTTAACAGCATCAAAAGTTAAAGAATCATCCGCAATGATAGAAAGCAACTTATCTTTAACGGCCTCTGGAAGCGTGAAACCTAGCTGTAGATTATCGAGTTGTTCTTCGATCCAAAGTTGTTCCTGTGATGAAAACTCTCCATCGGCTCGGAGGAAATAGCACATTGTAGCAACGTATGCATAAAGGAAGTTAAAACGTTTTGTTCCGGCAAGATAAGCGCCTTGTTTAATTCCGTCGCCAAATCCACTCATTCGAGCTTGTTTGCGACGTGCTGCAGGTGTGTTTTCCTTAATAACATTAACTCCGTCAGTAACAGCCTTTGAGACGTTAGACGCAGTTTCGATTGCGTTATCAGCAACTCCTTTAGCTGTTGCAGATAGAGCATCTCCTGCAGCAGATATAATGCTCTGTGCATTAGCGGGAATGTGTGCTTCATCAATTTTCTTAAGAAGCTGATCCTTGCCGCCAACCAATTTGTTACGAGCTGCATCTAAATCAATTGTAGGCTTCATAAGAAGTCCTTTCTGTAAGAGAAATCTATACGATTAGTATTTCCAGCTAAAATGGAACTCCTGTACAACAGAATGGACAGAAGAATAGAACGACATAGATTTCTTCAGTAATTATCAGAAATTATGATTTCAAAACAGATGAGAGATAAAAGTATTTCTGTAAAAGGTCGTATATCTTTCGTTAATGGATAAATTCTCAAAGATGAATTTGCATAAAAATTTGCACAAAAAATAACCCCGGGAAAGTCCGGGGTTATTTCGTAAAACGATAAAACCTTAGAGGCGAGAAGATCGCTCTAGCAGTTTGATCTTACTTCTGCTTGCGAGCCCTTAGTGCAAAGCCGAGAGCGGTGATGCCAGAAGCAACCATGCCAACAGAAGCAATTACAAGCTCAGCGACATCGCCAGTGTCTGGCAGAACGCGCTTCTTCTTAGTCTTAGAAGGCTTGTGTGGATCAGGGCTAGGAATTGGCTCAGGATCTGGTGTTGGCTGAGGCTCAGGCTCTGGATAGTCGTTGGTAAAGACTAGAGGAGGAGTGCTATGGCAATCACACTGATCAACGTCTGAAACAGTTCCGTCTTCAGCAGTTTTAGTAATGTAATAGGTGAAATCGAGCTCACCATCATCATTCTTAAAGACGGTATAGGTGAGGGTGTAGAAAGACTTGTCGTAAGTAACCCTTTGGTTAGTGCCGGTAACCTCTTTGATGGTGTAAACATAGGTGCCAGGCTGCGTAAAGACTAGCTCACCGAAGTTATTATCGCCAGAAACTGCAACAGAAGTCTCAACGCTATCTGTTGTTGCGTTGTTTGGCATTGGGTAGGAAGGATCGTTGCGGGTGAGCGTGAACTTGAAGACATCCTGAGTTGTTGCAGTGCGAGGGTTGCCGCCGTTGTCATCAGGGAGAACTGATGGATAGTCGGTTGGAGCATCTGGTGCGTTACCAGTAACAACCTTCTGGACAACTGGATAGTCCCTGGCTGGCAGTGGATCAGGATAGACATTAGTAAAGACAGCGCCTGGCGCATCGTTGTGCTCGCCAAGGTCAACGGTAGTAACGTTTCCGTCCTCGTCAGTCTTGGTCATAGTACGTGTTGCCTCAAGCTGGCCGGTACCGTCGTCAGCAACGTTATAGGTAACGGTGTAGACGCTCTGATCGTACTGGATGTTCTGGGTGCCGGTAACCTCTTTGATGGTGTACACGTAGGTGCCAGGCTGAGTGAACGTAATGTTGCGGAATACAGCGTCGCCACCGAGAAGCCTGCGTGTACGAGCGGTATTGCCGGTAGATCCCTCAGGCATTGGGCTGGATGGATCAAGGCGTGTCATCTCAAAGATAAAGACGTTAGGAGCGTCGCCCTCGTCTTCAGAGCCATTTGCCAGGAAGTTATTGATTAGGCTCTCGGCAAAGCTACCGCTTGCAGTGTCGTCGGCGCTTGTCGCGCTTGCAGTGCTTGTGGTGCCTGTTGCGCTAACGTTACTTGTGCTCAGGTAAGAATTAACCAGAGACGCAGGTGAAGGCTGTCCAGGTATAGGAATATCTGGGTAATCGCCTTCGACAATCTTGGTAACGGATGGTGTCACAATAGCAGGCCTGACATTGTAGACATTTACCAGCGACTGAGTGGTGGTGTACTGCTCAACGCGAGAAATACTGCTTCTAGTTGAAACGTAGGAATTAGGAACGTTCTCGGTGATGGTGTACGAAACAGTATCAGCAGCAGTATTGTCTACGTACTTACGAAGACCCTTGTAGACAATGGTGTAGGTATTGTCGCCGTTATCGGTAACCTCAGGCGCAATGGTGCTGGTATCAAGATTCTTATCGTTAGAGAGAACCAGATTGTTGGCACCAAAATCAGTTGTGGATGGACGCTTGCCACCGGCGTTGTTGTTATCGTCCCAGACCTTATTGATCTTGAGGTCAATGCCTGCATAGCTCAGAGCGTGAGTAGAGAGGCTACGAGTGGAGTGGTTACCAGCGATATCGTAGTCAAGAACGCTGCTGAATACACTGCGCTTACCGTCGTAGGAGGCATCTACGTTGTCGGCAACCTTATAGGTGACGTCAACAAATCCGCCGCTATTTGCAGCGAGTGCGTGCGTTGAAGTAAACAGCACCATATCGGCCTCAGCAGGATCAGTGACTACAGTATAGTCGCTAGGCTGTGGAGCATGGTTTGCAGTGTAGGTAACACCAGGGTTCAGCTTGATGTACTGGTAAGAGAAGTTGGAAGAAGAACTTATGCCCTCAAGTGCAAGAGGAAGCTGGGTTGCGCCCTCTGGATTAATACCTGCGCCGCGGTTTGCAGATTTGGAAAGCAGTGGAACAAACAGCTGCGTGGTATTTGCAGTGTTACCGGTGTTATTGCGGACAGCAATGTGGACAGTGGCGGTGTCTCCACGCTGCATAACAGGGGTAGTTGCGCCTGGATTAGCGGAATCGTACGTGTAGTCAGTAACGGTTCCAGAGACACCGTCCTTTACAGAAAGGGTAGATGCGGCGGCAATAGCAGATGCCTGTGCAATGTTGATACCAGGGCGCTCGGAGAGAGAAACCATGGTCTCGCCAGAGTTTACGCTGTTACCAAACAAGTTAGTGTACTGGGAAGTGTTCCAGTTGCTGCGGTCCCAGTGCTCGGCCTTAATCTGAGCGCCAATCTCCTTGAAGTCTTTGGTGGTAATGCCAACAAAGTCGTTGATGTGGTAGATGCCCTTGCCTGCAAGATCAGTGGTGTGGACATCCATGCTCAGAGTCATGTTCTTGCTGGTAAAGTCTGGCTGATACTGACCGCGAGTCTCGTCGCCAACATCAATGGTGTACTTCCAGACCCTAACTGCCACGCCGTCCTTATCGTACGTTTCTACAAACTCAGGAGCGCTGAGCGTGCCATTGGAAACGGTGAGGTTGCTGTAGGTAAAGCCCTCGGGCATGATGACGTAGAGCACTGGCTCCTGAAGAGGGTTCCAGTCCCAGTTTGCGTCGTCGATGCGACCAGAAATTTTGAAGGTCTCGCCGCCGTTAATCTGGGTCTTATCGATGCTACCAACGCCGTTAAGAACCTTAGGCGCGCCGGACTTAGCGGTCAGCGTAACGCCTGCGTCAGGAGTGGTACCGGTGTTGTAGAGCTTGACGTTAGTGACAACGTCGGCGTTGGTGCCCTTCTTCCAAGAGCCATAAACGCCATTGGAGATGTAGCTCCAACCGTAGAACTCGTCAGTGACATGCTTGTTGTTTGGATTCCATGTGTCGAGAAGATCGCTCATTGGCCTAATACCATCGTATCCGCCAAGAATTGGACCAAGATCAACCTTGATGGAAGTGATGGAGGTATTGATATCAAGGCCAAGGGCTGTGTTGGTGATAAGTGCTGAGACACCAGAAGTACGCAGAATGCTTGGGTCAGCAGTTCCGCTAGAACCGTCAGATGCGGTCCAGTGAATTGGACCGTAGGTCATACCAGCCTTGTAAGGAATGGTGACGCCGCGGATGATAGCTGTCTGGTTCTGGTCAATGGTCATCTCGAGCGTCTTTGGAGCGGTGTCTGTGGAGAGCTCGTTCTTGATGAGGTAGGTGCCAAGACGAACGTTGTAGGTATCGTTTTTCTTGTATGCCCAGTTAGGAGCTGTGTCGACAAGAGCGTGTGTGGTAAGACGCTCTGGGTTAAGACCGTCAATTACGGTAACTGTAAGCGTAGAAGTAGCGTTTCCGGATGAACGGTTGACGTTTGGAGTGTCATTCCAAACGCTCATAGTGAGGTTCTTGATGATGACGTTAAAAGTTGAGTTGTTAGGCCTGGTGCTTGATGCAGGAACCTTAATCTGTGGCTTAAAGGTTGGAGTGCCTGCATAAGAGCCTGGCTCGTTCCACTCAACTGTTGCGGTCTTGTTAGTGCCGTCATCGGTAGTAGAAACGATGGTACCTGCGGTGTTGTAGAGGCTGGTCTCGTTGACACCAACAAGCTCCATATCGCTTGGATAGACAACTTGTACGGTAGTCTTGCTGTTTGCTTCGGTAAGCACCTTCGAGCCTGTAGCAGAAACCTGCAGAGTAGAGGTGGTGCCGCCCTTAGAGAGAACCTCGGTAGACTGATCAGCCCAGAAGCCATAGGTCATTGGATCGGCTGCGGTAACAGCTGAAGTATGTGGATCAATGTTTTGTGTTGCCGCGGTGCTCAAGCTGACGCGGATTGCGTTTGCAATAACCTGGCTTGCGCTCTGGTTCTCAACAGCTTCATCAAGCTTGAACTGAATTTCTCCCCTGGAAGATACCTGAGTAAGGCCATTGTTGGTCATGTAGACCAAATCACCACTGCGGTTTTTCTCGGAGCTTGCGCCAGGATAGCCGTAAGGAAGGGTTCCTGTTCCCGTAGGTGTAGTAACCAGGTTAGAGAAACTGGTGTTTGAGATGCTACCAACGGTAAACGTTGCGCCAGGAAGACCTGTGACATAGAGTCCGTCTCCAAACCTTACGTTGAGGTAAGTTGGGGAGAACTGCAATGATGCAGGGATTGTGTAGCCAACGTTCAAGGCGTAGGTCACTCCAGCCTTCAAGGCGGGAGTTTGGCCTGCAAGAAGGTCAGCAACTTGGGCGTGAGTTGACGCGTCTTCAATGCTCAGAGCATTGATTTGAAGACCTGTGGTGTCTTCTGCGTAAGCCACGCTAAGGTTGGGAAGCAATGCTGCGACGAATGCAACGGCAGCTAAAAGCAGTCCCGTTACAATCCTTGCCTTACGTTTCATAGCACATCCTAACTAGAGCGATACAGAACCTATCACTTTCTTTCTTACTTATTCTTACGACGCTTAGTAATGCCAAGTGAAGTCATTACAGCGGTCATACCTGCGAGAAGTGCAGCAAGAGGTGCTGCTGCAGAAGCGTCTCCGGTGTATGGAGTCTTCTGCTTCTTTTTCTTAGATGGCTTAGTTGGAGTGGAAGGAGTCTCTGGAGTCTCTTCCTCTGCAACAGTAATGGTTAGCTGGATTGTGTCGTTATCAGTTGCAACGGCGTCCTTACCATCTGGCCACTGAACGCCATTCCAAGTGAACGAGAAGACCTTGCGGTTGCCAGCTGCGGAATCAGCAATAGCGCTAAAGGAGCCGGTAACAGTTCCAACGGCGGTGAGTTGGGTGCCTGCAGCAACATTGGAGTCAATGGTGATGCCAGGAATGGTGAGCTTCATCCAGCCATCGTTTGCACTTGCCTCATCAACAATGCGCTCGAGGTCAGAGTACGTTCTAATGGAGGAAGGGTCGCTGAGCTCAAAGGTGACGGTAACCGTACGACCATTGACCTGAACATCGCTGACCTTAAAGCCGCTACCAAAGTTGGAAGCCTGGATGGTGTTGGCATCAAGGTTGCTTGGAAGTGTCATTCCTTCAGGAACAGTCAGAGTTGCTGTGAACTTGAACTTCAGGTTGCTCAGTGTAATGGTGTCATGGTTGGTATTAGGGTAGGCACGCTCAATATTGTTCATCTGTTCCTGGATAGAGGAAGCAAGAATTGAACCAGTGAGGTTAAAGGTAGAGCCTGCCTTCATAGTGATGACCTGGTTGTGCTCGGTATTCTCGTCAGCAAGCATATCTGCAGGAAGGTTCATCTCAATTGGGTTGTTCACAATCAGAGTCTGCTGAATGCCGGTACCACGAGGGTCTCTGTTGGCTGCAATCTGAACGCCGTTCCAAGAAAGCTCGTACTTCTTGGTGACGTTAGTGACAGTGTTCTTTGCAAAAGATTCAAAGGTGCCAGTAAGAGTACCTGTAGCAGTGAGCTCCTGACCATTGGTTACCTGAGTTGGGTCAAGTGTGAGACCATCAACAGTTACGGTAAGAGGTCTTGCAATTTCTGCGGTAGCTGCATCGTCTTTGCCAACTGTCTCGACAGCGTCTTTGAGCTGCTTGTAGTTGGTGTAAGTACCCTTGAGCTTCAGGGTAACGGTAACTTCCTGACCGTTCACGGAAACGTTTGTAACCTCAAAGAGATCACCAAGGCCAGAGGTAGTTACTGTTGGATTAGCTGGGACAACAACGCCAGCAGGAAGCGTGAGCTTTGCAGTAAAGGTTGAAGTTGTGCCAGAAAGCGTAATCTTGGTTAGGTCGTCGAGGCCGCCAGCAATGCCATTCTCAAAAGCGCTCATCTGATTAATGACGGAAGTAGCGTCAATAGCGCCTGTAAGACTGAAGCTCTTATCGTTAGAAACTTCCTTGATCTGAGTGGTGTTGCTCTGAGAGTCACTCCACATATCAGCAGGAAGATCGCTAGTAAGCTCTACTTTCTGGATGGAAGGATCATCTTTCCACTTGAGGTAGTAAGTGACGTCGTTAGTAAGTGTTGCGCCACCGTCGATGGTTGCAGCGGAGTTACCTGCAGCGTCAGTGAACCAGTAGTGGTAGTTGTGACCAATAACAATGCCAAAGAAGGTCATTGGATCATCCGTGTTGTCCAGAATGTGATTCTCAAAAGTTGCAATATTTGTGTAGGCAGTATTGGTGTTAGAGCTGGTAGGACTTGCAATTCCAGCAGTTGTAGCGCTTAGAGTGTTGCCGCTGAGATTCTGCAGCAGCGCGTTGATATTAGTCTGCTCAGCTACAGTTGGATGAGTCTTGATAGTTGCAACCTCTCCGCCGTTTGCATCGGTGGTGATATCAAAGACGTTAGGGTTCTGCTTAAAGACGCTGTTCGCAGAGAAGGTTCCACCATTTGCCGAGAAGGACACGGTAAGGTGCTGCTCCTCCCAGTCTGCGTACAAATCAACGGTATCGGTACCTGCAGGAACAGCCAGGTTGGAATTAGCTGCAACCTCATCGCCAGCACCGTTTGCCTGGGTGGTCCAGCGCTTGAAGGTCTTGCCAGCAATATTGAAGTTATTGTCGAGGTTGTTGACATCAGCGTCAGAGCGAACCGTTACGGTACGGTTTGCGTTAGTGGCAACGCGGTCAATGACAGAGACGCTGTTACCATTGTGGTATCTGACGTAGAGCCAAGAGGTGTTAGCTCTCCAGTGTGGATAGACTGTCATGTCAGAGGTGACCTGGGTATCAGCGGTGAACTGGTGCTCGGTACCAGCTGCATCGGTGTAGTACCAGCCGTCAAACTCCTGACCACTTGCATAAGGATCTGCAGGTAGGGTAGTGGAGCCCTCTGCTACGGAAGAAGCGGTGGCAAGAGAGTTGCCGCGCATAGTAAGAGCAGTCTTGTTAGCAGTAGTGCCGTCAGCAAATGTTGGGTTAATGCCGGTAACGCCTGGGGTGTTGAGGTCAAAGGTAACGGTTGCAGCAGGTGCCCAAACGTGCTTCTGACCATCGCTTGAAGCGTTAGCAACTGGGTAGGTATAGGTTGCTCCGTTAGCATTAATGAGGCTCAGAGAGTTAGTTGATGGATCAGCAAGGGTAAAGAGCGAGAGAACCTCGTTGCCGTTAGCTGCGCCGTTTGTAGGGATAGTGCTACCAAAGCCACTGTTGTAGCTTGGTGCGTATTTGAGCAGGTAAGAGCCGCCAACAACGTTGTAGTTCTGACGAGTCTGGCCAGCGCCGTTATCGGAGTTCTTGGTAGCAGGGGTTTCTACCAGGCTGTTTCCGGTGAATTGGATGGAGCCGTTGGTCTGGGCTCCAAAGAGGGCGCCAGAGTTACGACCGTCTCCCTTAATGGTGGAGTTGTTAATGATGACGTCACCAGTATTGACGTTAAGGCCGCCAGTTCCACCGTTAGTAAAGTTAAGGGTTGAGTTAGTAACGCTTACTGTTCCACCAGCTACACCAACAGAAATACCTGAAGTTGAGCCTGCATTTGCGTTGATGGTGGAGTTAACAATATTGGAAGTTCCCTGGATGGTCATGCCCGTAGCGCCGTACCATGAAGGATTAATGGTCAGAGTAGAGTCATTCATGTTGAGCTGGTTGACGTAGAAAGTCTGACCAAAGCCTTCAACAGTAAGATCTGTGTTCTGAAGGTTGAGATTACGGGCATCGTTCCAGGTACGAGCTTGAGAAGTTACCTTGATGGTAGCGTTTTTAAAGGTGACACCAGACTCAAAGAAGTTGGTATTACTCTTATCATCAGCGGTAATAGTAACGCTGTTCTTGTTGGTAGAACCCTCAACGGTTCCGCCAATAGAAATACCACGTGTACCGCTTGCACCTGCGTTGTTCCTGAAGACATAGGTACCATCAGTGATAGTAGAACCATCCCGTGTGGTCAGTGCTGTCTTGAAGCCAGACATGGTAAGGGTGCCAGTGCCGGTAAGGGTTGAACCAGCTGAAAGAACAAGGCCATCAATACTGTTGCCAGTGCCCGTAAGCGTTGCGCCCTCAGATTCAATCTTGAGTGTAAGACCAGAAGGAATGGTAACCGTAGAGGTCAGATTAAGGTTGCCTTTGAGATGAATGGTGTAGATTGAAGAAGTTTCTCCCCACAGCTCCAGTGCTTTCTCGAGAGATTTAACAGGATCGGAGCTGGAGCCCTCGTTAGTATCGCTACCATTGGTTCCGTCTACCCAGAGCTCAGTTGAGATGTAAGAAAGGCTTCTTGTAACACGGCGAGAAGATCTATCTGCAGGAGCAGTAGTCTGCTCAGAAGTCTGCTGGTTGGAAGTAGACTCTGCGTTAGTGGTGGTTTCAGCAGAGGTCTCTGCAGTTGCCTCCGAAGTTGAGGCAGTTGCATCACTTGTTTGAGTTGCTGCAACTTCTTGCGTCTGAGTTACTTCTTGAGTGCTAGCAATTTCTGCTAACGCTGAAGAAGGGACCAAAGAGAGCGCGAGCACCAAAGACATAGCTGTCTTTGCCCCTTTGCTTGCAAAGTTCTTGTTTTTTCTTTCCATACCTACCCCTAACAAATAGTGAATACCCCAACAAAATTTGCAATTAAATCTTGCGCTGAAAGTGATGCATCACGATAAGCACGATAGAGATAAATGACACATATTCAGAGCATTTTTCGTATAGATAATTATCTATTATTTTGATAAAAATTGTTAGCTCAACCAGCGATTTTTATAGTTTGAACACATTTCAAAAAACGTCTTCATCTCATGTTATATAAATAATTTAATCAAAATATTTGGTACGTTGAAAAATGGCATTTAAATTGCTCTATTTTTGACGATTTTCTCAACATTTGTCATAAACGTGCAACGGATAAAAATTGTAATAGAAATGTATTAAATTTTAAGACAAATGTGAGTTATGCGGAAACTGAATAGTGGAAGCTGGATAGTTAACAATTTCATGAAACTTGAGCTTCAAAATTATCAAGCAAGAGAGGCTGTGTACACTAAGAAAAAGACAGTTAAGAGGATTTACAATCTGCGCAAATAATGCGTGAGAGATACGTTTGAATGTGTTGAGCGGGGAGTTATGGAC
>OKVI01000592.1_pt1 | contig 22373 bp, 20 predicted proteins | sample 1607001 | NCBI WGS metagenome assembly OKVI01 (sample SAMN03281018, study PRJEB24777) | human gut metagenome | isolation source: fecal sample PR128 from 1 month old male Malay infant, vaginal delivered...
AATGTTATCATGGCGCTCATGATTATCTCTTGCTGTGGTGCTTTACTTTGCTGGCAATTTACATTGTCTCGCGTATTCAAGAATGCAGCAGAGGCAGGTTATTTCCCTAAGGTGTTTGCTCGTGTAAACAGCAAGGATGCACCTGTGCGTGGCGTATTTATCTTATTAGCGATTGAAACAATTCTTACATTGTTCACAGCTAATGATTCTTTACGCGATCAATTCGAGACATTGGTAAACCTTGCGGTTGTAACTAATGTAGTGCCTTATATTCTCTGCATTCTTGCAGTACCAACTATGATGCACATGTCTGGATTGGAAAAACGTCGTATTGATCGTTTCTATTTCGTTGCTGTTGCAGGTGTTTTATACTGCTCATACGCAGTATATGCGTGCGGTGTTGATGCCATGCTCGGTAGTGCTGTTGCAGTAACTATTGGCATTTGCATTTATATGATACGCAAAGGTTGGTTAGCGTATCGTGCACAACGATTCCAACAAAGTATCGATTAATTGAATACTTTCTCGTCTTATAGAGGCTGTTACTTCGGTAACAGCCTCTTTTTGTAATTGTTTTAGTCTGTATGTAGTTTGAATATATACAAATATAGATAAAACCTATACGCTCTATGGTATTGATGATTATTTTTAATTCGATTATTATAAGTACATTATAGAAGTGTAGTTTAGTGTAATTTGCGAAAACAAGTAAATTAGCAAGGAGGTTTTTATGGAGTTATTTTCTTTATTTGAAAAAGGTGGATTGGTTATGTATCCACTATTGATTTGTTCTATTGCTGCTATTGCGATATTAATAGAACGTATTCGTACTTATAATAAAGCTGAATCTGATATGGATAATTTAAAAGCAAAGGTCTCTGAGCTTGTCGTTAAAGGAAATTGGCAAGAGTTACGCGATATATGTGAAGAAGATGGTGGTGCCGCAGCAGAATTGGTTAAAACCGCAGCTTCTCAATCTCATGATATCGATAAACAAACACAAGCATTGCAAGGTGCAGCGATAGCAATCGCAGCGAGATTACGTGCGTATTTAAATTACCTTGAAACGATTGTTACATTGGCGCCATTATTAGGTCTACTTGGTACTGTTACTGGTATGATTGGTTCTTTTTCTGTATTATCGATTTCAGATGGAGAACCATTTGCTATAACTGGTGGTGTTGGTGAAGCATTAATTGCAACTGCTACGGGTTTATGTGTGGCTATTATTGCATTAGTTATTCACACTTACTTAACGCAACGTGAAGATAATCTTGTTTCTCAAATGGAAGAAATTGGTGCTGTATATATGACTGCATTGGTAGGTGATAATAATGCAGCTTAGAAGTTTACGTACAACTAATAAACCTAAACTGATGATTATCCCAATGATTGATATCATCTTTTTTCTCCTTGTATTTTTTATGATGAGCATGCTTTCTATGGTAGTTCAGAAATCTGTTCCTATTAATTTACCAAGTTCTCAAACTGCAAAGGTAGATATTCAAAAGAAAGTACCAATTACTGTAACTGCAGATGGCAGTATATATGTAGAACAAACTAAAACAACAATTGATGGGATGATAAAGTATTTACAAATTGAGCAAGGTAAAGGTACTGAGATGACAGTTGTTTTACGTGGTGATAAAGCGGTCCAATACGGTACATTCGTTCAAGTTTTAGATACATTGAAGCAGATGAATATTACAAAAATTGCTATTGCTACTGATTCTAAATAGGAGGTTTATATGTCTAGATGGAAATCCTCCTTTGCGATATCTATAGTGATTAATATTGTTATATTTCTTGGTGGTGCAGTATATATTAACTACTATGCTAAACCAGATGCAGAACATAAACCGGAACCCATTGAAATGGAAATAGTTTCTGATAGTGGTGGAGGTACTTCGGCACCGCAAATAGTAGTACCAAAGCCTGAAAAGGTTGAAATACCTCCAACACCCACGCAGGAAGAGGTTAAGCAGATTGTGGATGGAAGTATTCCTTTAAATGATGTATTGAATAAGGAAGATGTGCAGAAGACCCAAAGTACATCTAGTGAAATAAATCCTAATACAAAACAAGATTCTAATACAAATACTTCACAAGTTAATAAATCAAGGCAAAATCCAGGCCCAGGACCTACTCCGACTCCACCACAACCTGAACATCATGAGGATCGGTCACATTCGCCTGTTCCACTTAGTACACCATATCCGGATTTACCTGTTATCCCAGCAGATCAAGGAACAACTAATAGAGCTGTAGCTGGATTTGTAATAGATACTGATGGTTCAACAAGAGATATTGTTATCGAAGTATCTTCTGGCTATGGGCCTGCAGATGATGCTATTATAAGTGCAATTTCATCGTGGTCATTTAAACCAGGAACTGATTATGATGGAAATCCTATTCCAGTTCATACAACGCGTGGTTTTAAACTGGAGATAAAGGATAAGTAATTATTGCAAGATAAAAGGATACTAAAACTATATAGTGATACCCCTATATGTATAAATATATATATATAGGGGTATTGTTTTTATGACTATATCGCTTTATAACGTAATTGTTGCTACAAATAAGAAATATTCATACGTTAAAACTGTATATATACCGATATGGGTATATAAAATTAATGTATCCTTAGATACAATTAATAGAGTATGAATTATAGTGTGTATAGTAATTCTACAGTATAGATTCTCATTGTAGTAAAGGGGTTTTTATAATGCATTATGTAACATCTAAGCGGAATTCGCTATTGGCATTAGCAGTATTTTCCGCATTATCATTGACTGGTAGTGTATATGCAGCGGATTATGTTATGCCAGACATGACTATTAGTGGTGTACGTGAAGGACAATCAACTGAGGTGGATTCCACATCTGTTGTCAAACCATTGGGGGGAATTGCTGATCAAGAACAATCAGCAGGACTACTAGGTGCTAAAGATGCCCTCGACACACCATTTACATCCATGACAACAACACGACAATCCTTGGACTACTTCGGTACACCTGCAAAAGGGCCTACTGATATGTTGTCATTAAATCCTTCTGTGCGTGATAGCTCAAGTTCGTTATATAATGATATATCTATTCGCGGGTTTAAAATTAATGGTCACGGCATGTATTTAAATGGCATTCCTGGAATGTTGGATCAACAGCATGCAGCCGATGTTTACATCGATAAGGCAACAGTGATTTCTGGGCCTAATATTGGTATTGTTGGGACACCTAATCGTGAATCTGCTGCAGGAACTGTAGAGTTCACTTCTAAGAGAGCCCAAGTAAAGCCGAATACAGATATCACTCTTGCCTATCTTGGTAGTTCTTCAATGAAAGAGGTCGTTGATATTGGTCGTCGTTTCCATAATAATCGTTATGGCATTCGAATTATGGCTGATAATATTCATGGAAATACGGCTATTAAAGGAGAAAATATTAAGGGGCATGATTTCTTTGTTAATATTGATCAAAAAACGGCTAATAGTAAGACTAATTTATTAGTTGGCTATAATTATATGAATCAACATGCGAGCCCATATACATTTGGTTTTGATAACAGTTTAACAACACTTCCAAGTGCACCAGATGCTAATAGAACATATAAGACGTCATATTCTTACAATCAATTTGATAACTGGATTGTTACATTAAATCATGAACAAAAGTTAAATGACCATATGACGGCTTTCTTCAATGGTGGCTATCACCGTGAAGATTGGTTTGGATATATTGATGGCAGTCCTAAAATTATCAATGCCAATGGCGATTACATAATCAATATGTCTAATTACCCTTTGGGGATTACTTCAAAATATGCTGGTGTTGGCATTAAAGGTAAATTCAAGACAGGAAGCTTAAAACATGATTATGTAGTGAATGTTGATAAACATTGGTATGAAGGCTTTGGCGGTAATGTTCCAACATGGGGAAACAATGGTAGCATTACTGCAACGGGTAATATTTATACTCATGCCTTAGATGGTTCTCAATATTATCTTCATAATCGTGTAGAAGGTGGTTCTCCATGGAATTCCACACAAATTGTTAATGGTTGGCATGTATCAGATACTATTAGTACGAAAAATGATAAATGGCAATTCCTAGTAGGATTGCATGGTCATAATACGACTATTTCTAAAAAGGATGGTAGTAAGAATTCCTATAATGGTATTAACCCAACCTATGCAATTATCTATAAAGTAAATCCAAATGTATCGGTATATGCTAGTCATTCTGAAAGCTTTATGAGCGGTCAAACTGTGGGTAGTGCTTATGCTAATAGAGGTGAAGTATTAGATCCTAATAAGACAAAACAAAATGAAGTAGGTGTAAAAATTAAAAATGGTAAACTGCTTCATACATTGAGTTTATTTGAAATTAAACAAGCAAACTATAATGTGGATAGTAATAACTATTATCGTCGCTATGGTGAGCAAAAAGATCGTGGCATTGAATATACTGTAGCAGGAAGTGTCAGTCCTAAATTGGATATTATTGGTGGATTTACTTATTTGGATGCAAAACAAGCACTTAATGGTAAACAAGTAAATGGTACAGCTAAATGGTCTAGTACTATGGCGTTGGTATATAAACCAAATACTAAATTATCTATTATTGGACGAGCTCAATACATGGGTAAAGCTACAATTATAAATGAAAAGTTTAATGTACCTTCCCATATCACATTTGATTTAGGTGCTAATTATGATACAAAAATTTCAGGTACTCCTGTAACATTTAACGCAATGTTACATAATGTATTTGGTAAAAATTATTGGTTACCTATGGCTAGTAGTAATAATTTATTATTGGGTCAACCTAGAACATTTGTTATGTCTGCAACAATGCATTTATAATTTGAAAGTGAGTGGTTATGAAACATACTATGTTCCGTAAACGACTCCCCTTTATATATTTTGGATTGTTTATTCTGTTAATCCTATGTATTACAGAGGGACTTATGCAGGGCTATACATCGTATAGCCCTGTTCAATTATATGAAGGGGTATTACATTGGGTTCAGGGATTGTCAAATACTGATATGGATGCAGCTATTATTGGTGAATTGAGATTACCACGAATTATTATGGCTATGGCAGTAGGCATGGGGCTTTCTACATCAGGGATTGTAATGCAATCAATTTTTAAAAATCCTATGGCAGATCCTTATATTCTAGGTATTTCTTCGGGTGCTGCACTTGGTATTGTGGCTTCTGTTACACTAGGATTAGACGCTATTATAGGAAGTAATGTTATTCAATTTGGTGCTTTTTTAGGGGCATTTATTATTTCCCTTGTCGCTATTTTTGCATCTAATTTATATCAGAAGAATCCAAGCAGATTCTTAATGATTGGTGTGGCTTTAGGAGCTATTTGTTCTGCATTAGCAGGTGTACTTATTTTTATAGGTGCTAGCAAATCGGGCATTGATTTAACATTATATTGGATGATGGGGAGTATCTCCTTTGTGCCTTTAGGGCAATCGATATATGCTTTTGTGGTAGCTTTACTTGCATTTATCTTCTTTACTAGTCAGTCACGTATATTAAATCTCATGAGAGAAGGCCAACAAGTTGCCATTACTTTGGGATATTCTTTAAATTGGTATATAAAATCATACCTATTTATTAATGCTATTCTTGTAGGGTCTATCGTAATGAATTCTGGCCTTATAGGCTTTGTTGGACTACTTATTCCTCATTTGGTTAGATTATTTGTCGGAGATAATACACGTGTTTTACTTCCTTTGACTGCTTTTATAGGAATGATTGTATCCTTATTAGCTGATGTAGTTGGTCGAACTATGTTAACTGGTGTAGATATTCCACTTGGTATCACTTTTTCCATCGTGGGGGCACCTGTATTCATTATTTTATTAATTCGTCGTAATCGCTAGCATGAGGAGGTATTATGTTTATAGAAGTAAAGGGACTACATGCTAGTTATGGTGATACACCAATCTTGCATGATATTAATGTATCTTTAGTTGAAGGTCGTTGCACTGGTATTATTGGGCCTAATGGATCAGGTAAAAGTACATTGTTAAAATGTCTGTATCGCGTTGTAAGACCGACTAAAGGCGACATCATTATCGCTGGTAAGAACCTTACGTCTATGTCTTACCGTGATAGTGCGAAAAAAACATCTGTATTAATGCAACATCATAGCGATGCGTTAGAAATAACAGCACTTGATGTTGTTCTTATGGCGAGGAATCCATATAAAGGTGTTTTTGAGGCAGAATGTGATGAGGACTATGCAATTGCTAAAACTGCAATGGAAGAAACGGGCGTAGCATCATTTCAAGATTTTTACTTTTCTGAATTATCTGGTGGGGAACAACAACGGGTAATGCTAGCACGTGCTATTGCACAACAAACTCCGTGTTTGATACTTGATGAACCGACAAATCATCTAGATATTACATATCAACTTCAAATTATGAATCTTATTGTAAATCGCAAGTTAACTATTGTGGCTGCAATTCATGATTTGAATATTGCATCAATGTATTGTGATGATATTATTGCAATGAAAGATGGTCAGATTATAGAGAAAGGACCTACAAAGACTGTATTGACACCTCAATTAATAGAAACTTTATATGGGGTTAAGGCTAGTGTTGTAGATCATAATGGGCGTAGCATTATTATTTATGAAAGAGGTTAGCCATGAATGTAAGATTGACTTATGGTATAACCGTATTTTTATTAATAGTGGCCATTATTTTATCAATTATATATGGTGAAGTATCTGTATCAATGAATGATGTACAAGCATATTTTTATCATATACTATTGGGGCAAGAGGTAAATACTATACCTAGCTCAGCTATTACATATATTCGGATACCACATATTATAACTGCATTTTTAATTGGTGCTGGATTGTCATTAACAGGGTTAGTAATGCAGACTGTTATGCAAAATGATTTAGCAGATCCGTATTTATTGGGTATTTCATCAGGTGCTAATTTAGGTGCAGTGGCAGCTATTATACTAGGAATTACTACATTTGCAAATGTTGCAGGTATTGGTATATTTGCATTCTTGGGAGCGCTTATTGTAGCTTTCATTATATTGTCGATTGCTAATATAATGAGACGACTAGATGCTGTAACTATGATTCTTATTGGATTTGGTATTAATGCTTTTATCATGGGACTTGTTAGTTTTGCGATTACCTTGATGGCTGATACAAGTAAGACTAAATCAATTCAATTTTGGTTATTAGGTAGTTTGCAAAATGTAAGTGTATCTTTAACTACGGTTTTATTTGTAGTGATAATTTTAGGTTTAATTTTCTTTATTTCACAAAGTCGAATTTTAGATATGATGTTATTAGGTGAAGAGTTATCTATTACAATGGGACGTTCATTAGTTGTATATCGTCAAATCTATATTGTTATCGTGTCTATTATCGTTGGCTTTATTGTTTATGCATCAGGGATAATTGGATTTGTGGGGTTGGTTATTCCACATTGTGCACGGTTTATTGTAGGGCAAAAACATAAAAGACTCATACCTCTTACTATGCTTATAGGTGGCACATTCTTGATTTGGGCTGATGCGATAGGACGTAATATTATTTCAGGTATGGAGCTACCTATTGGTGTTTCTGCAGCTGTTTGTGGTGCTCCATTGTTCCTTTGGTTGTTGTTGAAACGGGGGAGCAAACGATGAAACTTGGAAAACGGATAACGATAACTGTAATTGGTGCATTAGGAATGATATTAAGCGCTGGCTGTCAGTTTAGTAGTCAGGTAGTTCCGTCTAACTCTAGTACAGATGTTGTAAAAGTACAGAATATTCGCGTAGAAAACTATTTTCGTGTAGGTAACAATGAACAAGTTTTTATACAGACTCCTAGTCGTGTTTTTGTAATAGGTGCCTCTCAAATTGATACTCTATTGGATTTAAATGTAGGTGATGATATTTTAGGTGCTGTAGAATATGAAGATAGTAAAGACTATCCTATTAAAGCATCTAATATGGAGGTCTATAAAAAGCTGAATTTTGTACCTCGAAAACAAATTAATGCAGAGCGAATATTATCTATGCATCCGGATTTAATTATTGGTGAGGAATCGTGGTATACGAAAACTAAGTTAGGTAGCACTGATTACTGGAATAGAAAAAATGTTGCTACTATGGTGACGCCAGGCACCACACAACCTATGAAGGTCAACAAAGATGAAACTGTAGCAGATCAAATGCAGTATATTAGGGATTTAGGTATGATTTTCCATAAGGAAGAGCAAGCTAAAAAGATTATAGATGCTACAAATCAACGGATATCTGATATTGAGAAAGCTCGTACTGGAAAATCTCGACCTAAGGTTATGATTTTAGATTTGTTATCATCGACAGTATCATATGGTGCTAATAAGATTGCTGGTGATATGGTTAATTCTATTGGCGGCGATGTACCAAGAACGACTGCTCCTGTAAGTGATGAATATATAATGCGTGAAAATCCTGATATTGTATTTGTTGTTACTTATGATTCAGATAGAGTTTTATTGGATAATTTACTAAGCAAACCACAATTTAAAGAATTAAATTTTGTAGAGAATAAACGTGTGTATCCTATACCCTTAAAATATGTATATGGTCCTTTGAGCAGGACCATAGATTCAATTGGTTATATGGCTAATTACATGTATCCAGGTGAATTTAATTTTGAAAGGGAATATGATTTTCATAAGTAAAATGTGTGTAGGAGGAGAATATGAGAAAAAAATATTTATCAGCTTTGATTGGTATGGCATTATTAGCAGTGCCATATGCTGTGTTAGGTGAAGGTGTTGATGCATCACAAGCAAGTACTGATTCATCAGTGAAATCATCAAAATTGGCGGATTTTGTCATGGATGATTTGGTAATTACAGGTTATCGTGAGAAGGTATTACAAGGTGCTTATGCAAGAACTGATACAACATTTGGTTTATTAGGTAATCGTGAAGTAATTGATACTCCGGCATCTGCTATGGTTATTGGACCAAGAACTGTTGAATCGTTTACAGCGTCTACATTGCCATTAGATAAAGTACTTAGTGTTAATCCGTCTATACGTATGGCTGGTAGTACTTTGCATAATGATTTTACATATCGTGGAATCCGTGCTAATGGCACAAGCAGTTTAATCAATGGTATTCCTGGATTGATGACTCAATTCAATGCACCAACGTATGCTATGGACCATATTGAGTTTATAGATGGTCCATCAGGTGGATATACAGGATCTTCTATTCAGTATGAATCTACTGCAGCAGGTGGCATGGTTAACTTTGTTACTAAAAAAGCTGGCGATGAACCACGATTAATCTATAAACAAACGTTTACAGGCCGTAGTAACTTGGGCGAATATATAGATGTTAGTAAACGGTTCGGTTCACAGAAACAATGGGGGGTGCGAATTAATGCTGAAAATTTACGCGGTGAAACAGGTGTAAAAGGCGAACGTGTTAACACCGCTAGTGTATATGTTAACATTGACCATAAGACAACTCATCATAATACAAATCTTTTTATGGGATATCGTGATGGTGAAGTTGAAAATGGTATGCGTTGGTTTAAATTGGGGAATGTGGACTCACTACCAAAAGCTCCTAATGGAAAGAATAACTATGCTTTCGATGGTATGTATAAATCGACATATGGTTATATTTTAGGATTAAACCACGAACAAAAATTAAATAAAACTACTACAGTTTTCTTTAATGGTGGATTAAATCATAATAACCTAGATAATAATGTAATGGCTAAATTTAGTTCATATACTATTAATAATAGTAATGGGGACTATAATTTAGAATATCAAATCGGTGGTACGCCACAAAATACCTATTATGCACAATTAGGGACACGGCATGAGTTTGGTAGCCCTTCCGTTAAGCATAAAGTAACTGTTGCATTTGATAAGTCTTGGAAAGAAAGAGAGTCTGGTATTACACCTAACTATAATAATGGGACTAACTCTTTCGGTGTATTAGGTACTGGCAATTTGTATACAGGCTTACACCAAACTGGCATGCCTATTACAAGATATCGCACGGGCCTTGCGGCAAGACAACAAATGTGGGGTGTAACTGCGTTAGATGAAATTAGTTATAAAAAATGGAATCTTGTTTTAGGGATACATCATCATTCCGCTACAACTAATAATTATAATAATAAAACGGGTAATCTTGTTAGCTCCAATACATCAAGTTCAACTTCACCAACATATGCAATTATGTATAAACCAAATGATAATTGGTCTATTTATGGTAGTCATTCAGAATATTTTGATGCTGGTACTCCTGTTGGTTCCGCATATCGTAATGCTGGTGAAATTTTACCACCAGCAAAAACAAAACAAAATGAAATTGGTGTTAAATATCAAAACAATGGTCTATTAACAACATTGGCATTATTTGATATTAAAATGGCTAATAATATTGTTGTAAATCGGACAGTAGCGGGTAATACTGGTACATGGTTACTTCAAGATGGACAAGACCGTCATAAAGGTGTTGAATGGACCATCAATGGTCGTCTTGCGAAAAAGTGGTCTATTTTCGGTGGCGCTATGTATTTAAATGCGAAGAAAGAAAAAACGGCAGGCGGTAGACAAGATGGCACACGCGTTAGTGCACAGCCTTATTGGAGTGGTACTATTGGTGTTGAATATAATCCAAGTGCTAAATGGGGCCTTATGACTCGTATGACATACTTTGGAGATTCTTATATTCGCAATGGTGCTAGCAAACTTGTTAATGTTCCATCTTATACAGTATTTGATGCGGGTGTTCGTTATAAAACAAAATGGAAAGGTTCATCTGCTGTATTCAGCTTGATGGCATATAATCTCTTCAATAAAAATTATTGGATGGCATCAAGAGGTGATCAAGTATATGTATCTACACCAAGAACATACATGCTATCGGTACAATATGAATTATAATTTTGGTATTTAACAGAAAGGAAGAGGCTGCCTTGCAGCCTCTTTATTACTATGTACTTACTTAAATATTGCAAGTGGATTTGGATAATATTAGCCTTGTGGGTAGTAGGTGGACTACTATTATTTTATAATCCTAAAACTCAATATAATAATGAAATTGTTCTAGCTGCACCTCGAGATATAGCTCCAGGACCGAAAGATCCCTATTATATAAGTAGTATTGGTATGGTTTGGGAACCATTAATTGGTGTAGATGCAAACGGTCAAATAGCAGGTGTATTGGCTAGTGGCTGGAAGGGACAAAATGATAATAAAGATTGGGTGATTTCTTTACGGCAAAATGTTACTTTTCATGATGGGAGTCCGTTTAATGCTGATGCGGTATTAAAAAATGTTGAACGTTGGCAAAATATGAAGACGAAACCGTCGCCATTTTACACATTTAATTATAAAGCTTTATACCCAGGGCTTACACAGATAGAAAAAATCGATGATTATACTGTTGTATTTCATTTGGATAAGCCAGATCCTGTTTTCCCAGAGCGTTTAATTAATTTTTCCTCAGCCATGTTTAATCCGAATAGTTATGATATGACAACAGGAGACTTTATCAATACGGATATTGGTACTGGACCATTTAAAATTGTGGACCGACAAACAAATCAATATGTTGTTCTTCAACGTAATGACCAATATTATGGTGAGAAGGCTAAAAGCCAATTTATTCGTATTCGTACCATTCCGAGTGCAGAAACTCGATATGCGGCTTTAAAAGCAGAAGAAATATATGGTGTGGTTGATATTGGTGCGATGACCCCTGCCTTATCATTGGAATTGTTAGGTGATTCAAGATTTGCTATGTCTAAGAATCGAAATACTCTTAATCAGGTATTAACTGTTAATGAAAGTCGTTGGCCTTTTTCTGATTCACGTATGGTTAAAGCCTTATCACTTGCTGTTGATAGAGATATTTTATTACAACAATATTTTTCTGGACAAGCACAACCAAACATTAATATTCTGAACAGTTTAAATCCATTCTCTATTGATTTACCAATCACTTATGATATGGAAAAAGCAAAAGAGCTTTCAGCTGAAGTATTGCAGGGCAAAAGAGTACAAGCAAAATTATTGATTCCTCAATATGGCTTGAATCGTTACTCCTATAAAGAGGTTGCTCAATATTTGCAATATTTGTATAAGGAACTTGGCATAGATATATCTATCGTTATATTAGATGGTTCTGCCTTTTCAAAGCTATCATCTCAAGGTAATTATGATCTTTCCTTAGGCACTATGGGCCTTGCAAATTATGCACCTGAAACAATTTTTAATACCTATTTAGCTGATAAGGGGCGTATGAATACTTTGTATAAGGTTGGGTATCATGATGATGAGGCAAGTATGTTACTAAAGAAGCTAGATGGATTATCAACTATAGAGGAACGCATTCCAGTATACGATAGACTCCAGGTCATTGGTATAGAACATCCACCTACTATCATATTGGGTAGTGATTTGAATGCCTTGATATATAATCAAGCAAAAATAAAAGGTTATAATGCACTAACATATGGTGTATCCTTACAAACTATTGAGTGGAGGTAGCATGAGTCGTTATATTGGAACAAAAATGATGTTAATGATCCCAACACTGATTGGTATAACGCTTTTAGCGTTTATTCTCTTAAATCTTGCCCCTAGTGATCCGGCATTGATATCTTTATCCATGGATGGTGTATCAGCTCCTAGTTTACAAGAAATAGAAAATAAACGGCATGAGTTAGGATTAGATTTGCCATTAATCGTGCAATATAAAAATTGGATATGTTCTATCGTTATAGGTGACTGGGGCGTATCCTATATTACTCGCAAACCTGTAATTGAGATGCTACTAACTGCAGCTAAGGTTACGGTATTACTGTCTCTAGTATCAATCTTATTTACCGTAGTTCTTGCAATACCTATTGGTGCATTTATGGCGCAGTCTCGATTTAGTCGAGTGACAAAGTTATTAGATGTATTATCTATTGCGGGGACATCTGTACCTACTTTTTGGCTAGCAATTATTAGTATTCATATATTTGCAGAGAATTTAGGATTATTTCCTACTAGCGGATATGGTTCGTTTAGGCATCTTTTGCTTCCTGCAATTATTTTGGCGATACCAACGATTGCTTCGGTAATGCGGATACAGAGAGATGCGATGCTTAAGATTCAGGAAAGTAATTATGTATTGTTAGCTAGAGCAAAAGGCTTGCCTAATTGGGTTATTGTCTATAAATATATGATACAGAATGCATTAGTTACATCGATTACGATTATAGGTAATCATTTGCGTTCAATCTTAGGTGGTGCAATTATTATTGAGACAATCTTCTCACTTCCTGGATTTGGAATGCTTTTATTGCAGTCTATACAGATGCGTGACTATCCTGTTATTCAAGGATATGTTTTAATAATTGGAATTATGACAATTATGATAAACGTTATAATAGACATTATATATGTATGGTTACAGCCATCTATTCGTCTGGGAAGAGGTTAACATGAAACAGTTTACAAACATTGAAAAAGCATGCCTCTTTGTAATTGGTTTTTATTTATGTATCGCCATCATTAGTATATTTTGGACACCCTATGATCCTACTGTTGTCGATATTTATCATGCTTTTGAGACACCGAGCTGGAATCATTGGTTAGGTACAGACTCTTTGGGGCGCGATGTAGTGAGTCGTCTAATGGTTTCTGCAGAAATATCTATATTTTTCTGTATCATAACTGCTGCATTGACAATGACTTTAGGGCTTATCTTAGGAGTTGTTGGCGGTTATTATAAGGGTCGTGTTGACTTTGCTATTCAAAGTTTAGTTAATATATTTCAAGGTATTCCCGGATATGCTTTTATGATTGCTTTAGCCGGTATCTTAGAGCCGAGCCTATACAGTGTAATTATTGCAGTAGTTATTACGTCCTGGACTTCGTTCTCACAAGTTGTTCGTAGTGAAGTTTTATCTATTACATCACGTGAATATGTAGCAGGAGCTAAAGTATTAGGAGCTTCAAATATATATATTATATTTCGTTATATTTTGCCTCTGTTACTACCACTTATATTAGTTTTATTATCAATTCGTATAAGTACTACTGTTCTTATGGTATCTGGTCTTAGCTTTATCGGCCTTGGTTTACAACCACCGATGACTGATTGGGGAACAATGATTCAAGAAGGGCAAACCTATTTTAGAACATACCCAATTTTGCTATATGCGCCTGGTTTATGCATTCTCACTTTTTGTGGTGCTTTAAATTATATTGGTGAAAGTTATAAAAAACAATTAGTTTAAGGAGGGTATATGGAAACTATTACATTTAATGATGTGAAAATCTCATTCCCTCAGGAACAAGGGGTTGTGATTGAACAATTGAATACAATTATTCAACCGGAACATATAACTGCCATTGTTGGAGCGTCAGGAAGTGGTAAATCTGTATTGGGTAAATCTATAGTTGGTTTACTAAATCGGGCAGAGGTAACTGGGAAAATTTTGTATGGTAATACTCTATTGACTCCTGATATCCAACAATCTTTGCGGGGGCAGAGGGTATTCTATATTCCACAAGATCCTGCGACAGCATTGAACCCATCGCTTACTATTAGAGAACAGATGGAAGATACGTTGTACTTTCACCAACACATTCAAGGTGATATTGCATTAGATAAAATTAAACAAGAGCTTTTGGCTTATGAGTTTGAAGATGTAGATCGCATATTAAAGTCATATCCATCTCAACTAAGTGGAGGTATGCAACAGAGAGTTATATGTGCACTTGCATCTGTAATAAAACCTCAATGGATTGTTGCAGATGAGCCCACGAAGGGGCTCGATGCAATATCGAGAAAATCGGTTTATCGTTTATTTTTATCCATGCAGGAATATCTAAAAAATAGTATGATTATCATTACACATGATTTAGATTTTGCTGAGCACATTAGTGATTATATTATTGTTATGGAAAAGGGGCGTATTGTAGAAGAAGGCTTAACAGATGCTATCATGCATAACCCTGTTAGTAAATATATGCAAAGTTTATTGTCTTCTATGCCTAAGAGGATGATTTCTCATGAATGATAAAATTATAGAAATTAATCATATCTCTAAATGTTACAATATGGGGCTTTTTAGAAATAAACAACATAATATTGTTCATGATGTGTCTTTTACAGTACGTCGTGGGACGACGTATGGTTTAATCGGTAAAAGTGGTAGTGGTAAGTCAACAATTATGAAAATGATTGCAGGGTTAACATCGATTGATAGTGGTGAAATACTATTCAAAAATCGTCGAGTTACAGATTGGTTACGCTATAATAATCATGAGTATAGAAGTTCGTGCCAGATGTTATTTCAAAATCCATTACAATCAATTTATCCAAAGTTTCTAGCTGAAGAAGCCATACTTGAAGTTGTGAAAATTCATAACTTATCTACCGTGAATATTGAGCAAGATATAGCAGCTATATTAGAAATGGTTAGATTAAGTACAAGTATTTTTAAACGGCGTGTAACAGAGTTGAGTGGTGGTGAGTTACAGCGTTTGTGTTTGGCTAGGATTCTCTTAGTTAATCCGGAACTTATTTTATTAGATGAGCCAACAACACAATTGGATACAGGTGCACAATTTCAAATTATGACTATATTGAAAGAACTCCAACTAGAAAAAAATTTATCATATCTATTTGTAAGTCATGATATTGATCTGATGAAGTATTTAGCACATGATGTAGGTGTTATAGAACGTGGAGAAATCATTGAAGAGGGACTTAGTAAATCTGTACTAAAAAATCCAAAGTCTCAATTTATGAAACAATTATTAGATGCTTATTATACGTTGTAAAATAGATTAGATTATCAATTTATATAATTGATAATGTGGATTTTCAATATAACTGAGAAATATAGGCCAATTCTTAAAGATTATAAAGTTTTATTGGTTTTATAATTTAAATATATATGTATTTGCACGTAGTTAAATGTGATGCTATTGGTGTCAATTGTCCTAGACTTTATCTGCATATACAGAGTTACATTAGAATGTGTAACTCTGTATTTTTTGTATAATTTATAATTACTGATTTTATATCCTTTAAATACTATAGGGGGTATATGTATTGTTAGTGAATTACAAATATAGTATATTTATAATTAATAAAAGTGAATAAACTGAGTGTCGGTTTTACCGAGCGTAAAAGAGGAAAATGGGTGTAAATCCTATACTATGAAAATAGCTGTTATGAGGAGCAATATTTCGTATTAGGGTCACTGGGAAACTGGGAAGGCTGAAATATTGTGATGAATCAAAAGTCAGAAAGCCTGCTCAATCTTGAGGAACATTGTGCTAGAACACGGTGTTTTAATTTAGGTTAGTCAGGCAGGCTAATCTTTTTTTATGGTTATTTCATAGATCTTATTACACAGCATCATATTACATGTTTACTTTCTATGTTTATTCACTATTATGTGTTTTTATTTGAAAAGGGTATAGGAGGTGCCTATGGGAAAACGCTTTGTCAAACATCTAGGACAGTTTATTGTCACCTTGTTTGGCATCACATTTTTGACGTTTTGTCTCACCTATTTAGCTCCAGGGGACCCAGTTACGATGCTACTGGAAACGGCGGATACTATCGTGTCTCAAGAACTGATTGATGAAACTCGAGCACAATTAGGCTTGGATAAGCCGTTTATCGTACAGTATGCAAACTGGGTAGTCAATGCAGCACAAGGTGACTTAGGAATGAGTTACTCTGCTAAAAAACCGGTAGTAGATCGTATGCTAGAAGCATTACCTGGTACGCTTGCATTGGCAGGAACCGCATTGGTATTTACGATTCTCTATGCACTACCGGCAGGTATACTGAGTGCGTATAATCGGAATAAATGGATAGACTATGTACTGAGAAGCCTTTCCTTCATAGGCGTGTCTATGCCATCATTCTGGTTAGGCCTTGTATTAATCTATATTTTTGGTTTAAAACTCGGTTTAGTTCCGATTGCCTCGTCTCGTATAACGGCGACAGGTGTTATTTTACCGGCTGTTACATTAGCGGTTGTCGTTGGCTCTAAATACATGCGTCAAGTACGACTCGTTATCCTTGAAGAGATGCAAAAGGATTACGTTATCGGAGCCCGTGCGCGTGGCGTGAGCGAAATGAAGATTTTATTCGGTCACATTTTGCCTAATGCCGTATTGCCATTAATTACAATTTTAGGCGTACTTATTGGTTGGTTATTAGGTGGTGTAGCGGTAGTTGAAATGGTATTCTCCTGGCCTGGCCTCGGAAATATGGCCATTTATGCCATCACTATGCGTGACTATCCATTGATTGAAGGTTTTGTGTTATGGGTTGCTATTGCATATATGTGTATCAATGCTCTAGTTGATGCATCCTATGTTCTATTGGACCCTAGATTGAAAAGGGAGAGAGCATAATGAAAGAATTTATTCAGAAACATAAATTGTTCTCTTTCTATACTGCATTGATGCTTATTATCGTATTCATTGCTATTTTTGCACCATGGCTTGCGCCGGGCGATGCTTTTTCCTCAGATATGACAAAAGCATTACAAGCTCCTAGCGCTCAACATTTATTTGGTACTGATAAATTGGGCCGTGACGTATTGTCTCGCATCATTTATGGTACTCAATTATCCTTATTCATGGGTGTATCTATCGTAGTGATTATGGTGAGTATCGGTACAGTCATCGGTGCCGTAGCAGGTTACTTTGGTGGCAAGGTTGAAATGGTTCTTATGCGCTTGGCGGATATCATGTTATCTTTCCCAGGGGTAGTGCTCGCCATTGCCATCGCCGGTATCTTAGGTGGTAGTATTGTAAATACCATCTTAGCATTATCGGTTGTAGGGTGGGCTAAATATGCGCGACTTGTTCGTTCTATGACGTTGAAAGTACGCGGTGAAGAATATGTAACGGCTGCCGTTATGATGGGGGCCTCTACATGGACGATTTTACGTCGTCATATTATTCCTAATATTTTGCCTCTCGTTGTAACCACAGGGGCTCTTGATATTGGGGCTATTATGATCGAAGTTGCCGGTTTATCATTCCTTGGTTTTGGTGCGCAACCACCAACACCTGAATGGGGTCTTATGCTTAATGAAGGTCGTCAATACTTGCAAACGAGCCCATGGCTCATGGCGTTCCCTGGTTTGTCGATTTTAATCGTAGTATCCATATTCAATCTTTGGTCTGATTCTCTACGCGATGTAGTGGATCCTAAGAACCAAGGTTAATCTTAGTATTTGGAATCTTTATTAGGCCTTTGCGGCATAATAATGATATATAAGCTTTGTATATTGTGTTAATAAGGAGATTTTAAATGAAAAAATCTTGGAAAAAGGCTCTTTTAGCAGGTCTTAGCATTGTAATGATGGGGTCCTTCATCGCTGGTTGCGGCTCCAATAATGGTGCTGATAACAAGGATGTGTTAAAGGTTGGTGTAACTAACTTCGCATCCTCATTAGATCCTACAGAAAACTTCTTTTCATGGGTTGTAATGCGTTATGGTGTAGGCGAAACATTGACTAAATTCGACGCGCAAATGAAATCTCAACCTTGGATCGCATCCAAATGGGAAGTATCTCCAGACCATAAAACATGGACTTTCACAATCAATGATAAAGTGAAGTTCTCTAATGGTAAAAAAGTTGATGCCGCAGCGGTAAAAGCTTCTATTGAGCGTTCTTTTGAAAAGTCTAACTATGCTAAAACATTCTTTAAATATGAATCCATTGAAGCAAATGGCCAACAATTAATTATCAAAACAGATAAAGAATATCCTAATATGCCAGGTCTTTTGGCGGATCCGGTATTCCTAATTGTTGACGTACAATCTGAAAAAGATGGTCGTAACTTTGCTAAAGAAGGTCCTATCGGTACAGGCCCATATGTAGTAAAATCTTTCACAAAAGAACGTGCTGAAATGGTTGCCAACGAAAACTATTGGGATGGTGCAGTACCATTCAAGACTGTTGAAATTCCTTCTATCGACGATCCTAATACGCGTGCTATGAGCTTGCAATCTGGTGATGTTGATATGGCTGTTAACATCGGTCCTGGGGAAATAGGCTTATTCCAAAATAACGATAAGTTCAAGGTTGATGAAATTGCATCCCTTCGCGTAGTATTGGCTCGTATTAACCAAAAAGGTGTTCTTGGTGATGACAAAGTACGTGCTGCAGTTATCTCTGCAACAGACCGCAAAAACTATGCTGATGTATTGTTAAAAGGCACATTCATCCCTGGTTCTGCTCCAATTCCACCATCCATGGACTATGGTTTCAAAGATTTGAAAGATCCTAATGCCTATAATCCTGAACGTTCTAAACAATTATTAGCAGAAGATGGTTGGAAAGATACTGATGGCGATGGTATCCTTGATAAAGATGGCAAACCATTGACATTCAACTTCGTTGTATATAACTCTCGTGCAGAATTACCACTTTATGCCGAAGCTGTTCAAGCAGACCTAAAAAAAGTTGGTATCGATATGAAAATCAAAACAGTTGACTATAACTTGATTGATAAAATGGGTCAAGAGGGCGACTATGATATGCTTATCTCCAACATCGTAACTGCTAATACAGGCGATCCAATCTGGTTCTTAGCTAACTACTGGCACACTAATAACAATGGTTCCAACCCTCAAAACGGTTCTGGTTACTCCAACCCACAAGTTGACCAATTGTTAGATGCTGCTCAAACTGAATTTGATCCTGCAAAACGTCGTGACTATGCAATCCAAATTCAACAATTATTGATGAATGATGGTGCCGCATTGTTCTTAGGTTACCCTAAAACTAATATCATTACTGGTTCTTACTTGAAAGGTGCTGTCATGTACCCAAGTGATTACTACTGGATTACTAACAAAATTACAAAATAATGAGGAGCTATAATGGCAGAAAACATACTAACTGTAGAAAACCTTAACATCGCGTACCAAGGTGTGCCTGCTGTTATGGATGTAAACTTTACCTTGGAACGCGGTAAGGTATTGACCATTGTAGGGGAATCTGGATCCGGTAAAACTACCGTGATCCGGGCCCTTATGGGTTTGTTGCCTGTAGGTGGTGAGGTCACAGATGGTACAATGATCTTTAATGGTCAAGACCTTCGCACCCTATCTAAGTCAGAATGGAGATCCATACGTGGCAAAGATATGGCCATGATTTTCCAAGATAGCGGTAGTGCACTCGATCCGATTGTACGCATTGGTAAACAATTTAGAGAACTATTCAAAGCTCACATTGAAATTTCCAATGACGAATGTGATCGTCGTGCTATTGAATTATTAGAGTCTGTTGCGTTACCTAATTGCGCAGATATCCTTCGTCGCTATCCACATGAGCTATCTGGCGGTCAACGCCAACGTGTTGGCATTGCCATGGCATTAGCATTAGACCCAGCATTACTCATCGGTGATGAACCAACATCTGCTCTAGACGTGACAACACAATCTCAAGTTGTTATGCAAATGATGGAATTATCTAAAGTGCATAATTCCGCTATCGTTATGGTAACCCATAACCTTGGTGTGGCGGCGTATATGTCCGATTACATTATCGTTATGAAAAAGGGCCGTGTTGTAGATGCAGGTACGCCACAAGAAATCTTAGAAAACCCATCTAATGAATATACAAAACAACTAAAAGATGCGGTACCAACATTGGAAGGAGGTCGTTACATTGACTAACTACGCTGTAGAATTAAAAAATGTATGCAAACGATTCCCACTTCCTACTGGTGGCGAACTTGAGGCATGTAAAAATATCAATATCACCCTTGAAAAAGGGGAATCTCTTGGTATTGTAGGTGAATCCGGCTCTGGTAAAACAACATTGGTTCGTATGATTATGAAAATGTTGCCTATTACAGAAGGTGAAATCTATGTCGATGGTGTTGAAATTCAACATATGAATGCAGAACAAACAAAGGAATACCGTAAAAAAATTCAAATGGTATTCCAAGATCCATCTGCTGCATTTAACCCACGCATGAAGGTTAAGGATATTATCCTTGAACCACTATATAATTTTGGGCTTCTTGAAAAGGGAAAAGAAGAACAAATCGCTGGTGATTATCTTGAAATGGTAGATTTACCGCGCGAGTTCATGCATCGATTCCCTCATGAGATGTCTGGTGGTCAACGTCAACGTGTAGCTATTGCACGAGCTATCGTTTTGGAACCTAAAATCCTCGTATTCGATGAGGCAACGAGTGCCCTTGATGTATCTGTGCAAGACTCTATTGCCTATCTACTCGCTAGATTGCAAAAGAAACGGAATTTAACATATTTGTTTATCGCTCATGATATTGCTTTCATTCGTACTATGTGCCATAAGGTTGTAGTCATGTATAAAGGGGCTATCGTTGAAGAACTAGATGCGTTCCATCTAGCAGATGCTAAACATCCATATACAAAGGTGTTATTGAGTTCTATTTTTGAAATTGGTAAACCACACAATCCATTATCGATGGATACCATTACTAATGATACAAATATATAATCTTATTGGTGAAAGCCTTCGCGTATGCGAAGGCTTTTATCTTTTCTATTTGCTAAATATATATTAGATGATTGAGAACTTTCGATAAATAGGATATGATAAAGATATTTTACGAGTAGGCGCCATTGCCGCCTAGCCTTGATTATGGATTTAAACAATTAAAGGATACCAATCCATATGATCCTAATAAGGCTAAAACTTTATTAGCTAAGTCTGGTTGGACAGATACCAATGGGGATGGCCTTGTAGATAAAAATGGTCAAAATCTCTCGCTAGTTTTATATACTTATACATCAAGACCTGAATTGACGCTATATGCAGAGGCAATGCAGGCGGATTATAAGAAAATTGGTATTGACGTACAGATTAAAATTGTCGATTATACGATGATTGATGGACTTATAGCACTGGCAGGTTCTACGCTAGATGCTACAATCGCACGCAATGCTATCATCAATGCCCAACAAATTTTGCTCGATGAGAATGTTACCATATTCCTTGGCTATCCTAAGATTAATATGATTGGTAAAAGCTATTTAAAGGGTATTCACACATCACCTAGTGAATACTATGTAATCACGAAAGATTTGAAAAAAGAATAAGTAGTATTGATTTAGACACAATAAAAGGACCAGCTATAAGGCTGGTCCTTTGTGTTGTTCAATTATTATTTTTTGCTGTCTACTGCATCGAGGTCATTCATATCCACCTCGTTAGCACGACCAATCATGCGATTATATTTTATGTATAATTGCGTATATGCTTCGCCATAGGAGGAGTTGATAATGATGTAATTTCTTGCTTCTGCAATAAATTCTTTTAC
>OKVI01000597.1_pt1 | contig 22241 bp, 18 predicted proteins | sample 1607001 | NCBI WGS metagenome assembly OKVI01 (sample SAMN03281018, study PRJEB24777) | human gut metagenome | isolation source: fecal sample PR128 from 1 month old male Malay infant, vaginal delivered...
AACCCCCCGAAGCGCAGGACGTCGTGCAGCTGGTCCTCGACCGTGTGGCCGCCGGCGAGCGACTCAAGGCCGCCTGCGCCGCCGTGGCCGCCGAGACCGGCACCTCCAAGCGCGAGCTGTACGAGGCAGCCCTGGCCGCCCGCTCGGAATAATGAACCGCCCGGAATAGTTATTACTGTGACGCCGTGACCCCGCGGGGCGTGCCCCCCCCGGGTTGTCCTGCGCGGACTATCCCGCGGTATCGCAAACACACAGAAGGATTCCCCATGTGCCAGAACCACACCGGTAACACCATCACCCAGGAGGACCTGAACGCCCTCGCCTCCCTGGCGGGGTACACCCTGCCCACCCCCGCGCAGCTGGAGGGAACCGTGCTGCCGCAGGGCTGGAGTGTCGTGCCCGGCGAAATCCCAGCCCCCTACGAGGCGGAGCTCTACGTGGGTATTAGCGACGCCGAGGGCGGGGAGGGCCCCCGCCGCCGCTCCACGACCGGCGAGAACGGGCGCAGCCGCAACCTGCTTTTTCCGCCTGCCCCCGAGCCGCTGCCCTACCCCATCGTGGATAACCACACCCACATGGACCTGCTCGACGGCGAGGTAGAAATCAGCGCCCGCGATGCGCTCGACACCGGTGAGAAGCTCGGCATCGGCGCCATCGTGCAGGTCGGATGCGATATTCCCTCCTCCCTCTACGCCGTAGCCGCCGCCCAGGCCGATGAGCGTGTGCTCGCAGCCGTCGCGATTCACCCGAACACCGCGCCCGAGCTGGCGCAGGCAGGGACCCTCGACGAGGCGCTGGCAACCCTGGACCGCCTGGCCGCTACCGACCGTGTGCGCGCCATCGGTGAGACCGGCCTGGACTACTTCCGCACCGGCGAGGAGGGCAAGGAGGCGCAGCACTATAGCTTCCGCGAGCATATCCGCCTGGCGAAGAAGCATAACCTGGCGCTGCAGATTCACGACCGCGATGCCCACGAGGACGTCGTGCGCATCCTGGACGAGGAGGGCGCGCCGGAGCGGACCGTGTTTCACTGCTACTCGGGTGGGCCCGAGCTGGCCGAAATCTGTAACGAGCGCGGCTGGTACATGAGCTTTGCCGGCACGGTGACGTTCAAGAACTCGAAGGGTATTCAGGAATCGTTGGCCATGGCTCGCCCGGAGCTGATTCTGGCTGAGACGGATGCGCCGTTCTTGACCCCGCATCCGTTCCGTGGCCGCCCGAACGCGTCGTACATGACAAATTACACGGTGCGTTTTATGGCTGCTCACCGCGGTGAGGAGCTGGAAGCGCTATGTCGCCTCATCCGCGAAAATTCGGAGCGCGTGTATGGCCAGTGGTAGGCAACCTATCTCTGCTATATATGAGGGGACGTGTCATTCCGATATCGCGTTTATGGCGGCAAGAACTGAACATTAGCTTTGTTAGGTTGTCCGTCTAGATTTGTGATAGTTTCATATTATTCACTCTCATGTTATTCACTCTCATGTAAATTATTCCTTTCCGGGATGTCGTAGATAAGAGACGGCCCATCCGCATTACGTTTGCACGACGTGCGCCATGCCCGGTTCCCCTGCTGGGCACTATGTGCCCCTTATACGACATCATTATGAAATCGGAGGATTCTTTCGGTGAGAATTACTAAGTATGTTCTGGGCCTGGATGGTGCGAACCGTTTCGACTCGTTTTATTCGGTGGGCGCACCCGCGCGGGATTTTGTGCCTTACTCTGCGGTCGATAACCGCGACAACCACGTCACGGATAAAGAGTTTGACGTCGAGCTTTTCCGGAGGCGTTGGCACCGCGAACCCACCCCGGCTGAGCGCGGTTGTATGCTCAGCCACGTGAATATGTGGCGTGATTTTCTGGCTACCGATACCGACTGGGCTCTGATCGCTGAGGATGACATCCTTATTTCTCCTGACGCAGAGGCAGTGGTGAACGCAATCATCACCAAGTACCCGCAGGTGCAGCTGGTGAACCTGTGCGATGCGTACTCGTTCAAGGCCGGCACCATGAACCCCCGCGTGGAGTACATCCGCCTGTCTCTACTCTCTCCTTTTGTGTGCGGTAAGTACCGTATGGGTAAGCTGTACGGTTCGACCCGTCTGGGTTGCACCGGTCTGTACCTGATTTCCCGTTCGGGCGCTGAGCTGCTGCTCAAGCAGCTTGAGGGTAAGGCTCCGGGCACTGTTGCTGATGACTACACGCTGTACCAGCAGTGGGGCGTGGATGTGCGTTTCGTGCAGCCCGGCCTGTGCGATTGGGAAGGCAGTAGCGTCATCCTGGATTCCGGTAAGAGCCACCTGGAGATGCTGACCGAGAACCAGAAGGGTGCGAGCGCGCTGGATCGTCTGCGTATTGCCTTGGCGCCGAGGGTACGTCTGAAGAATATAAAAAATGCTCTGAATGCAACCCTCGATGAGGTGAAGCAGCGCCTGGGTAAGGCGAAGTAAGTAAGTCTCTTTGCGCAGGTCCCTCCCCATCACACGCGTGGTGGGGAGGGATTTTTTTACGGGTGTTTTCAGGCCTCGCGGGTGAGGCTATATATAAAGTGCGAGATATAACAGGGGGCTGCATGCCAATTGCTGGGTTCTATCTTCACATGAGTGATAGGGTATTTTTATACATATAATTCATCTCTCACTGACTAGGTAATTTGTTATCGTGCGCGCATATTTTCGGCGTGCTTTGTGATTGTCGGTGCCAAGTCAATACTCGGCACTCATGCATGGCTTCTGTCGTTTCAGATCAGGACTGTATGGGTGTGCCACAGCAAAGGGAACATCATGGCAAAAGTCCTAAAATACGTCCTGGGCTTGGACGGCGCTAACCGGTTTGATTCTTTCTTCTCGGTGGGGGCACCCGCTCAAGATTTTCAGCGTTATTCTGCGGTGGATAACCGTGATGATCACCTCACTGATGCACAATTCGATAGCAAGCTGTTCCTTGCTCGTTACGGTAAAGAGCCGAGGCCTGCCGAAAAGGGTTGCGCTTTGAGCCACTACCACATGTGGAAGGACTTCCTCGCTTCAGATGCCGACTGGGCTTTGCTGGCAGAGGACGATGTCCTCATTTCCCCTGACCTGCAGCCTGTAGTGGAGAGGATTATCGAAAAGTATCCTCACGTGCAGATGGTTAACCTGGGTGATATCTACGCTTCTGAAGCTGGCAAGCTCAACCCGCGGGTTGATTACCCCCGTCTTTCGTTGCTTTCTCCTTTTGTGTACGGCAAGTACCGTATGGGTAGTGCCTATGGTTCAAAGCCTCTGTATGGTGCTGCCTTGTATCTTCTTTCGCGTTCTGGGGCTGAACGACTCGTAGAATGTTTTGGCGAGACAGTTCCCGGCGTTGTTGCTGATGATTATTCCCTCTACCGAGAATGGGGAGTGGACGTATATTTGGTGCAGCCCGGCCTGTGCGGTTGGGAAGGCACCAGCCTCATTCAAACTTCTGGCGTTCGTCACTTGGAAAGTCTCAAGAGCACGCAGCATGGCACCGGTTTTATCGACCGGTTGCGCATCGCCCTGGCGCCGAAGAAGCGTATTGCGAACGCGAAGAATATTCTGGATGCCACTCTCGAAGATGCGAAGCTGCGTCTAGGACGATAATCCAGAGACGGTAACCCAGCGATAGATTGGGGTACTGTCATCACAATTAACCTTTGCGATCTTCTATTGCTTAGGTTTTCTGGATGAGCTATTGAAGGGAAAAGATGGCAAAGATTCTGAAGTATGTTCTGGGCCTGGATGGCGCGAACCGTTTCGACTCGTTCTATTCTGTGGGTGCGCCGGCACAGGGCTTTATCCGTTATTCTGCGGTGGATAACCGCGATAATCACGTCGCTGATGAAGAATTTGACGTTGAGTTTTTCCGTAGCCGTTGGCATCGTGACCCTAGCCCCGCGGAGAAGGGTTGCATGCTCAGCCATGTGAAGATGTGGCGTGACTTTGTTGCAAGTGACGCCGATTGGGCGCTGATTGCCGAAGACGACATCCTTCTTTCTCCGGATGCTGAGGCGGTCGTGAACGCGATTATCACGAAGTACCCGCAGGTGCACCTGGTAAACCTCAGCGATTCTTTTGCGAATGAAGCCGGCAAGCTGAACCCGCAGGTGGAATACATCCGCCTGTCCCTGCTGTCTCCTTTTGTGCACGGTAAGTACCGTATGGGTAAGCCCTACGGTGGCTGGCCCCTGATTTGCACCGGCTTGTATTTGATTTCCCGTTCGGGTGCTGAGCTGCTGCTCAAGCAGTTTGAGGACAAGGTGCCGGGTACTGTGGCTGATGATTACAAGCTGTACCAGCAGTGGGGTGTGGATGTGCGTTTTGTGCAGCCGGGCCTGTGCGGCTGGGAGGGCAGTAGCGTCATCCTGGAGTCCGGTAAGCGTCATCTGGATAAGGTGAATAGCCTCCAGCACGGTACTGGTCCTCTGGATCGAGTGCGTATTGCTTTGGCTCCGAAGAAGCGTATTACAAACGCTAAGAACGCTCTGGAAGCCACTCTTGATGAGGTAAAGCAGCGTTTCTCGCGGTAATCTAAACTGTAACCTCCCCACCGTCCACCTATGTGAAGGAACGCTGTGAACGATCTGCCCCTGCTCGGCCCTGCTGAGATTCGCGAGCTCGCTGAGAGCCTCGACATTCGACCCACGAAGACGCTGGGGCAGAACTTTGTGATTGACCCCAATACGATTCGTCGTATCGTCAATGCGGCAGAGATTTCACCGGAGGAGACGGTGTTGGAGGTCGGCCCGGGCCTGGGTTCGTTGACCCTCGGCATCCTGGATGCTGCGAAGGACATGGTGGCGGTCGAGATTGACCCGCCGCTGGCTCAGCAGCTTCCGCACACGATTGAGAAGTTCCGCCCCGAGAAGGCGGGCGATATTGACATGGTGCTCATGGATGCACTGAAGGTCACCGAGCTGCCTCGCACTCCGGATGCTCTGGTGGCGAACCTGCCCTATAACGTAGCGGTTCCGGTGCTTCTGCACCTGTTTGCGCAGTTCCCGAGCATCCGTCACGCCCTGGTGATGGTTCAGGACGAGGTCGCCGACCGTCTTTCGGCGACCCCCGGTTCGAAGATTTACGGTGTGCCCTCGGTGAAGGCTAATTGGTATGCCGAGGTGTATAAGGCGGGTGTGATTGGCAAGAACGTGTTCTGGCCTGCGCCGAAGATTAACTCTGGCCTGGTCGGCTTCCGCATGCGCGAAGAGCCGCTCTCTACCGTTGACCGCGACCTGGTGTTCACGATCGTGGACGCGGCCTTCGCTCAGCGCCGTAAGACTCTGCGCGCTGCGTTGAGCTCCTGGGCGGGCTCGGGTGCGCGTGCGGAGCAGATTTTGGTGGCTGCCGGTATCGCTCCGACGGAGCGCGGCGAGAAGCTGGATATTCACGGTTTTATCCGCATTGCGGAGGCTTCGCTGACTATTCCGGCTGAGCCTGTAGCGGAGTAGCTTCTTCCCGCTCTAAATTTTTCACTGACGTTCTCACGCGAGTTTCCGCGCGAAAGGTGTATGCGCTGATGAGTACCGCCTCCCAGACCGCTATTTCGGTTGATGCTCCCGGCAAGGTCAATCTGTACCTTGCTGTGGGGGACGTCCGCCCGGACGGCTACCACCCGCTGACTACGCTTTTTGCGGCGGTCTCTCTGACGGAGACCATCACGGTTTCTGAAGGGGCTGCACCCGGGCTGAGCCTGAGCATGGACATTGTGCCCGGCTCCCTGGTAAATCAGCAGATGCAGGCGGGGCAATTCGACCCAGCCGATGTGCCGATGGATGAGCGGAACCTCGTGTACCGTGCCGCGGAGCTAATCCTTGCGGAGCACGGTATTGATTCTGCCCTGGCACTGCACCTGCATATTGCGAAGGCTGTGCCCGTGGCAGGCGGCATGGCGGGCGGCTCAGCAGACGCCGCAGCGGCACTGATCGCCACGGACCGCTACCTGTACGCAACCGGCCGCACCGGCGCGCTACTGACCCAGACGGAATATGAACGTCTTGCCGCGCAGCTGGGCGCAGATATTCCCTTCAGCGTGCGTGCCGCGCTGGGTCAGACCCTCGCCCTGGGACAGGGGACAGGCACCGAGCTTCAGAACGTTGCTGCGCCTCGGGAACCCCTGCACCTGGTGATTGTTGCCGCACAGTTTGGCCTCTCAACCCCCAGCGTGTTCAAGCAGCTGGATGCCGGCCGCGCCGCAGGTGAGTACCCCGCCTCCGGTGAGCTGCTAGAACCCGCAGAGCTTCTGGAAGCACTGAACTCTTACGACGGTTCGGAGGCGGCGCTCGCCTCCTTGGCGTCGCTGTTGCGTAATGATTTGCAGGCTCCCGCGTTGTCCTGCGCCCCGCAGCTGGAGCAGACCCTGAACCTGCGCGAGAGCGAGAGCGTGTACGCTTCCCTGGTGTCTGGATCCGGACCGACGGTGCTTCTGCTGACCTCTTCACAGGCTCGGGCGGAGGCTCTTGCTGCCTCTCTCCGTGCCGCGGGCCACCACGCCGTGAGCGCGCTGAGTGCCTGAATACCACGCCTATATCTGGCACTATAGATAACAGTTCTATCACTCACTGACTTCTACCGTTCTCTGGCTGAAAGGGAGAATACGATGAAGGTTAAAAATATTGTTATCGCCCAGGACCGTTTTAGCCTTCTGGGCGGTATTACGACCGTGAATAAGCTGCTGGGCCGCGCGTTTAAAGAGGCTGGCTACAACGTCAGCTATATGGCGCTTTTCGACAATACGGGTAATAACCCGGATGCCGTGACCCCTGATTTTGTGGTGCATTCTGGCGACCTCGTTTCGAAGACTACACACAATAAGATGGCGTTTGATAACCCTGGTCCCCTGGGCACCGTGCTGGCGGCTAAGAAGGGTTTTACGGCTCTGTGGGATCGCTACAACGCGGCACGTACCCGCCGTTACCTGCAATCTCTGGGTGAGGAAACCGTCATTTTGACTACGATGACCGGTATTGCCGCGTATCTGGTGAATTTTGCGCGCAGTGCGCAGAAGCAGGGTATCGGTTACCTGTACGAGTTCCACAGTAGCTATGACAGCTCATATCGTCTGGACGCGGAGAAGGAACTGCGTCAGATCTCCGAGACTTTTGACTCTTTTGTTGCGCTTTCTGAGGGCGATGCGCAGCTTTTCGCTGAATGGCTGAACCGCCCGGTGGATGCTGTGTCGAATCTGAACGCTTCGCTGGACCCTGCCGTTGAGCAGAAGGTCCTGGCTCTGGCGCAGCAGAAGAAGCCGGTGGTGCAGTTTATCGGTCGTTACTCTGAAGAGAAGGGCCTGATGCGCATCCTGGAGAGCTTTATTGCGTGCGCGCCGGAGTTCCCGGAATGGGTTTTGAAGCTCAACGGTAGTGGTGATGAAACGATTGAGCGTCAGATGAAGGAGCGTATCGCTTCCCTGGATTCTGCACTGGCTGAGCGTATCGTGGTGGGTGGTCCTCTAAACTCCGAGCAGGTGCTTGAGGCCTATGCCGAGGCGTCGTTGACCATTGGCGCCTCTGATTTTGAGGGTGCACCGATGTCTCTGCAGGAGGCGATGCGCGTGGGCACTCCCATGGTGTCGTACCCTTCGTGCTGGGTTCTGCGCGATGTGCTTCCGCAGGTGGGTTACCTGGCGCAGGAGCGCAGTGTGGAGGCGCTGACCGAGCAGCTGCGTGTGGCGATGAGCGATGATGCGCAGCGTGCGGAGAAGTCTGAGCGTTGCTTCCAGAAGGCGAAGGAATACACTCCGGAGCATATTGTTCGCCGCTGGGAAGAGGTTTTTGCTTCGATTCAGCGCTAATCTATAGCACAAATATAGACACCGAATATAAAAGAATGCCGGTTCTAGTTTATTGCTAGAACCGGCATTCTTTTATGAATGATTAGCGATTGTTCATGAGCTGACGCTCGGGAACCGCACGGAAACGGTACTGGAACATACCTTCAAGAGCGCCCAGGTTCGCACCGGCTTCTCGTGCACCCACCAGGCGAGTAGCGGGGGAGAGTAGAAGTGGCAGGGACTTCGCCAGGGCAATGACCGAGTACTTGATGCTGGGGCCGTTCATACCCTGATCCTTGAAACGCATCCACAGGAGTATGCGGTAGTGCTGGTAATTGCGCTGCTGACGGAAGATTTTCTTCGGGGTGGAGCGAAGACGGTAGTGCACCAGCGATGCGTAGGTCTTGTAGAAGGGGACGCCGCTCTGGCTGACTCGCCAGGAGAAGTCGGTCTCTTCGGAGCCCGCGATGTAGCTGCAGTCCATGCCGCCGTTGCGCAGGTACACATCGCGGGGAACAGAGAAATTGCAGCCGGTAATTGAGGGCCGGAAACCAGCGAAGGGTGGGATTTCTTCTTCGGTCTCGACGAGGGTGCTGTTCGCCAGGACCTTCTCGTCAGAGTCGAGGGGAACACCGTAGGCCTTGAGCACCTCGAAGGGGTTATTGTTATGCAGGTTAGCGCCCGAAACGAGTGCCGGACCGTGCTCATCCTGGACCGCCAGGTGGCCGTCCAGCCACCCGGTTTCTACGTAGTCGTCGGAGTCGCAGTAGACGAGAATCTTGCCACGAGCCTCGCGCGCGCCGACGTTACGGGCGTTGGCGGGGCCCTTAATGTTGCTGGAGTCCACGCAGCGCAGGGGGTAGGGTGCGTTGAAGGCTTCTACCAGCGCGACGGTGTTGTCGGTGCTGCCGTTATCGCTGACCAGCACTTCAAAGGAGCGGTTGGTCTGCTGCGCCGCGATTGCCTGCAACTGCTTTTCGATGAAAGCGGCACCGTTGTAGACGGGAATAATGACGGTAGCGTCGTACTCGTACTTTTCGCTCATGCTATTCACCCAGATCCTTAATTCGTCGGGCGGGAACACCGGCGTAGAGGCCGTTCGGCTCGCAGTCGGAGACCACCACGGCACCCGCAGCAATCATGCATCCGGCACCGATGGTCACACCGGCAATGACGGATACATTCTGGCCGAGCCAGGAACCATCGCCAATCACGATGGGGGCCTCAATATTCTCGCCTGCACGCTGACGGGAGGGACCCATTTCGTGGCTTGCGGTGCACAGCGTGACGCGCGGACCCAGGTAGACGCGGTCGCCAATCTGGGCAGCGCGGTCGATAAAGATATCGCGGTTGACCCAGCAACCGGAACCAATCTGGGCACCGGGAAGAATTTCGGAGCTGGGGTGCACATAGGTGCCGTCACCAATGGTGACGCCGGAGGTGCGGAACTTTTCGATGCGTGCCGCGCGGCGCTTAGCCTTCTGCTTCAGAAAATGCTGATGCTTGAGCTGTTTGAGAGTGCTGAGCATGGATACCTTCATCAGGGTGGGCGGGAAAATTGCTCCCTAAGAGTATTAAAAGCTACTACCTAATAGTAGCGGGACGCCGCCTCAAAAGGAGGCAGCATCCCGCGTGTGCGGAGTAGAAATCCGCTGTTATATGTGGCACGTGAAGTTGGCGTTAGCTAAGTAGCTCGGAGAGTTCGAGCCAGCGCATTTCTAACTCGTCAATCTCATCCTGAAGTGCCTGCTGCTGCTCGCCGAGTGCCGCCAAACCGGCGTAGTCTGAGGCGTCGTGCGCGCTCATCTGCTCGGAGAGCTTCTCCTGTTCCGCCGCCAGCTTGGCGAGGCGACGCTCAATCGCTCCCGATTCCTTCTGCGCCGCGCGCTGCTCGGCGCCGGAAACCTTCGGCTTGGCGGATGCCTCAGCCTCCTGCGTCGAAGCCTTCTGGGTCGGGGCGGTGGAACGGGCCTGCGCGCTACCTGCCGCAGAGCCGCCAGCACCGGCCGCCGAGAGTGCCAGGTACTCGTCCACGCCGCCGGGCAGGTGGCGGAACGAACCGTCAATCACGGCGTACTGCTGATCGGTCACGCGTTCCATGAGGTAGCGGTCGTGGCTGACCACCAGCAGGGTGCCCGGCCAGGTATCCAGCAGATCCTCCATGGCCGCGAGCATATCGGTATCCAGGTCGTTGGAGGGCTCGTCGAGAATCAGCACGTTCGGCTCGTCCAGCAGAATCAGCATGAGCTGCAGGCGACGCTTCTGACCACCCGAAAGGTCCTTGACGGGGGTGGAGAGCTGAGCGCTGGTGAAGCCTAGACGCTCGAGCATCTGCGAGGGGGAGAGCTCCTTGCCGTCGGCAATGTAGCTGCGCTTCTTACGGCCGATCACGTCGGAGACGCGGTCGTTCTCGACCTCCTTCAGCTCGTCCAGCTGCTGGGTCAGGGTCGCAATCTTCACGGTCTTACCGTGCTTGACACGGCCCTCGGTCGGCTTCAGGTCGCCGGTCACCAGAGAGAGCAGGGTAGACTTACCCGCGCCGTTCACGCCCAGGATTCCGGTGCGCTCGCCGGGGGCAATACGCCAGGTGACCTTCTTCAGAACGGGGCGCTTGCCGCCGGGTAGGGAGGGGTCGTCGTAGGTGACCGAGACGTTCTCGAGGTCCACCACGTCCTTGCCGAGGCGGGAGACCGCCATCTTCTTCAGCTCCACGGTGTCGCGCACGGGCGGAACGTCCGCAATCAGGGCGTTGGCCGCATCGATGCGGAACTTCGGCTTGGAGGTACGCGCGGGGGCGCCACGGCGCAGCCACGCGAGCTCCTTGCGCATCAGGTTCTGGCGCTTAGCCTCAGCCGCGGCTGCCTGACGGTCACGCTCAACGCGCTGCAGGATGTACGCAGCGTAGCCGCCCTCGAAGGGCTCGACGATGCGGTCGTGCACCTCCCAGGTGTCGGTGCAGATTTCATCGAGGAACCAGCGGTCGTGGGTAACGACCATGAGGCCTCCGGCGTTCTTCGACCAGCGGGACTTCAGGTGGCCGGCGAGCCAGGTGATGGCCTCGACGTCCAGGTGGTTGGTGGGCTCGTCGAGCATGAGCACGTCCCACTCCTGCGCGAGCAGGGAGGCCAGGGCCACGCGGCGGCGCTGGCCGCCGGAGAGGGACGAGACCGGCGCATCCCAGGGCAGGTCGGAGACCAGGCCCGAGATGACGTCGCGGATGCGAGCCTGCGAGGCCCACTCGTATTCGGGGGTGTCGCCCACAATCGCGTAGCCGACGGTGTGGTCGTCGTCGAGAACATCGGACTGGTCAAGGTAGCCGATGCGGGTGCCGCCGCGCACGGTGACGCGGCCGGAGTCCGGTTCGAGCCGGCCGGCAAGGATCTTCATGAGGGTGGATTTGCCGTCGCCGTTACGGCCGACGATGCCGATGCGGTCGCCCTCGTTCAGGCCGACCGTGATGCCCTCGAAAATGGTTCGGGTAGGAAACTCAAGATGCAGCGATTCGCCGCCTAGTAAATGTGCCACGCCTTCTAGGGTACAGGGTGAGGGTATTTTCAGATGCCGGTGAGGTAATCGATGGGGGAACGGTTGAAGGTTTGAAAAGATAGCTGAAGTACCCGTCGAAAGCCCGCGTTTGCACCGTGCGTGGGGCGAGCCCACGGCGGATATTTGATAAACTGAGGGAAGCATTTCCTGCACGGCGCTGTTCTCTGCCCAAAATTAGGGTAGCGAATGGCGACTGCCACCAGAGGCGGTACCCGCACCGGCACGGGAATAATCCGCCATGGTGTAATGGCAGCACAGCGGCCTTTGGAGCCGTTTGTCTAGGTTCGAGTCCTAGTGGCGGAGCGTAAGCACTCAACGGAATCGTTGAATGAGAGTCGGCGGTTCCGCGCTCACCTCTCACTCTTACAACCTCGTATAAGGAGTCTTCTCAGTGAACACTGAACTGGCACCCTCCGCGGTGATTGTTCTCGCCGCCGGCGCTGGCACGCGCATGAAGTCCGCAACCCCCAAGGTCATGCACGGTATTGGTGGCCGCTCCATGGTGGAGCACGCCGTTGCCGCGGCCCGTGACTTGAACCCTGAACGCCTCGCTGTAGTGGTGCGCCACCAGCGCGACAAGGTCGCCGAGCACGTGCTCGCTTTCGACCCCGACGTGACCATCGTTGACCAGGACGAAATCCCCGGCACCGGTCGCGCCGTTGAGGTCGGCCTGAATGCTCTGGATGCGCAGGCCCCCGTCTCGGGTACCGTGCTGGTGACCTATGGCGATGTGCCCCTGCTGCGTCCTGAGACTCTGCGCGAGCTTATCGCTTTCCACGAGCAGGACAAGAACTCCGTCACCGTGCTGACCACCCACGTGGACGAGCCCGGCTCCTACGGCCGTATCGTGCGTAACCAGGCTGGCGAGGTGACCGCCATCGTCGAGGCGAAGGACGCCTCCCCCGAAGAGCTCGAGATTACCGAGATCAACTCCGGTATCTACGCCTTTGACGCCGACGTGTTGCGCGAAGCCCTGCTTGAGGTGACCACCGATAACGCTCAGGGCGAGAAGTACATTACCGATGTGCTGTCCATCGCCCGTTCGAAGGGCCACCGTACCTCCGCCCTGGCCATTGAGGACCGCTGGGAGGTTGAGGGTGCTAACGACCGTGTGCAGCTGGCTCAGCTGGGCCGCATGCTCAACAACCGCATCCTCGAGGCTCACATGCGTAACGGCGTGACCATTGTCGACCCGCAGAACACCTGGATTGACGTGACCGTGCGCATCGAGAATGACGTGACCCTCCTGCCCGGCGTGCAGCTGCACGGCTCCACCACCGTTGCCACCGGCGCAACCATTGGCCCCGACACCACCCTGACCGATATGACCGTTGAGGCAGACGCTACCGTCATCCGCGCCCACGGCTTTGGCGCCGTGATTGGCGAGGGCGCAACCGTCGGTCCCTTCGCCTACCTGCGCCCCGGTACGACCCTGGGTAAGGGGTCGAAGCTCGGCACCTTCTGCGAGGCCAAGAACTCGCAGATTGGTGACGGCGCGAAGGTTCCGCACCTGTCCTACGTTGGCGACGCCACCATCGGTGAGGGCGCCAACATTGGTGCGGGTTCCATTTTCGCCAACTACAACGGTCTGGTGAAGAACCGTTCCGTTATTGGCGCACATGCCCGCATGGGATCCGCGGGCATCTACGTTGCACCGGTCACCGTGGGTGACGGTGCCTACTCCGGCGCGGGCTCGCTGATCCGCAAGGATGTTCCTGCGGGCGCCCTCGCCTACTCTGAGACTTCCCAGCGCACCATCGAGGGCTGGGTTCTGAAGAACCGTGCCGGTACCGAACCCGCTGAGGCTGCAAAGGCCGCGGGCGCACAGGAACCGGCAGAATCCTAATCCGAGGAAAGAACAACACCATGAGTAGCGAGATTACCAACCCCGGTGAGCGCAAGCTTGTAGTGGTCTCCGGTCGAGCACACCCCAAGCTCGCCGAGGAGATTGCGCAGGCCCTTGACCACGACCTGTTGCCCACCTCCGCATACACCTTCGCCAACGGCGAGACCTACGTCCGTTTTGAGGAGTCTGTGCGCGGTGCGGACGCATTCGTGATTCAGTCGCACCCGGCACCGATTAACGAGTGGCTCATGGAGCAGCTCATCATGATTGATGCGCTCAAGCGTGCCTCCGCTCGCTCCATTACCGTGGTGTCCCCGTTCTACCCCTACGCTCGTCAGGACAAGAAGCACAAGGGCCGCGAACCCATCTCGGCTCGCCTGATTTCTGACCTGTACAAGACCGCCGGCGCGGATCGCCTGATGTGCGTCGATCTGCACACCTCGCAGATTCAGGGCTTCTTCGACGGCCCGCTGGACCACCTCTTCGCAATTCCGGTGCTGGCTAAGCACATCCGCGAGCGCGTTGAGGACCTGTCGAACGTGACCGTGGTGTCCCCGGACACCGGTCGTGTGCGCGTGGCCGAGCACTGGGCCACCCTGCTGAACGGCGCACCCCTGGCCTTCGTGCACAAGACCCGAGACATCAACGTTCCGAACCACGCGGTCTCCAAGACCGTTGTGGGTAACGTTGAGGGCCGCACCTGCGTGCTGATTGACGACATGATTGACACCGGCGGAACCATCGCCGGCGCCGTGAAGGTCCTCATGGATAAGGGCGCGAAGGAAGTTATCATCGCGGCAACCCACCCGGTTCTCTCCGATCCCGCCGTTGAGCGTCTGTCCGAGTGCGGCGCGGTCGAGGTCGTGGTGACCAACACCCTGCCCGTCCCGGAGGAAAAGCGCTTCGAGAACCTGACCGTTCTCTCCATCGCGCCCCTCATCGCTCGCGCTATTCGTGAGGTCTTTGACGAGGGCTCCGTGACCGAGATTTTCGATCACTAGGGCTTGAATAGGCTGTAGAAAATCCCCCGCTACCACGGTTGTGGTAGCGGGGGATTTTCTACGTTTCTGAGGGGGGCAGACCCCTGCAGATTCTGTATTGCGGAGATTTAGCGGTGGGCTCGCGCCAGCCACGGCAGAATCACGCGTAGCGACTCTTCAACCTCGTCTACGGCCTTCTTCGCGGCGGCCGGGCCTCGACGGTAGGGGTCCTCGAGCTTATCGCTCGCGAGGGGAGTGCCACCGTAGGAGTAGAGGTAGGAGAGCGGCTCGGCACGGCGCGCTTCCTCACGAAGGCGAGCAGCCTGCTTGAGTAGCATGATCTTGGAGTGGTACTGGGGCCACTCGCGCACGATCCAGTCGGCGTGCACCTTCTCCGCGACCAGGATGATGGTCGCGTTCTTAATGATCTCCTCGGTCAGCTGACGGGAGGCGAAACCCTCGGGGTTGTAGCCACGCTCGATGAGCTCGTTGGCGATGAGTTCGTACACGCCCTGACCGACCAGCGCGCCGGTACCGGCGCTGGCGAAGGTCCACTTGTCCTCCAGCCCGTACTCTGCGGCCAGGTGCTTGGAAATAACCTCGCCGGAGGCGCTGCGGGCAATGTTGCCGGTGCACACGAAGAGCGCCTGGAAGGGGCCGTCGGTGTCGTGTGCGCCGCTACGGGTGAAGGTGCCGGGGGAGAGCTTGAAGAGCGGGGTGCGTTCGCGTTCACCCTGCGGGGCGCTTGCGGTCTCCTCACGTGCCGCGAGGGCTGTCGGAGCGGGTTCTTCTGCGGTGTCGGCCAGAACACCCGAGGCGACGGTGGGTGCGTGGTGTTCCTCGACGTGAACGGAGCGTGAGGAGGAGCCCTCTGCAGACGGTTCGTCCAGGGGGAGGATATCGGCGGCGGTACCCGAGGTTTCGGTGAGGTTCAGCGGCTGCGCATCAATGGTGACGGTGCCGTCCTCAGAGATTTCTTCGGCGTGGGAAGGCTCGGATGCTTTGGGAAGGGGCGTCTGGGCGGCGACCTCGGCGGGGGAGTGAGCCTCATACTCGCCCATGACTTCGCGGAGCGAACCCGAAGGGACCATGGAGCGCTGGGCGGCCCCGCGGCGGTTCTTGCCTGCCAGGTCGGGGTTGTTCTGGATCAGCGAGCGGACCCCTTCCGCAATGGAGGGGGCGGATGCCGGCGCAGTGGTCGCGGTGGTTTCGGGGGCCTTGGAGGAGTCGGTGATCTCCTCTGCGGAGCCCCGGGTGTACTTGTCCTTCAAGGACTTGATGTTGAAGATGCCCATCAAAAGCCTTTTCTCTTGACGTACCCAACGGTGAACAGGGAAGCCGGAAGTGTCGGGTGAAGTTGAACGAATAGTATCTATCATACCGAGTTGCTTGACTCTTCAAAGGTCTCTGAATCTCGAGTGTGGCGAATTCCCTAAGGCCTCGTCCGATACATCTTCAATGTAGGTCGCTCTGAAAGTTTCAACTTGGGGACGTGATGATGACCTAAAGTACAAACTTTATAGTGAAAGGGTTTAGAGGTCACATGCTAGAATTGGCGTGAAATGCTGGGCTTCTTCTCACTCGGAAGCCAGTGCAAACACTCACCAACGAGGACCAATGAAGAGTATTTACACTAAGCTTCGTATCTTTTTCCCAGGACGGAGCTTTACGCTACTAATTGTGAATCTAATCGGCCTATTCCTTCTTTCGCTAATGGAAATGGTCGGTGTTGCTGCTGTTCTTCCCATCGTGAATATTGCGATGGGCGCTGAAATTACCGGCTACCTGGCTGTAATTTCTGATATCTTCGGCAACCCTCAGCGTTCTGATTTGGTGCTCTACCTGGGTACCGTTCTGGTGCTTGCCTTCGTCATTAAGGGCATTGCATCGCTCGCTTTTAAACGTTGGAGCCTGAAGTTCACCGGTTATCAGCAGCTGGCGACGTCGACGACTATCCTTAACCACTACATGAAGGATAGCTACTTCAATCACAGGAAGTCTCAGCCCGAAGACACCGTGTACCTGATTGGTACCTACGTGGTGTTCGCTTACCGCGGCTTTGTTGGCTCAATTATCAACTTCGTCGGTGATATGCTCTCAATTCTTGTGCTGCTGGCGATGATTCTGTTCGTTATGCCCGTTCCTGCGTTGATTGCCTTCGTGTACTTCGGTGTCACGATCTCTGTGATGCAGCTCTTCCTGCGTCGAGGAAACGCTAAGTACGGTGAGATTTCTGCCCGCGCCGGTCGTGACGCCCTCCGCTCTCTCTTCGATAACGTCAAGGGCTTCCGCGAGATTCGTATTTCTAACTCGCGCGAATTGACTGTTGAAGAGTACCGCCAGCATGCGCTGCGTAGCGTCAATAGTGACGTCAATATTTCCTTCTTCGCTGATTTCCCTAAGTATGCTCTGGAAATTATCTTCATCGTCGGTATTGCGGGTCTTCTGGGTCTGATGACCTCTACCCAGGGCGCCGATAGCTTGCCTGCCCTGATGCTTTTCGCAACCGCATGTATCCGTATTCTGCCGAACGCTACCCGTATGGTTGCTTCCCTAGGTGGCATTCGCGCGAATGAATTTGCTAGTGAAGAAGTCGCTAAGGTTATCCGCTCGATGAGCCCTGAAGAGCAGCGCCTACGGATGATTGAATTCAAGGGTGATATTGATCCGGCAACCATTATTAACCCGACTAATGAGCCCGTGGATGTTCTGGTCGATAACCTGGTCTACCGCTACCCGGATGGCGATAAGGATGTTCTGCGCGATATCCAGCTTGATGTGCCCGCAGGCACTTCGGTGGCTTTCGTGGGCGGTTCCGGTTCGGGTAAGACGACCCTTGTGGACCTCATCCTCGGCCTGCTCACCCCGACTCGAGGCGTTATCTCCAGCCAGGGTAAGGACGTCAATACGGACCTGCCCTCCTGGTACCAGAAGATTGGTTATGTTCCTCAGGACCCCTACCTGGGTAACGGCACTCTGCGCGAGGCTGTCGCCTTCGGCATTCCCAATCAGTACATCGATGATGAGCGAGTGCTCTACTGCCTTGAGCTGGCGGAGCTGATGCCCGTTGTCGAGACTCTGGAAAACGGCATCAACACCCCGATTGGTGAGAACGGTAACCGTCTTTCGGGTGGTCAGCGTCAGCGCGTGGGTATTGCGCGTGCGATGTACCGCAACCCGAGCCTGCTGATTATGGATGAGGCAACCAGTGCGCTGGACAACGAGACCGAGCACAAGATTACTCAGACCATTAACCGCATCTCTCAGGAGATTACCGTGATTATCGTGGCACACCGCCTTTCCACGGTGCGCAACGTTGATCAGCTGGTGTACCTCTCTCAGGGCCGCATCGCTAATAAGGGCACCTTCAAGGAAGTTCAGGCGGCCAACGAAGAATTTGCGAACCTCGTTCGCCTGGGCCAGCTGCCGGACTAGCAGACGCGGGGCGGTTGTGGCGACGCAGTGGTACGAATAGTACAGACGCGTTGGCGCAATCGCCCCTCTCCACGCCTCAGCTTCTTTTCTTACCGCCGGGCCCCATCCGCTGATGCGGCCCGCCCCCCTCGCTCAAAGGACATGTTATGACCCACTCACCCCGCATCTCTGCGGTTATCCCGTTTTACGGCGAGCCGGAACCGGTTCTCTCCATCATTGACACCCTCCGCGCGCAGAAGGGGATTGACCCCTCCGATGTCGAGATCGTCGTTTCGGACGACGTCTCGCCCGTTCCCTTCCCCGAGGTTGAGGGCGTGACCGTCGTGCGCCGTGCCGTCAACGGCGGCTTCGGTAAGGCCGTGAACTCCGGCGTCGCTGCTGCGACCGGCGAATGGGTGTTCATCCTCAACAGCGACCTGGAGCTGGATGACACCTTCATCTCCCGCATGCTCGCCGCAACCGAGGCACACGGCCAGGTTCTGGCCAGCCCGCAGGTCATCGGCCACGACGGCCAGCAGCAGTGGGTGGCCCGCAAGTTCCCCACCGCCGGACATATCGCCTGGGAATGGTTCACCCCCTTGGCTCGCTTCAAGCCGACGAAGTGGTGGCACCGCGGCGTTGGACACGATGTTGAGGCATGCACCGGAACCTCCGACGCGAAGGTCGACTGGGTTATGGGTGCCTGCATGGTCGTGCCTCGCGCCGTATTCAACCGCCTCGGCGGCATGGACGAGCGCTTCTACATGAACAGCGAAGAGGTGGACTTCCAATACCGCCTCTCGCAGGCCGGCGTGGACCGCTACCTGATTCCCTCGGTGACCGTTACCCACGAGGGCGGCGGGTCTTCCCCCTCGGAGCGTCGCATCCAGTGGCTGACCACCGCACGCTTCATCTACGCCGACAAGTGGGGCTGGGAAAAGAAGCTGGCCGTAGCCCTGCGTGCGACCAGCTACGCGAACTTCCTCGTGAACTCTGTGCGTGCGCTGCGCAATAAGGATGTAGACGCTCGCGGGTTCCTCGCCGCCGACCTGGAGCGCATCGCCAAGGCCGAGCGCCGCGAAAACTAGCTCTAGTGTCCGCACCCGGTGCGGAGCGCCCCATAGCTAAACGTTGGAGGTGACACACTGCGTAAGCATGTGTCATCTTCTGCTTTCGTTGTAAAATTTTAGTAGGTATGTTTGAGCGCAAGCTCTGCTTGAAACGTGCCTCTCTGCTTCACTCCAACACATAGCACCGCACGGTTTTGCCCTGCGGGTTCTTATAGCAAACGCCGACAGGATCCAATCCTCATATGACTCAGCCCAAACTTCTACTACTCTCACCCGCATTCCACGGGTACTGGAAGGCGATTCAGGCATCCCTGGAAGTGCACGGATACGATGTGCGCACCCACATCTATGATGCTCCGGGTACCCTCTCCGAGCGCATCCTCAACAAGCTCGCCCACGAGCTACCCGAGAAGTACCGCCCCGAAAGCTTCGCGGCTCAGGCAACTCGAAAGGCTATCGATGCTTTCAACGAGTTCCACCCCGATATTGTGCTGGTCATTAAGGGCGATATGCTCTCCCGCGAATGGTGGGACCTGCTGGAGACCTCCGGCGTTCGCTACGGCACCTGGCTCTACGACGAAATGCGACGCATGAGCTACACCGAAGAGGACCTGCACCACCTGGGCTCGCTGGCAAGCTACAGCCCGCTGGATGCGCAGCACCTGCGTGAACAGGGATTCGAGGTGCTCGACATGCCGAACGCCTACGACACCCACTGCCCGATTGTTCCCGTCCGCGAGGACTCCATTAACTTTGTGGGCGCCAAGTACCCCAACCGCGAGGAGACCCTGCAGGCCCTCGTCGCCGCCGGTCTGCCGGTGCGTGCTTACGGTCGTGCTTGGTCGCGTCACCCCTACGATATTCTGCGCACCAAGCAGTTCAAGGACTCCGGCGTTCCCGCCGGCCGCGACATCGACCGCTCCGAGGCCTACGGCATCATGGCGTCTTCCCCTGCTACCCTGAACATCCACAACAACCAGGACGGCTTCACCATGCGTACCTTCGAGGCGCCCGGCGTGGGCGCCCTGCAGGTGATTGACCGCCCCGACGTGGACCGCTACTACATTCCGGGTGAAGAGGTTCTGGTGTACGAGAGCATCGATGAGCTCATCGAGATTTGTACCCGCATTTTCCGTGACCCGAAGTGGGCGCGAAAGATTCGTGAAGCCGGTCAGAAGCGAACCCTGGCCGAGCACACCTTTGATCAGCGCGTCAAGATTTTGGAGCAACTATGGGCCTAACCTACCCCCTCGACATTGATGCATGGGCCGCCTGGCAGAAGCGCCAGAACACCCTGCGTTGGGCTAAGGGCGAGGCCCGCAGCCTTATCGGACGTCTGCGCGGGGGCGCGGCGGAACAGGAAGCCCCTGTTGGCGGTGTTCTCTACACCCGCGGCGCCGTACCCCGCGTGCTCATCGTGCTCGATTCTTTCTCTCCGACGAGCCGTAACTCCCTGCTGGAGCCGCTCAAGTACCTCGAGAACGTGGGCGTGGCCCTGTGGGTCCCCGAGGATGCCTCGGAGTACCTCAACGGCCAGTACGCCACCGAGCGTTACGGCCGTGATGCCTGGACCGAACAGGAAGTGACGGGCGACCAGCTGCAGGGGCTCCTGCCCGGTGTGCGCGTGGTCCTTTCCCTCGGCCACTACCTGGCCCGCGGCGCGGCCGCCTACGAGTACTCTCGCGCGATTGGTGCTGAGTACTGGGTCGTACAGCACGGTCTGCTCGTGCCGCAGGCACCGCCCCTGCCGGTTGGCGCAACTCTGTTGGCGTTCAGCGAAGCCGACGCAGAGTTCTGGGCGTCGGGTCGCCGCGACGTGACCACCCACGCGGTGGGTTCCCAGCTGCTCTACCTGGCCGCTCAGAAAGCCGCCGGTGCCGAGGCGCAGAAGCAGAACGATTTGGAACCCATCTTCCTGGGCCAGATGCACGGCGCCGAGCTGCCGCGAGCATCCTTCGCTTTCGCCGCGCACTCCTTCCTGAAGAAGTACGGCGGTATCTACCGCCCGCACCCGAGCGAGAAGGACAAGCTGTCGGTGCTGACCCACAAGCTGTGGGAGAAGGAAGGCATCCGCATTGATCGTTCCGGAACCCCTCTGAACGAGGTACCGAACCCCGTCGTGTCGATTTTCTCCACCGGTGTGCTGGAGGCGGCTATCCGCGGCATCCCGGCCTGGGTGTACCACCCGGCACCGCCCGCATGGCTTGTGGAATTCTGGGACCGCTACGGCATGAACCGGTGGGGGAGCGAACCCACCCCCGCCCCGGTTCAGCCCGAGAAGGAACCGGCACGCCGCATCGCAGAACTCATCATCGAAACTCTGGAGGCATAATGCGTATTCTCTGCGTCATTCCCGTACGCGGCGGCTCGAAGGGCATTCCGCGCAAGAACCTGCGCCCCATCGCGGGTAAGCCGCTGGTCGCATGGACCATCGAGCAGGCCCTGGCCGCGAAGGAAGAGCTTGCCGGTGAGCACGAGCTGCGCGTTGTCGTCTCCACCGATGATGCCGAGCTGGCCGATATCGCCCGCGAGTACGGTGCCGAGGTGCCGTTCATTCGCCCGGCCCACCTGGCGGAGGACACCACCGCAACCGAGCCGGTCGTCGAGCACGCCATCGAGTTCTACACCGAGAACGGCTGGGCACCCGAAGCCGTCATGCTGCTGCAGGCAACCAGCCCCGTGCGTCTGCCCGGTACCCTGGCACGCGCGGTCCGCCAGTTCGTCGAGAACGACAAGGACTCCATGGTCGGCGTGATCCCGATCGGTCCGTTCATTTGGACCTGGCACGCCGATGGGGAACCCACCGCGGCGTTCGAGATTATGGCTCGCCCGCGCCGCCAGGAGCTGACTAAGGAAACCTTCCGCTACCGCGAGAACGGCTCCATGTACATCACGAAGACCCCCGTGTACACTGAGCACCACAACCGCCTGGCCGGCTACCCCGGCGGTACGATTGACTTGTTCATGCTCAACGAGGTTGAGGGCGTCGACATCGACGCGCCGATTGACTTCTCCGTGGCGGAACATCAGCTCACTCAGATTCTGAACGAGAGCAAGTAACCCTCGTCCCGGCGACATTCTCGTCGCCGTCCCGGATTGACCGGCACTCAGTCATTCAATAGAACACTCACGAAAAGGTTCAAACCTATGATTATTGAACGTAATATCGCCCCGTATGTGGTCTTCGCTGAAGACCCGATTCTTACCGCACTGCAGAAGATTTCTGCCAACGGCCAGCGCATCATCTTCCTGGTCAACGAGTCCGGTATTCTGCGCGGTTCTCTCTCCGACGGCGATTTCCGCCGCTGGCTGATTGCCAACCCGACCGCATCCCTGGAGACCAGCGCCCTGGATGCCGCTAACACCAACCCGCAGACCGCTCCGGCAGATGCCGACCCCGAGACCCTGCGCGCATACTTTGCCAAGGGCATCAACCACGTTCCGCTGACCGACGAGCGCGGCCACCTCGTGGCGCTCGCCATGGACGAGCAGGACGTCCTGCGCATCGGTAAGCACACCATCAGCGAGGACTCCCCGGCCTTCATCATCGCCGAGATCGGCAACAACCACCAGGGTAGCGTTGATTTCGCTAAGGAACTGGTGGACCTGGCC
>OKVI01000602.1_pt1 | contig 22150 bp, 8 predicted proteins | sample 1607001 | NCBI WGS metagenome assembly OKVI01 (sample SAMN03281018, study PRJEB24777) | human gut metagenome | isolation source: fecal sample PR128 from 1 month old male Malay infant, vaginal delivered...
GCAGCTGAAGCTGAAGAAATCAAAGCTAAACTTGAAGAAGCTGGAGCTTCAGTTACTCTTAAATAATAAGGTAACGACTCAAGTCGCTTAATAAAGGAACCAGGGCATTAGCTCTGGTTTTTTATTGAGATAAACGATTATGAGAAACTGTTTGAATTAATGGGGTTCCCTACCTAAAAACTGCCAAATTTATTTTTGGCAGTTTTTTGTTTTTCTATTTTAGACTGATCTTGTTTATCATATCTTCTACTATGGGATTAAAATATGAACGATTTTTCGATTTATTATTTTTTACTTGAAACAATTAAAGCATGTAAGAATAGACTGTCGCCTACATCATAATTTATATCTGATACTCACCTTTTTTTAATATATTGGAGTTTGCTTGCTATTCTTAGGTAGAAAAATTTAGGAATTTCTTTTCTCTTTGCGGATGCCTATTCATTCTGGTAGAGAGGAGGCAATGAAGAAGCAAATGCTTACTAAGAGAATATTTCCCCCCAAAAAACAGATTTAGCCACTAACTATGATGAGGTTTTGAACAAGGTCTTATATGATATCAATCACCGACCACGGAAATGCCTAGCTTACAGAACTGCTTGTGAAGCTCTAGAGGATGAGTTCGAGTAAATGTTGCACTTATACTTGCAATTTATCATTTCAAAAATTATAAAAAAGTTGTATTTTCATATTATATTATTTGATTAGAGTAGAGCAATTTGATAAAATAAATAGTATATGTGAAGGAATAAAAACTGAAAATTATCTTCTGGACTATTTTTGATGATATTCGGAAGTTTTTTAGTTGAGGTATTTCTGAGAACATGAAAATAAATAAAAGGAGGTTGTTTGACTCGATGAAAGGCAAGCAACAACAAGATTTTAGGGTAGAAAAATACATCCGTTACGGTATTCGTAAATATAGTTTTGGAGCGGCATCGGTAGCTATTGCGGCTGGTTTGATGTTCCTTGGAAATGGAGCAGTATCTGCTTCAGAAACGTCAGTTAATGGGAATACTGCAGATTCATCAGTAGTAGCTTCTAATCCAGAAAATGATGGGACTTCGACGAAAGCAGAAACTCCAGTAACTGAAAAAGAAGTAAAGGCAGAGGAGCCTAAAAAGGAAGATACTTCAGTTCAAAAAGAAGCAGAAGAAAAAACACCAACAGAAGCTCCTAAAGCAAATACTGAAAAAACTGCTGAAAAGGTTGCTGCCAATAAAACAGCACTCTATGAAGCAATTTCAAGCTTAGAGAACCGTATCGCTGTAGCTAAGAATGCAGATGCAAGTGCTCTTTCTGCTGCAAAGGAAGCTTTAGCAACCGCAAAATCGGTTTTTGCGAATCCAACAGATGGACAATCAGAAGTTGATAGTCAAACAGAAGCACTTAAGGCTTTAGCGACAGTTCTTGTAGAATCAAACGCTGCTGAAACTGCAAAGAAAGAAGAAGCGGCTAATCAAAATCAAGACAATCCTACAGTAGACACCAAGGTTTTGAACCAAACTTTATCTGAAGCAGAAGTTACCAACCAATTAGCTTATTCAGAGATGAATAAAAAGGATCTTTCTGATGAGAGTAAAGGTGCTATCGAGGCAGCAATTGCTAAGAACAAAGTTGTCCTTGCGGAAACAACCAAATTGTTGGCTGATAAGAGCTTAGCACAAGAACAAGTGGATGCTCAGTTGAACCGTTTGAACGAGTCAATTCAGGCAGTCTATGACGAATTGAAACGAAACGGTATCGGCCAAGATGGGAAATTCGCTGTAGCTCTCTCAGCTAACGAAGGATACACAGCTTCTTCTACAGAATTAAGAAAAGAAAATGGTGAATTTCTTGGTTCTACAGGTAAATCTTACAAAGTACTAGATGGCAACGACAACTATAAAATTTATGTTCATGGCTATCAATCTGAGAACACTGATGTGCCTGCGGCAAATAGTGGACAAGCAGGAATAAGTGGTCGTACAGATATTCCTTTATCAAAAACTGAAGCTCAAAAACTTGGACGAGAAGCTGCTCTATGGAAAGGTAAAATTCGTGCTACAGGAAAAGCTAATGGGAACACAACTTGGGGATCTGGTGGAGCTTATGAATACATAGCTACAGAAATCTACGGATATACTTATGAACAAGGAAATCACTATGTATATCTTACAGATGTGAAAAAACGTTTTAGTTTATCTGATGAGGCAACTGCTGCAGGTTACAAAATCACAAACGTCGCCTTAAGCAACTTAATTCCAGGATTAGCTTATAATGAAGCTACAGATACTGTAGAAGGATATGTAGCATCTTCTCTTCAAAACGGTGTATATGACATGCGTTATATTGTAACTGTAGAGAAAGATGGAGCTACTCAGCAGGTTACTTTCAGGGATTTAACGGCTGGATGGATAGGATGGCAAGATACATCTGCACCACTTATTCAAGGATCTTCTAAGTTAGTTACAGTAGGTGACGAAGTAAGTCATAACATCAAATATGTTGATAATGATGGAATGAGTCGTGATGAAAGAACTGGTTATGTATACAGAAGTAATGGAGAAAAAGTTGTTGCCGGTTCAAAAACTGCTCCTGGAAGCACGAGTGGAGCAACCTTTACTGCAGTTGATGGATCTAAAGTAAATACCGAGAACGGACCACAAACTGTCACAGCCCATACATCCCTAAACGGTAATTATACAGGAAGTCAAACTTCGATAAACGATGTCGTACCAGGATTAAATTATAATCCACAAACTGGAGATATTACTGGGACAGCAAGTGAAGCTGGAATTTTCACAGCGGCTGTTTATGCGAAAGACTATAATAATACAACCAATGCGAAAAATCAGGATTGGAATATGTATGGTCAAGAAGCTCATGAAAATATTACAATCGCAGTAGCACCTAAGATTACTGTTAAGAATGTTGAAGCTTATGCAACAAATATACCTGTAACAATCTCAAATGGAGCTAACAAAGCAGAAATTACAATGCCAGATGGAACAGTTACTAAATTAGTAGCTAAGAACGGAAACTGGGTAGTAGCTGCAGGTACTACAAATACAGCAGTTCAAGAAGGAGCAGTATTAGCGCCAGTTGCAACTTCAGGGGAATCAACTATTAACTTAACAGTGACTCCGAAATCTACAAAATACGTTGGTGTGGATAATATTGCGGCTAAAGCAACAACTGACAAGGTAAAAGCAAATATTCAACGTGAATTTGCTATGGTAACTGACGCAGCAGGTAATACGTACAAAGCGGTATTTAACCATGCAACAGGTAAATATTCGTTACCTACTGAAAAAGCTTATGAATTAAAAGACAATGGTAATGGTACATCAACTCTTATTGAACGTCGTGTTTATACAGATGCGCAAGCAAATGGTGATGTTAAATTCGTTGTTTATGAGTTTGAACGTACATGGAATACAACATCTTCAGCATCAACATTAGAGGACAAGATTGCAGAAATCCGTAAAAATGGTGAGGTAACTGCAGTAGGTAATGTTACGCGTACAGAGACTCTAATCAAGAAAGATAACACATCATCAGAACAAGGGATGGTAGTTACAGTAAGTTACGACTCAGTAACAAACCAATGGACATCTTCTGACGGTACAGCGGTAACAGCTAAAGAATCAAATGCAGGTTGGGAAATCGAAACAGCATCTGGATTCAAAGGATATGTATCATACCGTGAAGCAAGTTCAACAGATGTAGCATCAATCCAAAATGCTAAACCAACAGGAACCTCAACAAGCTATTCAGAAGCAAAAGGTACATCAGTAGACTTAATCAAGTCAACTAAAGCAAATGTAGCATTCGCAGATACAATCGATGATAAAACATCAGCAACAGATTCTGATACGATTAAAACAAAAGTAACAGCAACTGCACCAGATGGCTCAGTAACTACTTTTGATGGAGCTCAAGCAGAAGAAACAGCTTATATCCAAGCACAACGTACAGCAGCAGCTAAAACTCAAGCGGCAGCAACAGCTGTAAAAGAACAACAAGATACACAAAACGAATTAGCTCGTCTTCAAGAACTACTAGACCGTCAAACACGAGTAGTAGAAGATGCTCAAAAGGCATTAGATGACTTGAAATTACGTACAATTTCACCAACAGCTCAAGAATTAGCAGAAAGAAAACTTGCTAATTCTAAAGAGTTTAAAGCATCTATAGAAGAACAATTAGCAACAGCTAAGGCAAATCTTACTACAAAAACAACAGAGGTAGAAACAGCACGTACTGCAGCTTTAGAAGCTGAAAAAGCGGTAGAAACAGCACGTACAGCTCTTAAAACAGCAGCAGAATCAAACTTAGCTAAAGCTAACGCTTATGTACTATCTCAAAAAGGACGTTACAAAGTAACAGCCAGAGCAGTAGACTCAAACGGTGTTGTAACAACTCCAACAGTAGATGGAACAGATGCTGGAGAAGTTACAGAAGATGCAGTAGCAGAAACAACTTACTACATCGTAGTAACAGAACCAGAGAAATCATCAGGTGCTCAAGCTCAAAAACAAACTGACTCAATGGCCGACAATTTCAATGATGGAAAAGAAGGAACTACAGTATCAAATTATAAACTAGTAGATCCAAAAACAGGAGCAAAAGTTGAATCTTTAACAACTGAAGAAGGAACATACACTGTAGATCCAACGACTGGTGAGGTGTCATTTACACCAGCTGAAGGATTTGTTGGTACAGCAGCTCCTATCACAGTAGCAGCAGATGTGACATTTAATGACGAGTCAGGTAACCCAGTAACAGTACCAGTTTCAAATACATATACACCAACTGTATACGGAATTGACCCAGCTGATGATGAAACTACTGGTAAACAAGGTCAAACGCAGACATCTATTTCTGGAAAAGAACGTTTTGAAGAACTAAACACTGCAACTAATACACCTGATGGAACAAATGTTGACTGGACAACAGCTGCCTACTCATTAGAAGGAGCTAATGCTGAAGGTAAAGTGGTAGTTGATGGAGAAGGAACATACTCAATCGATCCAACAACAGGTGTAGTAACATTTGAACCACTTCCAACATTTACAGGAAAAGCTAAAGGTGTTAATGTACAAGTATCAGTAACAGCAACTGACTCAGAAGGAAACAAAGTTCCAGTTACTTCAAAAGGGTCTTATACTCCAGAAGTAACACCAGTTAAGCCAACAGGTGAAGGTGTAACTTCAAGTGGTAAACAAGGTCAAGAGCAAACAGGAACACCTAAATTTACTCAAGGTGATGAAACAGCGCCAATCACAATCAACGAACAGCAACCGGCTAAATTCGTAGTAAATGGACAACCAGTAGAAGACAAAGAAATTCCAGCTACAAAAGATGGAAAAGAAGTTGGTAAATACGTAATCGATCCATTAACAGGTGTTGTAACATTTAAACCAAACAAAGACTTTGTTGGTACTCCGGATCCAGCAACTGTTGAAGTTAAAGATAAGAATGGAACTCCAGCAACAGCTACTTACACACCAACAGTAACGCCAGTAACACCAACAGCAGAGCCAAAAGAAACAACTGGAAAACAAGGTCAACCACAAACTCAAGACACAGAGTCAATGTTCAAACAAGGTGATGAAGTAGCCCCAATTGATAAGACAACTGTTAAATTGGTAGACCCAAGTGGTAACGAAGTAACAACAATGCCAGCTCTTAAAGATGGTAAAGAAGTTGGAACATACACAATTGATCCAACAACAGGAGTTATTACATTCCAACCAAACAAAGATTTTGTTGGTACACCAGATCCAGCTAAGGTTGTAGCGAAGGATACTAACGGAACTAAGGTAGAAACAACTTACACACCAACAGTAACGCCAGTAACACCAACAGCAGAACCAAAAGAAACAACTGGAAAACAAGGTCAACCACAAACTCAAGACACAGAGTCAATGTTCAAACAAGGTGATGAAGTAGCCCCAATTGATAAGACAACTGTTAAATTGGTAGACCCAAGTGGTAACGAAGTAACAACAATGCCAGCTCTTAAAGATGGTAAAGAAGTTGGAACATACACAATTGATCCAACAACAGGAGTTATTACATTCCAACCAAACAAAGATTTTGTTGGTACACCAGATCCAGCTAAGGTTGTAGCAAAGGATACTAACGGAACTAAGGTAGAAACAACTTACACACCAACAGTAACGCCAGTAACACCGACAGCAGAACCAGCTGAGACAACAGATATCCAAGGTAAAACACAAAATGGAACACCAACATTCACACCAGGTAATCCAGAAGTTCCAATGGATGATGAAGTACCAGCAACATTCGAAGACGGATCAACAACTAAGACTATTCCAGGCGAAGGAACATACACAGTAGCGAAAGACGGAACAGTAATATTTACGCCTGAGAAGACATTCACAGGAGTTGGAACAGGGGTAACAGTAAAACGTGTAGATAAGAATGGAACACCAGTCACAGCTAAATACACTCCAACAGTAACACCGGTGAAACCAGAAGGAACACCTGCAGTATCTGAAGGACCTAAAGGACAACCTCAAACAGGAACACCAACATTTACACCAGGAAATCCTAATGTGCCAATCGATGAAGATGTACCACCAACATTCGAAGATGGAACAACTACAAAAATAGTACCAGGTGAAGGAACTTATACAATCGATGAAAACGGTAAAGTAACCTTTACACCAGAACCAGACTTCGTTGGTAAAGCATCAGGTGTAACCGTTAAACGTGTAGATAAGAATGGAACACCAGTCACAGCTACTTACACTCCTACAGTTCGTCCTGATACTTCATTCGTTGATAAAGATGGTAACCCACTTTCACTAACAGAAGATGGAACTAAACCAACTAAAGATATTCCAGGATACAAGATTGTTAAAACTGAAGTAGATGAAAAAGGAAATACAAAACACATCTATGAGAAAGTTACAACAACTCATAAAGATAAAGATGGTAATGTAATTCCAGGAACAACTACTGAGGAAGGTACAACTCCTAAGAAAGATATTCCAGGTTACCGTTTCGTAGAAACTAAGACACTTCCAAACGGAGATACAGAGCACGTTTACGAAAAAGTTAAGACAAGTCACAAGGATAAAGACGGTAATGAAATTCCGAACTATCCAACAGAAGATGGTGAACAACCTAAGAAAGATATTCCAGGTTACCGCTTCGTAGAGACTAAGACACTTCCAAACGGCGACATCGAACACGTTTATGAGAAAGTTAAGACAAGTCATAAGGATAAAGACGGCAATGAAATTCCGAACTATCCAACAGAAGATGGTGAACAACCTAAGAAAGATATCCCAGGCTACCGCTTCGTAGAGACTAAGACACTTCCAAACGGCGACATCGAACACGTTTACGAAAAAGTTAAGACAAGTCACAAGGATAAAGATGGCAATGAAATTCCAAATTATCCAACAGAAGACGGCGAACAACCTAAGAAAGATATTCCAGGTTACCGCTTCGTAGAGACTAAGAAACTTCCAAATGGCGATATCGAACACGTTTATGAGAAAGTTTCAACACCAGCTCCAACGCCTTCACCTGTTCCTCAACCAACTCCAGGTAAGCAAAATACAACTACTTGGACTGATGAAAATGGAAATCCATTGAAACCAACTGAGTCAGGTTCTAAAGAACCGGGAACAGTTTCAGGTTACGAATATGTGAAGACTGTGACTGATCCAAATGGAAATATCAAACATATCTTCAAGAAAGTTGAGATGCCAACTCCAAGACCGGTTGAACCAAGTCAACCAGCAACACCAAAATATGTTGAAGGTCAAAAAGAGTTGCCAAATACAGGTACAGAAGACAATGCTAACCTAGCAGCACTTGGACTTCTCGGAGTCTTGAGTGGATTTGGTCTTGTAGCTCGTAAGAAGAAAGAAGACTAAGCTTTCTAATTGATAAGATTTGTTTGCAATGAACATATCTTCCCAAAAACTGATGAATCGAATGATTCATCAGTTTTTTGCGATTGAGAGAGGAAGGATCTAACGGGGAGACAAAGGAAAAAGGCTTTTCTATCATTTGTTAAGTCTATCAAGGCTTTAAGTAAAAAAACAGATAAGACAGTAGCTATTCTGAGGTTACTGTCTTATTTTTAACACTTTTTGATCCATAAAAGAGCATGCTAAAAAAACACCTCATCTGGTATTTTTTGAAACAAGGCGTTACAATAATATGGCATAAATAATTTTACCGATTTTGGGTAGAAGTATAATCGTAAAGTTTGTTATACGTTATGAGATAATACATTGTTCTAATGAGACGATGTATAGAGGCAATCGTATGTGGCTTAGTTGAAGCTATTGTCGATTGTCTTTTTCGTTTCTCATAAAAGTCAGCGATATGGCAGGGATTGGTATGACTAGCTGAAGCGATGTTGTGAATGCACTTGAACAAGATTTTTCTGGCATAGGGATTCCCTCGTTTAGTGATGTGTTCCTTGGCGAGAAAGTTCCCAGATTCATAGTGTCTCAGGTCAATGCCAATAAAAGCGTTGATTTGATTGGTAGACTGAAAGCGACGTTCCTACAGACGTAGTAGAGTTGGCGTTCCAGTTTTGCTTGAACCTCGATGTAGATATCTTTTTCAAAAACAAGAGAAGTAATGATGTTAGGGTCTTTAATTCCGATTAATTCTGTGGTATTCATTCCTAATGATGGTTTGGTTGCTTTTCATTATAGTTCTTATGGGACTTTTTGTGTACATTTAAAAAGCTCTATAAATCTACAGTGGTTTTACCCACTACAGAAATTAGACTCCTTGTCAACTGTAGTGGGTTGAAGAAAAGCTAAGTTTTCGAAATGAGGAAATCCGTTCTTTTGTGAATTTTTATGCAATATATATATATATATATATATTGCATAAAAAACCAATTATATTTTGAAGAAGCCTGTTGTTATCATTTTTTAGTATCTAGAAAACAAAAAAATAATATAAATAAATTGAATAAAACGAGACAAATTAATTGACAAATTAATATGATTTGAGTTATAGTTAAATTACTTTTATAACAGCAATACATACTTTTATATGTAACTGTAAAATTTTTTATTTGACATTAAGAGGAGAAAACATGTATTCAAGAATGGAAAAATTCCATGGTAGAAAAGCTCAACGTTTTTCTATTCGTAAATATAGCTTTGGTGCTGCTAGCGTTCTTTTGGGAACGGCACTCTTTTTAGGTGCTAATGGAGTACGAGCTGATGAGGCTACGCCTTCAGTAAACCCAGCTACTTCTGGACTATCAAATTCAGATAAAAATGTTTCAGGTTCTACCTTGTCAACACCTGTTGTAGAGAAACTTCCAGAATTAAAGATTGATGCTGTAAAAGCAGATGAAAACGCTGAAGTTAAAGAAGAATCTAAAAATGAAGTAACAACTGTAGCAGAAAAAGAAGTTACTGAAGCGACTACAGATAAAACTGATAAAAAAACAGAAACAGATGTAAAAGAAAAATCTGATAAAGAGCACGCTGACAAAACAGAAGCAGATAAAGAAAAAACTGAAAAAGTTGAAACAGAAAAAGCACAAGATGATGTTAAGACAGTTCTTACTCAATTAACTTCAGAAGCTGATGTTATGGCAACAGTAGCCTCAAACTTTTCAGATAAAGAAGTGACAGGTGTTGAAGATAAACAAAATTTGTCAGCTGCAATTACTGCAGTGAAGCTTGAAGCAACAGCGTCTAAAGAATTGCTCTTATCTGATGCTTCTAAAGACCAGATGGTAGCTCAAGTGAATCGTCTTTCTGACGCAATCGAAGCAGTCTATGCTGAAATGAAGCGTGCAGGTCATGCAGGAAAAGTTGAAGCAGTGTTAGATGATGCAACAACCCAAGACCAAAAAATCGTAGGTAAAGATGTTGTTAAAGATGGACAAAAAGTTAAATCTGTAACAAATGGTTATATTACTATGAATGCTGACAATACAGCTCCTAAGGCGTGGGGATTTGATTCAACATTTGATACTTCAGATTTACAAGCAGGAGACATTACAAAAATTGAAGTAACAAACTTAGCAGAGTTTGGTGCGGCATTTCCTGTTGGAAAAGAAATTACAGCAGCAGATGGTACCGTAATTGGTAAAGTTAAATCTATCGACTATAAAACATCAACAGGAAACAACAATAATAAATCTGTACCATATTGGGCACAACGTACTCAACGTGGAATGACTTATGATGAGCGTGTTGCTGAACAACCAGCTATCGCTAATGAAACTGGGACATACACTTATAACATTGAATGGAATGAAAAAGCGAAAGATTACCCTAATATTTCATTCGGTGCTGAAAACTTATCAGGTGGTGGTTACTTAGCTCCACAAATCTCAAAAGATACAGATTACAAAGCAACTATTAAGATCGATGGCAGAACGGTTGTTGAACACACCTATACACGTAAAGGTCAACAAGCAACTTTCTCAAAACAAGGGACATCAGCTTCATTAAGAACAAATAATGGTTTAGGATATGTTTCAAATGAACTGAAAAGTAAGAGTGATACGTTAGAGATTAATACAGACTCAGACATCCGTTATGGAGTAGGGTCTAAATTTACTATTAAATTACCTAATTCTGAATTTACAGAATTTAAAGAACTTGAAGGAAGTACTAACTTTGTAAATGGTTTAAATACAGCTTCAACTCTTAACCCTAACAAAGGAGACAGTATTACATACCGTCTTGCTAACCGTTGGGCAAACGTTAAAGCTAATGAAAATAATGTTTGGATTCTTCAAGATGGTCGTGAAGGTGGATTTACATTAACTCCAAAACTGATCTCTCCAACAGAATTAGAAGTAACTGTAACAGAAGGATACATCCAAGAAGGTTCTAATATCTCGTTATCTCTTCAATCTTTAGGTGTAGAGAAAGTAATTAAAGATAAAACTTTAACAAGTGAATTCTCTAACGTTACGTATAATGAATTTGGGATTATTACAGGTGGAACAGCAGGGAACGATAAAACTGCAGCTACTCTTACAGTATCAGGTGGTACATCTATTAACGGTGAAAAAGAAGATGTTACTACAACAGTTGCAAATGGTTGGGAAATCAACGCATCTGGAACACCTTTAGGAGAACCACCAACAGGAGCAGTAGTAATTGGACTTAAAGATCTTGAGACTGGTAAAATTATAGGACATGCTACTACTAAATACGATGGTAATCGTCCGTTAAATGAAGATGGTACAAAGGATAATACTAATGTCCTAGGTAAAAAATACGATGTATCTGACTATATTCCTCCATTAATAAAAGAAGTGGATGGAGAAGAGTACATCCTTGCAAACATTCCTACAACAGGAATTGAAGGTACGTTAAGTGTAACGAACACTAGAGCTCGTGATTTATATTCTACTGAAGAATTGAAAGAGAATGGGCTTAATGCATCAGCTTATGTTACGCCTGTAGATTACAATTACGTTAAGAAAACAAGAGTAGAAGAAGTAAATCGTACAATTAAGTATGTGTATGCTGATGATGCACAAGGTCTTGCAGGACAACAAGTATTTGATCCAACGACTCAGACTGTAAGCTATAAAGGAACTGTTAAGACAAATGCTGAGGGTAAAGCAGAAATTGGTTCAAATGATAAACCAATCTACATTAACTGGAAAGGTATTGGAGATACAAATCTTCCAGAAGTAACAGTACCTCAAAAAGAAGGTTACATTGCAAGTGTAGAAAAAGTTCCTGTACAGCCAACAACTGCAACAGATGAAGATTACGAATATGTAGTAACTTACTCACCAATCCAAAAAGCTAAAACAACATTTGTCTACCAAGACAAAGATGGTAATGTTAAGCAAGTGGAAGGTAACACGCCAATCTCTGAAACAGGTAAAGGTGGAGACAAACTTACAAAAGCGGATGAAATTGCTGCGAAAATCAAAGAAGCTCAAAATAAAGGATATGAATTAGTATCTAATACATATCCAACAGACGGAGCATTCGATAAAGATGTTAACACTGACCAAGAGTTCACAGTAACGCTTAAAGAACGTGTTGTACCAGTAACACCAGATCAACCAAAAACACCAGGAACTCCAGTAGATCCAAACAACCCAGACGGACCTAAATACCCAGCTGGTTTGGAAGAAAAAGATCTAAACAAAATAGTCACACGTACAATTACTTATGTCTATGAAGATGGAACTCCAGTATTAAACGAAGATGGCACTCCAAAAACAGTAACACAAGAAGCTAAATTCACACGTGAAGCTAAGGTCAACTTGGTAACAGGTGAAGTTACATACGGAGATTGGACTCCAGCACAAGACTTGGCTGAAGTGAAATCACCAGTAGTTAAAGGATACTTAGCTGATAAAGCAAGTGTTGCGATGGTAAATGTAACCGGTGATTCAGAAGATATCAAGGAAGTAGTAACCTACAAACCACTTGGTTCATGGGTACCGAACATTCCAGGTCAACCAACAGACCCAATCAAATATCCAAACGATCCAACAGATCCAACAAAACCAGGTAACGACAAACCAGTTCTTCCATACGTACCAGGTATGACTCCTAAGGACAAAGATGGTAACCCGTTGAAACCAGTGGATCCAAACGATCCAACTAAAGGATATGAAGTACCAAATGTCCCAACTAACCCAGATGAGAATACACCGATCAACTATGTGAAGGATACACAAAAAGCTAAAACGACTTTCGTAGATGAAAAAGGAAATTCAATTCCAGGTGTTGATGCTATTACTGAAGAAGGTGACTCAGATACACCACTTACAAAAGAGGCTGATGTAAAAGCGAAAATCAAAGAACTTGAAAACAAAGGATATGAATTAGTATCTAATACATACCCAGAAGGTGGTAAGTTCGATAAAGATAAAGACACTGATCAAGAGTTCACAGTAACACTTAAAGAACGTGTTGTACCAGTAACACCAGATCAACCAAAAACACCAGGAACTCCAGTAGATCCAAACAACCCAGACGGACCTAAATACCCAGCTGGATTAGAAGAAAAAGATCTAAACAAAACAGTAACACGTACAATTACATACGTATACGCAGATGGAACACCAGTGTTAAATGAAGATGGAACACCAAAAACAGTAACACAAGAAGCTAAATTCACTCGTGAAGCTAAGGTCAACTTGGTAACAGGTGATGTTACATATGGAGATTGGACTCCAGCACAAGACTTAGCTGAAGTTAAATCGCCAGTAGTTAAAGGATTCTTAGCTGATAAAGCAAGTGTTGCAGTAGTGAATGTAACAGGTGATTCAGAAGATATTAAAGAAGTAGTAACATATAAACCATTAGGATCATGGGTACCAAACATCCCAGGACAACCAACAAGTCCAATTAAATATCCAAACGATCCAACGGATCCAACAAAACCAGGACAACCAACAGAAACATTACCATATGTACCAGGATTTACACCAGAAGATAAAGATGGAAATCCACTTAAACCGGTTGATCCAACAGATCCAACAAAAGGATATGTAGTACCAAACATTCCAACAGATCCAAGTCAAGATACAGTAATTAACTACGTAGCCAACAAAGCTAAACTAGTAGTTAAATATGTAGATGAAAATGGCAAAGACTTAATCCCTGCAGAAACAACAGAAGGAAAAGTAGGCGATGAGTACACAACAAGTGGAAAAGTGATTCCAGGATACGTACTTGTAAGAGTAGATGGAGAAGCTAAAGGTAAGATTGGAACAGATGGTTCAACAGTAACATATGTTTACACACCACTAGGATCATGGGTACCAAACATTCCAGGACAACCAACAAGTCCAATTAAATATCCAAACGATCCAACGGATCCAACAAAACCAGGAAGTGATAAACCAGTTCTTCCATACGTACCAGGTTATACACCTGTTGATGGAAACGGTCAACCACTTAAACCGGTAGATCCAAACGATCCAACTCAAGGATACGAAGTACCAAACGTACCAAACGATCCAACTAAGGACACGCCAATCAACTATGTTCCAGCACCACAACCAAACCCAACGCCGGCTCCAACTCCTAAACCAGAGCCTAAGCCGGAACCAAAACCAGAAACTCCACAACCTGTAACACCTGCAGATAATGGAGATAACAACGGAAATAATAATGAAACTCCAACAACTCCAGCTCAACCGGCAGCACCTTCGACACCTCAATATATGGATGGCCAACGTGAACTTCCAAATACAGGTACAGAAGACAATGCTAGCCTAGCAGCACTTGGACTTCTCGGAGTATTGAGTGGATTTGGTCTTGTAGCTCGTAAGAAGAAAGAAGACTAATCTTTCTAATTGATATGATTTGTTTGCAATGAACATATCTTCCTTAAAACTGATGAATCAAATGATTCATCAGTTTTTTTCACTTTATCGGCTCTTTGTCAACTGTAGTGGGTGACGAAAAGCTAACATCTAGAGAGGACCTGATAGGTCCTCTTTTTATGTATGTTCAGAGTGATGAAGACACGCTTCTTAAAGTTGATGAAGTTTCTAAAACCGAAACCCAACCGTTTGATGTCTTTGATCAACTTATTAGTTGCTTCAAGTTTTGCGTTTGAATAGTCCGTTTCTAGTGCGTTTTTGATGTATTGTTTGTGTCTAAGAAAAGTCATAAAGACTGTTTTGAAGTAATGATTGACCTTGCTTATATTCTCCTTTATGAGTTCAAAAAGCTCATCTACTCTCTTCTCCTGAAAGTGAAAAAGTAAAAGCTGGTAAAGAGTATAGTAGTTGGTGAGCTCTTCTGAAAAGTCTAGTGTCTTCTCAACAACTTCATGTGGTGCTAAAGTTTGGCGGAAAGTCTTTGAATAAAAAGAGTTGAGAGATAGTTTACGGCTGTCCTTTTGGAAGAGTCGCCAATGATTTTTCAAGGCTCGATAGGGTAGTGACTTCTTATCGAACTGGTTCATGGTTGCAATTCTAGTCTTTAAAAATGCTCTACCAAGGTGCTGGATAATGTGGAAACGATCAAGAACGATTTTAGCGTTTGGGAAAAGTTTTTTGGCTAGTGGAATATAAGCCCCAGACATATCCATCGTGATAAACTGCACCTTTTGTCGAGCTTTCAATGGATACTTCAAAAAGTAGTTTCGTATAGTAGTTTGGCGACGATTATCAAGGATGGTTATGAGCTCGTTGGTCTCATAGTTTTGAGCGATAAAAGCCAAGTCACCTTTCTTGAACCCAAACTCATCCCAGGACATTATAGCTGGGAGTTTGTCATAATGTTTCTTGAAAGTGAACTGGTCAAGCTTACGATAGACAGTGGACGTCGACACACGAAGTCTTCTGGCAATATCAGTTAGTGACACCTTCTCAGTTAGGAGTTGTGTAACCTTTTGTCGGACTATATTGGAGATTTGGCAGTTTTTCTCAACGATTGATGTCTCAGCCACCGTTACTCTCTTACAACTTTTGCACTGGAAACGACGTTTTTTCAGACGTAGTAGTGTCGGCGTTCCCGCTTGTTCGAGAAGAGGAATTTTAGAAGTTTTTTGAAAGTCGTACTTGATCATCTTTCCATGGCAGTGAGGACATGATGGTGCAGGATAATCCAGTTTTGCTTGAACCTCGATGTGAGTATCGGTTTCAAAAACGAGTGAAATAATGATATTTTGGTCTTTGATTCCGATTAATTCTGTGGTATTCTTAATAAGTCTCATAAGTTCTTCCTAATGATGGTTTGGTCGCTTTTCATTATAGTTCTTATGGGACTTTTTGTCTGCATTCAAAAAGCTCTATAAGCTCTACAGTGGTTTTACCCACTACAGAAATTATAGAGCCACTTTATCTATAAAAGGAATATGTACACATTGAACTAAAGAAAGTATCATTTAATTGAAATAAAATGATACTTATTTATTCTTGGTAAAAAACAGATACTGTCAATAATTTTGTGTAAACACTCAAGTAGAGTTACGGAGTGTTAATCAAATAAGCTTTCAAGTGTATCAGAACATTGGCCAAATCCTCTATGGATGAGTTGACTTTGCTTGAAATTATAATCTTCAAACAGGGTAACTAAATAACCTTCCAGAACCTCCTCAGTATCCTTCCTAAAAATTGTCAAAATGTAAATCCATTAAATAAATTCAGCAATATCAGTAATTAGAATAAGTCTGCTTCAATTACTCTTAAAATAATAAGGTAACGACTCAAGTCGCTTAATAAAGAAAACCAGGGTGTAAGCCCTGCTTTTTTCTATTGCTTTTAATATTTCCATTTGTTAGAATGTAGGTGATGTGCGTGCTTGTCACGCCCTTTTCTGTACTTTTTAATGTTTCGGAAGTTGGTATCGACTTTTGAAAACGTAAGAGTATAGCTTAATGAAGAAGAAAAGGAGAAATTTATGGCTTATATTTGGTCTTATCTCAAGCGTTATCCTAAGTGGCTAGCGATGAATTTTACGGCGGCCATTTTATTTGTTATTGCCAATTTGGGGCTGCCGACGGTTCTTGCCAGAATGATTGATGAGGGAATTAACCGTGGGGATGCAGACAAGCTTTATACCTATGCTTGGGTCATGTTTGGTGTGGTCTTAACTGGTATTGTTGGTCGTGTGCTTCTGGCCTATGCGGTTGGTAAGTTGACCACTACTATGGTGCAAGTCATGCGTAATGACATTTATGCTAAGCTTCAGGAGTATTCACACCATGAGTACGAACAAATTGGGGTATCTTCTTTGGTGACTCGTATCACGTCGGATGCTTTTGTTCTCATGCAGTTTGCAGATCAAGTTCTCAAGCTGGGTGTTATCACTCCTTTGATGATGGTTTCCAGTGTCTTTTTGATTTTGACGACAAGTCCATCTTTGGCTTGGATTGTGGCAATTTCCTTGCCTTTCCTAGCCGTAGTTGTCTGGTATGTGGCGGTAAAAACGCGTCCGCTTTCTGAAAAGCAACAGACAACGCTCGACAAGATTAACCAGTATGCTCGTGAAAATCTGACTGGACTTCGTGTCATCCGTGCTTTCGCTAGAGAAGATTTTCAAGAGAAGAAGTTCGCTTCTGAAAATGCTGTCTATGCGGATAATTCAAACAAACTTTTTAAATTGACTGGTTTGACTGAGCCACTTTTTGTGCAAATCATCATAGCCATGATTGTGGCAATTGTTTGGTTTGCTCTTGAGCGGTTAGGTTCTGGGACTTTGGCAATCGGTGACTTGGTTGCCTTTATTGAGTACAGCTTCCATGCACTATTGTCTTTCCTTTTCCTAGCCAATCTCTTTACCATGTATCCTCGTACGGCGGTGTCTAGTGAACGTCTGCAGGAAATTATGGACATGCCGATTTCTATCAATCCAAATGAAGATGGCGTGACAGAAACCGAGACTAAGGGATATTTGGAGTTTGACAATGTGACCTTTGCCTATCCTGGTGAAACTGAAAGTCCTGTCCTACACAACATTTCTTTCAAGGCAAAACCTGGTGAAACCATTGCCTTTATTGGGTCTACGGGTTCAGGAAAATCATCACTTGTACAGTTGATTCCACGCTTTTATGATGTAACACTTGGACGCATTCTTGTGGATGGTGTGGATGTCCGTGACTACAATCTTAAGGCGCTTCGTCGTAAGATTGGCTTTATTCCACAAAAAGCTCTGCTCTTTACTGGAACTATCGGTGAAAATATTCGTTATGGTAAGGAAAATGCCAGTCATGAAGAATTGAATCAAGCTACTGATGTGGCTCAAGCCAAGGAATTTATCGAAAGTAAGGAAGAACGCTATGATTCTCACTTGGCTGAAGGTGGTAGCAACCTTTCTGGGGGACAGAAGCAGCGTTTGTCAATTGCACGTGCGGTGGTTAAACGTCCTGATCTCTACATCTTTGATGATTCCTTCTCTGCCTTGGACTACAAGACTGATGCGACCTTGCGTCGTCGTCTAAAAGAAGTGACCCAGGATGCGACGGTCTTGATCGTGGCTCAACGTGTGGGAACTATTATGGATGCTGATCAGATTATCGTTCTTGATAAGGGTGAAATTGTTGGTCGTGGTCGTCACGAAGAGCTTATGGAAAGTAATGACATTTACCGTGAGATTGCTAATTCACAATTGAATCAAAAGAGTCTTACGGAAGACTAGAAGGAGGTCAAAATGAAGAATAATAAAAAGAAAACAACTCATTCCTCAAGTTTTGGCCGCCTTTGGTCATACTTGCAGGTTTACCGTTTCCCACTTTACCTAGCTATTTTCCTGAAAATTATTAGTGTCACCATGAGTGTCATTGAGCCGGTGGTCATTGGTTTAGCCATTACGGAACTGACTAAAAATACACTGGACATCATTAAGGGGGTAGAAGGGGCTCATATCAACGTTTCCTACGTTGGTTTAGTTTTGGTCTTTTACCTCTTGCGTGGTCTCATCTATGAGTTGGCTTCTTACTATTCCAACTATTTTATGACCAATGCTGTGCAAGCAACGGTTCAGGATATGCGAAATGAGATGACTGAGAAAATCAATCGTACTTCAGTGTCATACTTTGATAAGCAACAATTTGGAGACCTTTTGGGTCGCTTTACTAGTGACGTCGAGACAGTTTCGAATGCCTTGCAGCAGTCATTCTTGCAGGTTGTCAATGCCGTCTTTACTCTAGCCTTGGTTATTGGAACAGTGCTGTACCTTAATCTTCAGTTGGGAGCTGTGGTTGTTATCACTATTCCGATTACTTACTTTGGTGCTCGTTTCATTATGAGTAAGTCTCAACCTTACTTTAAGCAGCAGGCTGATGCCCTAGGTACTCTTAACGGTTTTGTTCAGGAAAATCTGACTGGTTTCAATGTGCTTAAACTTTTTGGGCGTGAGGATAGGTCTTTAGACGACTTTAAAGAAATTACGGAAGACCTTCAAAAGGTAGGTTTTAAGGCCAATTTCATTTCAGGACTCATGATGCCTGTCCTTAATGGTTTATCTGACTTGACCTATCTAATTGTCGCCGTCCTAGGTGGTTTGCAAGTCTTAGCTGGTCACTTGACGATTGGTAATATGCAGGCTTTTGTTCAGTACGTTTGGCAGATTAATCAACCTATTCAGAACTTGACTCAGTTGGCTGGACAATTGCAGAGTGCTAAATCTTCCTTGGACCGTATTTTCCAACTGATGGATGAACCAGACGAGGTTAATGATGCTACTGAGGTGCTTGAAGGAGAATTAACTGGCCAAGTTAGCTTTAATCATGTGGAATTCCAGTATGTGGCTGATAAACCTTTGATTCGTGACTTTAATCTTGAAGTCAATCCTGGTGAAATGGTGGCCATTGTCGGTCCTACCGGTGCTGGAAAATCAACCATTATTAATCTTCTCATGCGTTTCTATGATGTTACTGCAGGTTCTATCTCGGTTGATGGTCATGATATACGCAACTTGTCGCGTCAAGATTATCGTAAACAGTTTGGTATGGTGCTTCAGGATGCTTGGCTTTTTGAAGGAACTATCAAGGAAAATCTTCGTTTTGGTAATCTTGAAGCAACTGATGAAGAAATTGTTGAAGCCGCTAAGGCTGCCAATGTGGATCACTTTATCCGTACGCTGCCTGGTGGTTACAATATGGAAATGAACCAGGAATCAAGTAACATTTCACTGGGACAAAAGCAACTTTTGACCATTGCTCGTGCGCTTCTGGCTGACCCTAAAATCTTGATTTTGGACGAGGCAACCTCATCAGTTGATACTCGTCTGGAACTCTTGATTCAAAAAGCCATGAAGACCCTCATGCAAGGCCGAACAAGTTTTGTCATTGCTCACCGACTATCAACGATTCAAGAGGCAGACAAGATTTTGGTCCTTAAAGATGGACAAATCATTGAACAAGGGAACCATGAATCCCTCCTTGCAGATAAAGGTTTTTATTACGATTTGTATAATAGTCAATTTTCGGAGAAATAAACAAGAAAATCCATCAGTTCATCATAACTGGTGGATTTTTTCTGAATGTGACGTGCAATAAAAGAGACTTCCCCAGTAAGAGAAGTCTCAAAATAACTCTTATTTCCCCGCACGTTGTGTTACGAACATGGCATCTCCGAAACTGAAGAAGCGGTAGCGTTCTTGGACGGCGTGTTTGTAGGCATCGAGGACGAATTCACGACCAGCAAAGGCTGAAACCAACATTACCAAGGTTGACTTTGGAAGGTGGAAGTTGGTTGAAAAGGCATCTACGACTGTGAATTGATAACCTGGTTTGATAAAGATATTGGTCCATCCTGAGTCGGCTTGGAGTCGGCCATTGTATTTATTGCCGATTGTTTCCAGTGTTCGGATTGAGGTTGTTCCAACAGCAACAATGCGACCTCCAGTGGCTTTGACGCTATTAAGGGTATCGGCAGCTTCTTGGCTGAGGGTGTAAAACTCTGAGTGCATTTCATGCTCGTCGACATTATCGACAGAAACAGGTCGGAAGGTTCCCAGTCCAACGTGGAGGGTGAGGTAGACCAATTTTACGCCTTTAGCTTCAATCTTTTGAAGTAACTCAGGTGTGAAATGGAGGCCAGCTGTTGGAGCAGCGGCAGAGCCATTTTCCTTGGCATAGACTGTTTGGTAACGGTCGCGGTCTTCCAATTTTTCATGGATATAAGGTGGCAATGGCATCTCACCCAAGCTTTCCAAGACCTCAAGGAAGATACCGTCGTAGCTAAATTCTACGATTCGTCCACCGTGATCTAGTTCCTCAGTGACAGTGGCAGTCAAGCGACCATCACCAAAACTGACTTTAGCACCTACTTTAAGGCGTTTCGCTGGCTTAGCCAAAACTTCCCATTGATCACCTTGGGTATTTTTCAAAAGGAGAAATTCCACGTGGCCGTGTGTATCATTTTTTTCACCGTAGAGGCGGGCAGGAAGCACGCGCGTATTGTTCATGACCAAGGCATCGCCAGGGTTAAGCTGGTCAATGATGTGGTCGAAGTGGGTATCAGTCATTTCCTTGGTTACAGGATCAATGACTAAGAGTTTAGAGGCGTCACGTTGTTCCAATGGGGTTTGGGCAATTAGTTCTTCTGGTAGTTCAAAATCAAAATCGTTTGTATTCATTTCTTTCCTCGTTTAAAAATTTTCAGCCTTTTTATTATAGCACGATATAGGGCGACCGTCATTAAAGGAGTTGAGTGAAAGCGCTTGACAAAAGCGTTAAAAAAAGAGATAATAAAGAAAAATGGTATATACCAATATTGAGGTGAATAGAATGAAAAAGATTTTAGTTAAGAATCAAGTTGAGGGAGGCCAAGTTGCCTTTGAACTTCTAAAAGAGAGCCTTGCAGCGGGTGCTCAAACATTGGGATTGGCGACAGGTAGTTCCCCTATCGCCCTTTACCAAGAGATGGTTGAGAGTGATGTGGATTTTTCGGAACTTTACAGCGTCAATTTGGATGAATACGTCGGACTAGCACCAGACCATGAGCAGAGCTACCATGCCTTTATGAAGGCTCAACTCTTTGACGCTAAGCCATTTAAAGAGAGTTTCATGCCTGACGGCATGGCTGAAGATTTGGAGAAGGCGGCTAAGGACTACGATGACATCTTGTTGCATCATACCATTGACCTGCAAATCCTAGGAATCGGAAGTAATGGGCATATTGGTTTTAATGAGCCAGGTACGCCTTTTGATAGTCAAACTCATGTGGTCGACTTGACGGATAGCACCATTGAAGCAAATAGCCGTTTCTTTGCCAGTCGTGATCAAGTCCCTACAAAGGCTATTTCAATGGGAATTGCTTCTATTATGGCTGCTAAGAAGATAATATTGTTTGCCTATGGTGACAAGAAGGCAGATGCCATTTTCAAGATGGTCAAGGGTCCGGTGACAGAGGAAGTGCCAGCTAGTGTCTTGCAAAATCATCCAGACGTGACTCTTATCTTGGATCAAGCAGCTGCTGCGAAATTGTAATACTATCTTGTGGAAAAACAATCCGACGGAACTCAGGTTGAGGCATTTGGCACTCAGCCTTTTTCTTCTGTGAAAATGTGCTTCCAAGCAAATCAATTGCCTAGTCCTCTTTGATAGCGCTATAATAATTAAGTTGAATTTGACTATCAAACAACAAATATAGATATTTCATAAAGAAAGAGGAAATACAATGGCAAAACCTATTCGAGTATTGCTTTATTATAAATACCTTCCCATCGAAAACGCTGAGCAATTTGCGGCT
>OKVI01000604.1_pt1 | contig 21979 bp, 11 predicted proteins | sample 1607001 | NCBI WGS metagenome assembly OKVI01 (sample SAMN03281018, study PRJEB24777) | human gut metagenome | isolation source: fecal sample PR128 from 1 month old male Malay infant, vaginal delivered...
GTCCGCAAGATCCTCATCCTGCCGGTGAGCATCACCGAGGGCCTCATCATTTTGACCACGCCAATCCTCGTGATCGTCTCGCTCGCGCTGCGCAGACGCCTCCAGGCGATCATCCAGGTCCTGGTCACGAGCCTCGTGGCGGCAGTCGGCGGCTGGATCATCATCCTGCTGACGGGACTGCTCCCCTCGGAACTGACCGCGCCGCTGAGCGTGGACCGGGCGCTCGCCACCCAGGGTTCCCAAACCGGTATCGCGATTGCGATCAACCTGGTCATCGTCACCCTGTGTGCCCTGTTCACCTCCGCGGGTGAGGCCCAGTCGATGAAGGCCATTAAGTGGGGCTGGACCGGCCTGTGGATCGTCTTCATCCTGGGCGTGCTGCGCTCCTCCATGACGCTGCCCGTCGCCTTCATCTCCGTCTTCCTGGGCCGTGCGTTCGGCTCGGGCTCGCGGTGGATCATGGGCTACGACGACCAGAGGGCCAAGGGCGCGAAACTCGTCGAGGCGCTCCTCGGCATCGGCATCACACCCTCGCGGATCGTGCGCACCGACCTCGACACCACCGAAGAACCCCTGGCGACCTGGGCCGTCGCCGAAGACTCGCGCGGCCGCCTGACACAGATGCCCGCCGACCTGGGCGACATGGGCGTCACGGTCACGCGCCACCCGGGCCAGGATCACTACCGCCACTACCAGGCGTGGAGCGACACGGGCCTCGCCTACGAGCTCATCGCCATGGATCCCGGCCAGGAGCTGACCGGCACCCTCCTCGAAATGTGGAACAACCTGCGGCTGCGCGGCATCAGCCGGTGGGTCTCCCCCTCGCTCAAGGCGCAGGCCGAGCGCTCCTCGTTCACGACCCTGCAGGCGCTGCGTGCGGGCGTATTCACGCAGGAGCCGATCGGGATCGCCTCGGCCTCCGACTCGATCATTCTGGTCATGTCCGCACTGCCGCCGACGACCCCGCTGACGGAGCTCGGCGAGGCTGCGACGGACGAGGTCTTGGACCGCGCGTGGGAGCAGCTGCACTTCGCGCACGCGCGCGGCATTTCGCACCGCGCCCTCACTCCCGAGGCCGTGGTCGTCGACTCGTCCTCGGACGTGTGGCTCCTCGACTGGGATTCCGGCGAGGTCGCGACCACCGAGCTGAACCAGTCGATCGACATCGCGCAGATGCTGGTTCTCACGGCCCTGGCCGTGGGGCCTGAGCGCGCGCTCGAGGCCGGACGGCGCTGCGTCGGGGAGGAGACGCTGATCGCGTGCGCCCCCGTCATCCAGAAGCCCGTTCTTCCCGCATCCATCAACCAGCGCCTGCGCCGTTCCGACCTGCTCAGTGAGCTGCGCGCGGCCCTCGTGGGCGACTCCGAGGCGGAGACAGCGCCGACGGCTGACCTGCAGCGCTTCCGCCCGCGCACGATCTTCACGATCGCGGTGGCGTTCATCGCCGTCTTCATCGTCGTGGGCTCGCTGAACTTCAGCGACATCGTGACCACGGTCAAGAGCGCGAACCCGTGGTGGATGCTCGCTTCCGCGGTGCTCGCCTGCCTCATCTGGGTCGGGTCCGCGGTCCCGCTTGTTGCCCTGTCGCCTGAGAAGCTGAGCCTGCGGGAAACCCTCATCGCCCAGGTCGCGGCCTCGATCATTACGATCGTGGCCCCCGCCGGCGTGGGACCCGCGGCCCTCAACCTGCGCTACCTGCGCAAGCGTCGCGTCCCCACCGCGATGGCGGTGACGACCGTGACCCTCATGCAGATCTCGCAGGCGCTCATCACGATCATCCTGCTGCTGATCGTCATGGTGATCGCCGGTTCGTCACTGTCCGTATCGGTCCCCTACGGCACAATCCTCGGTGTCGTCGCGGTCGTGATGGTCGCGGTCGGCGTCATCGTCGCGGTGCCGAAGGTGCGCCGCTGGATCTGGGCGAAGATTCAGCCGACCTGGCAGCAGGTCTACCCGCGCCTCCTGTGGATCATCGGCCAGCCGCGTCGCCTCGCAGCGGTCGTGGGCGGCAACCTGCTGATGAACATCGGCTACGTGGGCGCGTTCTGGACGGCGCTGCTCGCCATGGGCGGTTCGCTGAACTTCTCCACGGTGTCGATCACCTACCTGACGGCGAACGCGGCCGGCTCCTTCATCCCGTCGCCGGGTGGTATCGGTACCGTCGAAACGGCGCTGACCTCGGGCCTGACGGTTGCGGGCATCTCCTCGTCGGTGGCGATCGCGACAGCCCTGCTCTACCGTCTCGTCACCTTCTACGGCCGCATCCCCTTCGGCTGGCTGGCCATGAAGTACATGGAAAAGAAGGACATGATCTAGGGCACGGACAGACGCGCGCGGATCCGTCACACTATCCATTTACTTCAAATTAAGGCTAAATTTGAAGTAAATGGAAGCAATGCCTTCTCGACGAACATATCCACAGTCGTACCCTGACGACTGCCACCGCATCGCGGCACCCCTCGGACCCCTCCCCTCTTGTCAGTCACCGTCCCCTTCAAGGGCACAATCAACCCGACGCTGAAGATCTGACACCGGATACCACTCGAAGCTCCGGCCGCGCCGAACACGTCTCAAATAGCCCTCATCCTCGAGTCCACGCAGGTCGGCGTGCGCAGTCTGAGGAGTGACCCTGTATTTGTTGGCATGCGCCGCTGCTGTCACTGTCATCATGGGATCACGCAAGGCTTCTTCGATGACGCCGATCTGACGGTTCGTGAGTGTCGTGGCGCGCAGGCGATGCTTCACCTGATCCAGCTCCTTGGATTTCTTTGCCAGATAATCGTGCAGCTCGCGGATTCCACGCAGAATTATCCGCGCATGCCAGATCAGGAAGTAGGTAAGGTCGCCCTCATCCTGCTCGACTTCAAGGAATGAGCGAGCGTACTGTGCGGGCGCTCTATGCAGTAGTCGGGACACCGGAACAAAGTCCATCAGAAAGAAGCCCTCACGCAGCATCACCCACTGCGCAATGACGCGGGCCGTGCGACCGTTACCATCAACGAAGTAGTGGTCGTATCCCATCATGAAGTGAACAATGAGCGCCCTGACGAGGGGCGGCACATATTGCGTCGCATACTCACCTTCACCATTCACGAAGGAACACAGACGCTCCAGGCGCTCGGGCAGCTCCGATGCGGACGGCGGAACATGGAGCGGCTGCTCCTCGCTTTCCGTCCCGTAGATGCGAACCCTACCTTCCCCCTCCCGCTGGAGGCGGCCAGCATCGTCCGGATCATCGAGCGTCCCCTCAGTCACGATCCGATGAACCTCACAGATAAACTCTGGAGTGAGCTTATCCGTGAGACGCCCCCGCACAAATTCGAGGGCGAGAAAATTGTTTCGGATCATCCGCTCCGACCGCGTCTGCGGGCGCCTCCCCTCCCGGAGCATCTTTTTCGCATCGCGCCTCGACGTGGAGGCTCCCTCCATCTGGGAGGATGTGATCGCCTCCTCGTACAGGGAGTTGATGAGGTACCTGTCTCGCGCAGCCTCCGTTGCTACCTCCCCGGGGAGCTCGACCTGACCTCGCGCCTGAGCGGCAATATCCTCATTCAGGCTCAACAGCACATCGGGCAGATTAAAGGTCAAGGGTGTTGCGTCCTTCATCGTGAAGGGCGTCGGTCTAGCAGTGGTCGCTCGAGCACTGCGAACCGCGCACCACCAGGCCTCGCGGGTGAGTCCCTCGGGCACCGGCTCGGCCCGGAAGTAATACTCCCACGGCCGATACTCCGGATCATCAAGTCCGCCAGCTAGCGCGCGAATAACAGACGAACGATGATCCTCATCCATATCCCTGAGGCTATTGAGAACACTGTCATAGAGTTCAGCCAGGCGACAGGGCGGAGGGGTCGGCTTCTTCATGACTGCTCCGTTCACGCTTATTTCAAATTACTTCTAATATTATCTTAATTTGAAGTAATTAGAAATACTCTTACCCCAAGTCCTGGATCCCATCTATGCGCAAGAGAGCGCACCCTACCTGCCTCGCTCCGGCGCGAGGCAGCCGGATGCTCGCTTACTGGAGGCTGTTGTTGCCGTCCGAGTATGCCGCCTGGACGCCGCTGACCCCTCGGATCGTCTCCAGCGAACCGGCGGGCACGCGCAGGGCGTAGCCGCGCAGCGCGTTGCGATACTCGCGCTCCACGGTCACGGACGCGCCCGGGAAAGACGCGGCCACGGCCTCGTTAATCGAGGCGAGGGTCGCCTCCCCGTCGGCGCCTTCCGCGAGCTGGACGATCACGACGACCGAAGTGTCGGCGTCCTGGCTGCCGGATTGCGCGCTCGGTCCGCTTTGCCCGTTCTTCGATGTCAGCGCGGTGTCGGGGTCGACACTCGACGAGGCCGTGGCCCCCGGAGCGGACTGGGCGGAGTCTGCGGGAGCGCCGGACTGCGGCGCGGGCGTCGGCGACGTCGCGGTGGAACAGCTGGCGACCGCGAGCGCGCACGTGCCCACTCCGGCCAGGAAAACGGCTGGTTTCTTCATGGTTATCTGCTCCTTGCTGCGTGCGTGCGCTGTCGCGCTGACGCCTCCAACATAGCGCAGATAGAGGGCCCGGGAGCGCTCGCAGTGAGCGTTCCCGGGCCCAGGCCTCGTGAATCGAGAATCAGTGAATCAGCGATTCAGAGCAGCGCGCACATCAGTGCACCCAGACTCCGTTCGCGTCGAACACGTAGGTGCGTCCATTGATGACCTGCGTGCCGGTGAGCATGGCACCGGAGGGTGCCAGGTAGTACCAGGAACCACCCACGTTGACCCAACCGGTCGCCATCTTTCCGGAGGCGCTCAGGTAGTACCAGGAACCGCCGTCATTCACCCAGCCGGTGGCCATCGCGCCGTTGCCGGTGAGGTAGTACCAGGAGCCGCCGTCGGCGACCCAACCGGTGGCCATGACCTTCGTGGTGGGGTCGAGGTAGTACCAGGAGCCGGCATCATTCACCCAGCCACCCACGAGGGCGCCGGACTCGTTCGCGTAGACCCACTGGCCGTCGGCGCGCTTAAGGAAGCCGGTCGCCATGTAACCGGAGGGGCCGAACAGGTAGTCCGAACCGTTGATCGTGAACCAGCCGTTCTTCAGGTAGCTCGCGCCGTCGGCACAGGCGTACCACCAGCCGGCCGCGTCCTTCACCCAGTGGCCGCCCGCGGGGTCGGTGCAGGGCGTGGGAATACCCATGTTGTCGCTGGGCAGGTTGAGGGTCGCGGCCTCGGAGTGGTTGAGGCCGTAGTCCCATGCCAGCAGGTACGGGTGGGCGATGACGTTGCCGGAGCCACCCTGGTCGGTCCACGCGGAGTTGATGTCCTTGAAGGGGATCTCAACGTGGTAGGCGCGCGAGCCGTCAGCCGCGATGGTTGCCTCATTGTCGGTGAAGATGTGGCGGTAGAACCACAGGCCGTCGGCCGGGTCGTGCAGGTCGATCGCGGCCAGCGGCGACGCATCCGTCACGTCGAAGGACAGGACGGTGTCGGCGCCTTCACCCTTGTACTCCAGGTTGGAGACGACGGGTGCGACCGTGTCGATGCGGAACTCGTAGGAGATCGACTGCTCGGCCTGCGAGGGACCGTCGTTGTGCGCGGAGAGCGTCAGCTTGTACTGGCCATCAGGCAGGTTCTTGTATGCATCGGCGCGCGCGTCCAGGGACATCGGATCGTGTCCCTGCTCGAGCCACGTCATCTTGCCGGTGGAGGAATCCACCGCGGACTTCCAGTTCATGAATCGCGTGAAGGACGCGACCTTCTCCCCGGCGGCGTTCGTGTACGCGGCGTTGACCGTGTGGACGCTGCGCAGCGTGCCGGTGCGGGGCTGGAGAACCGTGGGAGCGCCCGAGGCGTCCGAGCGGGAGATGATGTTCTGGCTCGGGTTGGGCGCTCCGATACGATCGGCGTCCTTGACCAGGGGGTTGTATCCCAGCTGCTGGCCCGTGGTGCCGTTGTAGACCCAGGAGGCGAGCGTGTGAGCGCCATCCTGCGAGGCGAGCGCGTCGAAGATGGGAGCCTTGCCCCAGTCGCCGTAGAAGCCCAGGTAGGGCACGGTCAGATCAGGCTGAGACGCAGTCTTCGAGGTGAAGCGCACGAAGCCATCGAGGAAGGTGCCGTTGGGCGTGTTCTGTGCGACGTAGGAGTCGAACGCGGCGCGAGGCGTGACGTCCACGCCCACGGTCGCCTCGCCGTTCGCGGGGACGGTGATGGTCGCGCCCTCGCCGGTGCCGCTCACGGCCGCGCCGGAGTAGGCGATATCCACACCCTTGCCACGCCAGTCGGAGGTGTGGCCGGTGAAGAACCCGCCGTCAACGATCTCGGAGAGCGCCTGCGTGTTCAGGGCGTAGGTGGCCTCGGCGCCGGGGAGGGTGTGCAGGGTGACGTCGAAGTGCCATCCCTTGGTGCCGTCGCCCAGGTCGGCCTTGGGTCGGGACTGCTCGGGGGCGCCCACCACGGTCGGGTACACGGACGAGGTCGTGGCAGCCAGGACGTTCGTCAGACCCGAGCCCTGCTTGCGCGGGGAGTACGGGGCTCCGGAGTCCTCGAGCGGGTCGGCGATGGGGGCCGCCGTGCCCATGATGAGGTTCTGGACGACGTCAACCTTTTGGCTCGCGCTCATGGACGCGAACAGCGGATCGTTCTGGACGCGCTCCAGAACGACGGCGCTGACGCCCGCCATCTGCGGGGTGGCCATGGACGTGCCGGACATGAACTCGTAGTTGCCGCCGGGCACGGACGAGTAGATGTTGCCGCCGGGGGCGCTGACCTCGGGCTTGAGGCGCAGGTCGGGGGTGACGCCCCAGGAGGAGAAGCTCGACATGGAGTACTTCGTGCTGGGGGGGACGACCTTGCCGGGGGCGACGTTCATGTGGTGGTCGGCGGCGGCCAGCATGGCCTCGCCATCCGCCTGCGAGATGAACGCGGCGGGCACGCCGTCGGTCGCCAGGCTCATGACGACGAGCGAGTCACCGGGCACGTTGTTGTAGACGATGAAACCGGCGGGCTTGGAGCCTGCGATGTTGTTGAACTTGTCCTGGAAGGTGAGGGAGCCACGCTTGACCAGCACGATCTTGCCGGCGAGGCCCTCGGGGTACTTGGCCTTGAGCGCAGCGCCGTCCTCGGGCGAACCGATGCCGCCGTCGACGTACTCGAAGGGGCCGCCGGTCAGGTCGGACAGGTCGGGCATCTTCTGACCGTTGGCGCCACCAGCGCGCTGGTAGGGGATGTCGCGGTCGCCGACACTGAAGGCGCTGTGCGCCAGCGAGTTATCGACCGAGGCCACGGACACGACGGAGGAGTATGACGCCGGCTCGCACAGGACCGAGGAGTCGGGGTCCGAGGCGTAGGGCAGGTTCTTGCCGGACAGGTTGCCGTATCCGGCGGTGTACTCGTTGCCCGCGGCCGCGTTCACGGTGACGCCCGCGGCCTGCAGGTTCTTGAAGACGGTGGCGTACATGGAGTCGGCTTCGTTGTCCATGCCGCCGGTCTGTCCGAGGGACAGGTTCACGACGTCGGGGTGCAGGATCACCATATCGTCGAGTGCGGCGAGCAGCGCCGAGTCCGGGATGCCGCCGTTGCTGCTACGGGCGACCTTGGCGACGATGATCTGGGCGTCGGGCGCAATGCCGACGATTTCACCCGCGTTGCCCGCGGTGATGCCGGCGACGTGCGTGCCGTGCGATCCGGCTTCGCCGGTCGGCGAGGGGTCGGGGTCGTTATCCGCGTAGTCGTAGGCGAAGGGGAACTTTTCCGACACGTAGGTGCCGGTCTTTCCGTCACCCAGCTGGGGGGTCAGGGATGCGACCTTGTCCGCTGAGAGCGCGGGGGTGCCGTGCAGGGCGCCCGCGAACGCCGGGTGCGTCATGTCCACGCCGGTGTCGATGACGGCGACGACCTTGCCCTCACCCTTCTGGGTGATCTGGTCGGCGTGCATCATCAGCTGGGGGCTAAGGTTGGCGGGGTCCTGGGCGGCGGTGCGGGCGGAGTTCGTCGCACCCTCGCCAGCGACCTGGTCGTCGGCGCCTTCGACGTGGGTCTCGCGGTCGAGGAACGCGGCCTTGACGCCGCTCACCGCGCGGATCGCGTCGAGGGAGCCGGCGGGGGCGTTGAGCGCGAAGCCCTTCAGGGCGTTGTCGTACTCGCGCTCCACCTGGGCGGAGGCGCCGGGGAATGCGCCGGCGACGGCCTCGTTGATGGAGGCGAGAGCGGCCGCGCGGTCGGCGCCGTCGTCGAGCTGGACGACGATACTCACGACGGAGGCGGGGTCCACCTCGTCGGTCGACTGGGCCTGATCGGTCTGGGTGGTCTGCCCGCTCTTCGAGGTGAGCGCGGTATCGACGTTACCGACGGGCAGGGACGAGGCCGTGGCGCCCGCGTCGGGTTGGCTGTCCGCGCCGGTGGGCGGGGATGCGAGGGTCGCGGGGCCAGCAACCACGAGTGCCGCGGTGCCGGCCAGCGCGAGGAGCGTCGCTGGTTTCTTCGTTGTCATCTACCTACTCCAATGTGTTGACAGGCGGTCGCGTAAGAACGAGGAGAGGACCGCGTCTATTGGCCGCCATCATCAACATAACCGCAGACAAGTCTTGTGACAAGCTTTGTTTCACCTAGAGAAACACCTGACGATTATTTTACCCAGTAACGGATTCCGGGCCCGAGAACACTTACACAGCAACGTTCTCGGGCCCGGAAGGGGATATTGACAGATTCAGGAAGCTCGGCGCTTATCCCACCCAGGCGCCCGAATCGTCAAACATGTAGGTGCGCCCGTTGATGACGTGCGTGCCCGTCAGCATCGCGCCGGAGGGCGCCAGGTAGTACCAGGTGCCCCGATCCTTGACCCAGCCGGTCGCCATCTTTCCGGAGGCGTTCAGGAAGTACCAGGTACCGCCGTCATTCACCCACCCGATGGCCATCGCACCGTTGCCGGTGAGGTAGTACCAGGAGCCGCGGTCGGCCACCCATCCGGTCGCCATGACGTGAGAGGCGGGGTCGAGGTAGTACCACTGGCCGCCATCCTTCACCCAACCGCTCACGAGGGCGCCGTCGGAGTCGGCGTAAACCCACTGGCCGTTCATGCGCTTGAGGAAGCCGGTCGCCATGTAGCCCGACGGCCCAAACTGGTAGTCACGGCCGTTGATGGTGAACCAGCCGCCCTTGAGGTAGCTGGCCCCATCGGCGCAGGCGTACCACCAGCCGACGCTATCCTTCACCCAGTGACCGCCCTCGGGGTTCACGCACGGGCTGGGTGTGCCCGGGTTGCCGCTGGGCAGGTTGATCGGGAAGACCTCGGAGGGGTTGAGGCCGTAGTCCCACGCGAGGATGTAGGGATTGGCGATGACGCCGCCGGTGCCGCCCTGGTCGGTCCACGCCTGCTCGATGACGCTGAGCGGGATCTCGACGTGGTACGTGTACCGGCCGTCGGCACCGACGCTGCCTTCATCTTCGGTGAAGACGTGGCGGTAGAACCACAGGCCATCGGCCGGGTCGTGCAGGTCGACAGCTGCCAGCGGCGAGTCGTCGGTAACGTCGAAGGTGACGACGAAGCCCTCATCCTTGCCGGAGTACACCAGATCGGAGATAACCGGAGCCTTCGTGTCCAGGCGGAAGTTGTAGGAGATCGACTGCTCGGCGCGCGACGGACCGTCGTTGGATGCGGCGATTCGCAGCGTGTAGGCGCCGTCGGGCATCTGCGCGAATTTCTCCGCGTTCGCGTCGAAGGCCGTGGACTCGTGGTAGGCCTCGACCCAGGTGTTCTCCTCGGTGCTGGTCAGGTAGACGGACTTCCAGTTCTGGTGGTTGGTCACGGAGAAGACCGTCTCCCCGGCCTGGTTCGTGTAGGTGCTGGTCAGCGTATGGACGCTGCGCAGCGTGCCCGTGCGCGGTTCGAGGATCGTCGGGGCGCCCGAGGCCGTGGACCGCGAGATCACGTAGCGCTGCGGATTCGGGTTGCCGGTGCGGTCGGCCACCTTGACGAGCGGGTTGTAGCCGAGGGAGGCGCCGGTCTGTCCGTTGACGATATCCGAGGCCCGGGTGTGCGCCCCGCCCACAGAGGCGAGCGCGTCGAAGATGGGGGCCTTGCCCCAATCGCCGTAGAAGCCCAGGTAGGGCACCGCGAGGTCGGGCTGGCCGTCCGTCTTCGAGGCGAAACGCACGAAACCATCCAAGAACGTTCCGTTAGGTGTGTTGTCCGCAACGTAGGACGCGAACTCGCTGCCGGGCGTGACGTCAATGCCGACCGTGGCCTCGCCGCTCGCCGGGACCGTCACGGTCGCGCCCTCAGCCGACGCCGACGCGGCGCCCGAGTAGGTGATCTCCACGCCCTTGCCTCGCCAATCCGAGGAATGCTCCGTGAAGAACCCACCGTCCACGATCTCCGACAGCGCCTGAGAGCTCAGCTCGTACGTCGCAGCCGTGCCGGACAGGTTATGCAGCGTGACATCGAAATGCCAGCCCTTCGTGCCATCCCCCAGGTCCGCCTTGGGACGAGACTGCTCCGCGGCCCCCACCACGGTCGGGTACACCGACGAGGTCGTCGCCGCCAGGGCGTCCACCAGGCCCGCACCCTGCTTACGCGGGGAGTAGAGCGCGCCCGTCGTCTGAGCCGCGTCGGTCAGCGGGCGGGCGGTCCCCATAATGAGGTTCTGCACCACATCAGCCTGCTCGCGCGCGCTCATCGAGGCGAACAGCGGGTCGGACTGGACGCGCTGCAGGACGATCGCGCTGATGCCAGCCATCTGGGGCGTGGCCATCGAGGTGCCCGAGGTCTGCTCGTACGCACCGTTCGGTATCGATGAAAAAACGTTGCCACCAGGCGCCGCGATCTCAGGCTTGAGACGCAGGTCCGGGGACACGCCCCACGAGGAGAACTCCGAGGCCTCGTAGATGGAGGACTGCGGCAGGACCTGCCCCTCGGCGATCGAAAGCTTGTGCTCGGGGGCGTCCAGCATGGCCTGACCGTCCGCCTGGGAGATGAACGCGGCGGGCAGGTCCTGCGTCGTCAGGTTCATGATGATGAGCGAGCCGACGGACACGTTGTTGTAGACGAGGATGCCCGCGGGGTGCAGGTCGTAGAGGTTCTCGACCTTCTTCTGGTAGGTCATCTTGCCGCGCGAGACCAGGGCGATCTTGCCGGCGAGGCCGTCCGGGTACTTCTCCTTGAGGGCGGCGACGTCCTCCTCGGAGGCGAACCCGGCATCCACGTACTCGTAGGTGCCGGCGGGCAGGTCGGAGAAGTAGGCGACCTTCTCGCCGTTCATGCCGCGCGAGCGCTGGTAGCCGATGTCCTTCCCGTTAACGGTGAAGGCGTTGCGGATGAGCGCGTTTTCAACGGAGGCGACGGCGACCACGGAGGAGTAGGTCGCAGGCTCGTCAATGACCGAGGAGTCGGGGTCCGAGGCGTAGGGCAGGCCCTTGCCGGAGTTGTTGCCATACCCGGTGGAGAAGGCGTTGCCCGCGGCCGCATTGACGGTAATACCCGCGTCCTGGAGCTTCTTGTACACGGTCGCGTAGACCGTGTCGGCCTCATTATCCATGCCGGCCGTCCAGCCGAGCGACAGGTTGATGACGTCGGGGTGCAGGACCAGCATGTCGTCGAGGGAGGCGAGCAGCGCCGAGTCCAGCAGCGCGTCGTCCTCACTGCGCGTCACCTTCGCGACGATCACCTGCGCGTTGGGGGCGGTGCCGACGATCTTGTCGGCGTTGCCCGCGGCGATGCCGGCGACGTGGGTGCCGTGGAAGCCGGAGCCTCCCTCGCGCGGCGACGCGTCGTTGTCACCGTCCGCGTAGTCGTAGGCGAAGGGGAACTTCTGCGAGATGTAAACGCCGGTCTTACCCTCACCCAGCTGCGAAGTCAGCGCGGCAACCTTCTGCGGGGTGAGCGGAGGCGTTCCCGCAAGCTCGCCCGTAAACGCCTGGTGGGTCGTGTCGACACCCGTGTCGATGACGGCGATGACCTTACCCTCACCCTTCTGCGCGACCTGGTCGGTGCGCATCATCAGCTGGGCGCTCAGGTTTGCGGGGTCCTGCCCACCGTTGCGCGCCGCCTCGAGGCCTCCCTCTGAGTCGAGGGTCGCGCCATCGTTCACGTGCCCCTCGCGCTCGAGGAACGCTGCGCGCACGCCCGGGGCGCGACGGATCGCGTCGAGCGCACCCGCGGGAGCCTTGAGGGCGAAGCCCGTCAGGACGTTGTCATACTCGCGCTCCACCTGGGCCGAGGCGCCGGGGAATTGAGCAGCCACAGCCCGGTTGATCTCGTCGATCGCACCCTCGCGGGATGCGCCGTCCTCGAGCTGGACGATGACGCCGACGACGCGCGCCGGATCCTCATCGCCGGCACTCAAGGCGGGCGCAGACTGCCCGCTCTTCGAGGTCAGCGCCGTATCAATATCGCCCGCAGGCAGGGACGCCGCTGCGCCATCGCGGGCGCCGGACGGGCCCGCGGACAGGGGCGAGGCCAGGGTGGCCGGCCCGGTGACCGCGAGCGCGCAGGCGCCGACGAAGGCGAGGAGGGCAGCCGGTTTCTTCGTTGACATAAGCCTTCTCCAAATGTGTGGGGGGACGGCGTGCCGGTGGCATCCGGTACATCGGTGTACCAGCCGTCTCCTCACAAAATACCGCACATAGCACGACTGACAATCACGGTATTGCTTATTGTTACGTGAAGCGGAGCTGAAGCGTCTAACGAGAAGCCGGGCCCGGGAGCGCGTTGCTGCGTTCCCGGGCCCGGACTGTTACCTGTCGGCGAGGCCTCGATCAGATCACGGGATCCACACACCCGAGGCGTTGAAGGTGTAGCTGCGGCCGTTGATGGTGTGCGTGCCGGTCACCATGGCTCCCGAGGGAGACAGGTAGTACCAGGCGCCGCCCAGGTTGATCCAACCGGTGGCCATCGCACCGGAGCCGTGCAGGTAGTACCACGTGCCGCCCAGGTTGATCCAACCGGTGGCCATCGCACCGGAACCGTGGAGGTAGTACCAGGTGCCGCCGTCCATGACCCAACCGGTGCGCATCGCGCCGTTGTCACCCAGGTAGTACCAGGAACCGCGGACGATCTGCCAGCCGGTGAGCTGCGCGCCGGAGCCATCGTGGTAGTACCAGGCACCGCCGTCCATGACCCAACCAGTGCGCATGTAGCCGCGTCCATCGAAGCGGTAGGTGCGTCCGTCGATCACCATCGAGGTATTCGCCGGGTAGGTGCCGTCAGCGTTGCGGTACCACCAGCCGATCGAGTCCAGCATCCAGGCGCCCGAGGGGGCAGGCTGAGGCTGCGGATCCGGAGCGGGCTGCGGGTCAGGCTGCGGCTGAGGCTGCGGATCCGGAGCGGGCTGCGGATCCGGCGCAGGCTGCGGGTCAGGCTGCGGATCCGGAGCGGGCTGCGGATCGGGCTGAGGCTGGGGATCCGGCGCAGGCTGCGGGTCAGGCTGCGGCTGCGGCGCAGGGTCAACCCACGGCGCGGGCGCCGTCGCATCGTGCTTCACGGACTTGACAACGGCGATCGTCGTCGCACTTGCCTCGGTTCCGTCGGGCAGGGTGGCGGTCAGGTTCACCTGATTCCAATCAACGACGTTACCGCCGGTGATCGTCGCGCTCTTGCCGTCCTCGGCCACCTTCAGGATGACCACGCCGTCATACTCGAGGCTCCAGGACAGGGTGGCATCCTTGAACTTCTCGGGCAGCAGGGGCTTGAGGGTGACAGTCTCGCCCTCCTCGAAGTCCACGCGAAGGTAATTGACCGCAATCTCGTCCTTGCCCAGCTCACTGGCACAGACCTGGACGGTAGCCATCACCGGGTCGAAGGCCGTGGGATCCATGTAGTCAGCGACGGCCCGGACGTCCGAGCAGCCCTTCTTCAGGGCAGTCACGCGGCCCGAGCGATCATCGACATTCAGGACGTCGATATCGTCACCAGTCCAGTTGACTTTCGTCATATTGGCGTTGTCCGGCTTGTGCGTGACGCCGATGTACGTCTGCTGACCGACAGTCATGTTCAGCTGACCGGACTCGATACCGAAGTCGAGGGAGGACATGGCAACGGGTGTGATCGCGACATCGGCGCGCTTAGACGGCAGACCGTCACTGCCCCAGGCGACGAGCCTGACGGTCGCGGGGAGGGCATCGGTATGGCCAGCCTGGGACCAGGCGGCCTGAATGTCGGAGAACTTGATGGTGAAGAGGTAATGATGAAGGCCGTCGGCGGTGACATTGCCAGGGAAGTCGACGACACGATGGTAGAAGATCGCGTCGGTCGCGGGGTCACGCAGGTCAATGCTGGACAGCCCGGGATTGTCGGTGACGGAGAAGGTGACCTGACCGCCGATGCCCTCGCTGGTGATGGCGAGGTTGGAGATCATCGGCCCATCCGTGTCAGGTGCGGGGGTTGCTGCCAGGGCAGGAGCGCCGAAGGCGACACCAGACGCTGCCATTGCGCCGGTCGCCAGGGCTGCGATCAACGCCCTGTGAAATGTGTATGACATGCTCACTCCAATGTTGATTCGTGCGAGCCATACCGACCGGTTAGGTTCATCGGCTCACAAACCGCACGATACTGCGCAACCAGATACCTAGCAACGGCTTACTCACTTACCATTCAGTAGCAACAAGGCATTATGAGGGGAAATGAGGGCGCCCTTAACGCTCTGGTCAGCAAAGTTTCAACACGTTCACTGACCACTGCACATATGTTCGTTTGACAAAGCACATTTTCCCACGAGTCAAACGCTGACATTCCTGAAATAACGGGCATAGAGAGCGGTTACTTGCCACGGCAAATACCGAGAGAGAACGCAACGAAGTAGCACGTTGTCACACGTCAGTCCTGACAAAGTGCCGCGCCGGGCACCAAGGCGCGGTCAGACCCTACTGGCGGTCTGACAGCTCCAGGTTCGCCCGCACCACGATGCCGATACGCCGAACCATTGCCTCGTCCACCCAGGACCCGTCGAGGGCCGCCAGACGCGGGTGGGTCGGCACCTCGTCGAAGAGGCGATCAAAGCCGAGGATCGCCCGCCACAGGGGGATCAGCTCCTCGTTATAGGTATGGCCGTGGCCGCCGGGGGCCGTACCCGCGACAGGCAGGTCGGCAAGCACCTGAATGAAGGTCACAAAGCGCGTGAACTCGACGAAACGAGACACGTCGCGCCCCGCACGCTCACGCAGCCAATCCGGCTGGTTCCACAGGAGCTTGCGATTCCACCACACGACCGGGTCGGAGGGATGCTGTGCGTAGACGAGGCGCGGGAATCCCCACGGACCCAGCTCGCGCCCGTACAAGTCGGTGCGCAGGTCGGAGGGTTCGTTCACGAAGCGCACGCGCCGCCCGTTGTAGACGACGGGCGCCACCTCGGGGCTGCCCTTATGGCGGGCCGCCGTGAGCTCGGCGTGCATCGGCGTGAACGCCGGCGTGCCCACCCACAGGGCACCGTCCACCTGGTCCAGCGCCTCCTCGACCGAGGAAAACACCGACTGCGAGGCAAAGGCACCCAGGGACTCGCCGCACACGAAGAGCGCGGGTCGGTCGGCCTCGTCCATCGTGTCGAGCTCGGCGCGCACGGCGCGGAAGAGCGCGGCTGACGCCTCCTGCGCGGGCTCGAGGCCGGTCAGCCAGTTGAGGGCCGAGGGCACGTAGGAGTACTGCAACGAGGCGGTCGCACAGTTGCCGCGCGTGAGGAACTCGAGGGGCTGGACCTGCCACTCGTCGACCCAGCCGGACCCGGTCGACGCGGCAATAAGAATGACAGCGCGATCGAATGCGCCCGTGCGACGCAGCTCGGCGACGACGGTCGCCGCGGCCACCTCGATGCCCGCCCCGCCCGTGGGCATGCCGGAATAGACGCGGATGGGTTCCATGGCCTCGCCGCCGCTGACCTGGGCGATATCGAGGCGCGAGGGGCCTCGGCCGAGGAAGACGCGCCCCTGCCCTCCGACCGACTCCCAGGTGACGGGCGAGGCCGGGGAGGCGGAGCGCTCGGGGACGAAGGGCTTGTAGATGCCGCGCGCGGTGCGCATGTTCATCTGCTCGGCGTGATGACGGAAGAAGCCGATGCCGCCGCGCAGGATCACGTTCGAGGTCAGGAAGAAGACGATGACGGTCAGAATCGCCACGCCGACAACGACGGCAATGGGGTGCGGCATGTAGTCACCGAGCGCAGCGATAAGCATGCGTCCGAGACTGTTCAGGGCACCGACGATCGCGATGAGGCACCATGCGACGACGACGGTTCCGGCGGTTCCCAGGAGGTATTCTCCGAAGGTCTCTCCCGGCATGCTCACGAGTCTGGCGGCGACGCGGGCTCGGCGATACGACTGGATGACGGCGTACAGCCACCAAATCGCGAAGAGTACTGCGGCGCAGACGCGGAAGCCGATCTCGACGGGCTCGGATGCGCGGATGGTCAGGCCCGTCATGGCGATGATGCGGGCGCCCACGTTCTGGACGATGACGCCGCCGACGTACCCGCAAGCGACGAGGACGCCCGAGGCGACCGCGTGCCATGCCCAGGAGCGCGCCATCAGCGACGGCGCCACGCTCACCGCATACATGGCGAGGGCAGCGATCACTCCCAGAAACGACAGACCCATGGTCCCCATTGTGCCAGGGGTGGCCTCGCGCTTCAGGAGGGGCACGAGGCCCGGAAGAGCAGGTGGAGCAGCGACGTCTCGCGGACTCCGCCTTCGCCCCCGGAACAGTCGGGACGCCGCCGCAAGCAATCGTCTTTTCTCGGCGGCAACAATCGGATAAGTTGGGTACACCATTCCCCGCCCCACGCACACCCACCGACAGGAGCAATGATGCGCCCCACTTACATTCAAGGCGCCGGAGCCGCCATCGTCTCTCGCAAGATTGTTGAGCGCACAGGCAACATCAAGTGGCTGACCCGCGAGGAACCCTTCGCCCCTCAGGACTCCGGCTGGCGTGTCCTCTCCGATCGCGACACGGACGAGTACCTGGATGATCCTAAGAACATGACGGTCGTTGACTTTAACGAGCTGTGCAACCTTGAGCCCGCCTGCATCGGCATCTACGACCTGCCGATCGGCTCCGACATTCAACTCGTCGTCGAACCTGACGGACGTCGGCGATGGTTCGATAACAAGACCGAGAAAGAGATTTCCTTCCGCTGACTGACGCAGCAGCCACGCCCTCACAGGCGAGCGAGCCACACGAGCGTCGTGTACGGGATGGTCACCGTCTCCCCCGGCGCGTACCCGCGGTGCTCGTAGAGGTACCAGCGCAGGTTCGCCTGCATGCGCGCCCGCACCGCCTCCGAGGACCGGCAAGTCCTCGCAGACCGTATCGACACCTACCTGCGCGCGCAGGATGACACTCACTGACAGGAGTACTGATGTACACCACCTACATTCGCGACGCCGGGTACGCCTTCGTCTCGCGCAAGATCGCCGAACGGACCGGCAACATCAAGTGGCTCATCCGCGAGACACCAATTGCGTTGGATGATTCCGGATGGCGCGTCCTCTCCGACCGCGACACCGCCGAGTACATCCGCGACTCGAAGAATCTTTTCCTGGCAGACTTTAACGACGTCTGCAATCTCGAGCCCGCCTGCATCGCCATCTACGACCTGCCCATCGGCTCCAACATCCAACTGGTCGTCGAACCTGACGGCCGCCGACACTGGTTCGACAACAAGACCAAGAAGGAGATTTCCTTCCGCTGACTCACGCAGCGGCTACGCCCTCACAGGTGGGTGAGCCACACGAGGGACGTGTAGTGGATCGTAACCTGCTCCCCCGGCGCGTAGCCCAGGTGCTCATACAGGTACCAGCGCAGGTTTTCCTGCATGCGCGCCCGTCCCGCTTCCGAGGAGCGAATGTACGAGGAGCGCGTCGTCCCCAGGGTGAGGATCTGCTCGGGGGTCATCCGGTCCTCCCACGCGACTTGGGTGAGGGTCATCGGAGCGAAGCCGCCGCCCGGTGTGGGCGGCTTGTCGGGACGGTGCACGTCGCCCGAGCGCATGATGCGCGTCAGCCTATGCACCCACGGGATCGACACGTCCATCTGGTTCCACACGATCCCGAGCGCGCCGCCGGGCCTGAGCATCCGCGCAGCTTCGAGGCCCGCACGCTCGGAATCCACCCAATGCCAGGACTGGGCAAACACAACGATGTCGTACAGGTCGTTCGGCAACCCCGTCTGCTCGGCGACGCCGTCATGCCACGTCACACCCTCGATCGACGAGGCCTGGGCGCGCATCGCCTCCGAAGGTTCGACCGCCTCCACGAGGAGACCGGAGCGAGCCAGGAGCTCGCTCATCTTGCCGGTGCCCGCGCCGATGTCGGCGGCTCGCAGCGGTCCGCTCTGCCCCGACGCGTCGGCACCCCGAGCGCGCCGCGCGGCCTCGACCAACGCGGCCACGGCCTCGTCCGGGTAGGCGGGGCGCACGGAGTCGTACGCACCCCCCTCCCCGACGAAGGGGTTCACATCGAGTGCGCCTGACAGTGCGTTCGACAAAGCTTCCTTTTCCCTCTCAGTGGAGCGATTGATACCCGGACCATCATGAACGTTCACAGGAGTGAGCTCCCCAGTCGGCACACGTTGTCGACGTAGTGCACGTGCCACGGCTGGCCCTTCCACTCCTCGTACGTGAGCTCGCGGGATTGCCCGCGCGTGCACTCGTCGTTGCCGTGCAGCATCTCGACCAGGCGCGCACTGTCGGCGACGAGCACGATCTCGTAGTTGAGGCCGAAGGAGCGCACGTCCATGTTGGACGAGCCGATGATGCACAGGCTCCCGTCGACGATCATGTACTTCGAGTGGAGCATCCGCGGCTTGTGGTACAGGTGAATGCGTACGCCCGCCTTCAGGAGCATCCCATAGTAGGAGCGCTGCGCGTGGCCGACCAGGAACTGGTCGAATTGCTCGGAGACGAAGAGCTCGACCGTCACGCCCGACAGCGCGGCGTTCGTCAGCGCGGTCATGAGGGCCTCGTCTGGGATGAAGTACGGGCTGGTGATCGACACGTGCGTGCGCGCCGAGGAGATCATGTGGATAAAGGCGCGCAGGTTCGGCTCACCCTTGTATGCGGGGCCCGACGGGATGATCTGCATCGCCGAGGCCTGCTCCTCCTCGCGCTCTCCCGTTTCCTGAGCGGCGGGCGGGGCGAGGACCTCGGGCGTGAGGACCTCCTTGCAGGCGTAGTACCAGTCGACGGCGAAGACCGCCTGGATCTGGGCGACGATGGGGCCGGTGACGGACACGCTCGTGTCGTCGTAGTGCATGCCGGCCTTCTGATACGAGGGGGTGTCATAGTCGGGGGCCACGAGGTTGTGAGAGCCGATGTAGGCCTCGCGCCCGTCGACGACGAGGATCTTGCGGTGATTGCGCAGGTCCGGGCGGCGGATCTGGCCGCGCAGCGGCGCAAAAGGCAGCATCTCGTGCCACTGGACGCCCATCGCGTTCAGGCGGCGACGGAAGTCCCTGTGCCCAGGGATCGTGCGCATACCGTGGTGGTCGACGAGCAGGCGGACGGTGACGCCGCGGGCGACCGCGCGTTCAAGGGCCTCGTAGAACGGGGCCGTGTACTCGTCCCAGGACGTCTGGTAGTACAGCGCGTTCACGTGGTGGGTAGCCGCATCGATGCTGGCCGCCATCGCCCGGAAGGTCTCGGCCGTGTCGTTGTACAGGCGGCCAACCCGCCCCGCCGAGGCCGGGAATCCACTCAGGTTTCCGGACAGGCGCATGATCGAGGCCGTGTCGCCGTCCGAGCCGAAGGGCAGGCCGTCCGGCCCGGTGGGAACCTCGTAGGACTTCGGCTGCGACACGGTCGAACCCGCCACGATGGCGTCAACGAGGGCTCTGGCCTCCGGGTCGTCGTCGAGGCGTCGGCCCATCGCCCACCACGAACCAAAAATGACGTACAGGGGCACGCCGAGGAGGGGCCACAGGAAGATCAGCAGCAGCCATGCGGTCGAGGTCGACGCGCGCCGATGCTTGGGCACAACCCCCAGCGCGACAATGCGGATCACGAAATCGATGGCCCCGACAAGGAGCCACGCCCACAGCGGGGGTTCGGGGTGCGGCGGCAGCATGCGCCTAGTGTATCGAGCGCCCCAGGTCCTGGTCGGCCCAGCGCCGCCAGTGTGGCGCGTAGGTCTGTCCGTCGCGCGCCAGCGCCCGACTGCGCCGCTCATCCTCGCCGGGGTCGGCGATCCAGATAGCAAGGTCGGCCTCGGCCTCGATGGCGCCGCAGCCCTCGATGATCGTCGGGGCCAGGGGGACGCGGATCGTCGCCCCGGTTTCGCCGGCCTCCCAGTCCCAGGCCTCGTAGGAGGAGGCGCGCCCTCCCCGCAGGTCGGCGGCGATTCGCCGGGCGATGTCAGAACCCGCCGCGAGGCCGTCCCAGCCCGGGTACCAGTCGTCGAGATGCAGCACCTGCCAGCCCGGTAGGAGGGACGCGAGGGCGGCGGCCAGCGTGGACTTGCCCGACCCGGAGTAGCCGTCGATCGTGACGACGGGGACGCCTTGTGATACGCGCGCGGACTCACCGTGGGACGAGGCCGTGGCCCGCTCCCCCGCCAGGGCACTCAGGCGGGGGGCGAGCTCGCGGGCGGCCTCATCGGGGCTCATCACGACGGGGACGATGATCCGCCGACCCCCTCCGCGGCGCGCGTCCTCCCAGGTCAGGCCACTCATCGACCCACCAGGGCAAAGGTGCCCGCCATCACGCTGACGGTCAGAGCGATGGCCGGAAGGGCAACGGCGACAATCATGAGAACCGCGTCGGCAGCGCGCAGGCGCGACACACGCGCCCACGTGCGCTTGCCCGCAGCACCGAAGCCTCGGGCCTCCATCGTCGTGGCCAGCTTGCCGGAGCGACGCAGCGCGAAGACCAGCAGCGAGAAGGAGCCTCGCAGGAAGGAAAGGATGCGCGAGGAGTCGCCCACGCCTCGGGCACGGCGCGCCCGCTCGAGGGCCTTCCAGTCGGCCGCCATCAGCGACGTCATGCGCGCGCCCGCGAGCGCGGCGAGGACCGGGCGCGCGGGCAGGTGCAGGATCTGCGCGAGGCCGTCGCCCATGTCGGTGGGGTCGATGCGGTCGAGCAGGGCGATCGCGGGCATGACGATCGCGCACATGCGCAGGCCAATGCCCAGCGCCAGCCACATGGAGTGGTCCGAGATTGCTGCGGGTCCGAGCTGCCAGTACACGGTCCCGCCCGGGGTCGCGTAGAGCAGCATGGACAGCGCGCCGAGCGGCGCGGCCACGAGCAGCGGCGTGGCCTTGAGGAAGAAGCTGCGTGCCGACACTCCCGATAGGGGCATGAGCGCGAGCTCGAGGGCGAGAGCCACGCCCGCGCTCACCGGGTCAATCGTGATCAGCAGGGGCGTCGTGGCCACCAAAAGGGCGAGCACGCGGGCGACCGGGTTCGTGCGGGCGAGCAGGCCACGGGCGCCGGGCTTCGTGCCGGTTTGCGCGCCCGGCTGCTCTGCGGTCTGCGCGCCGCGCGCGGGCGCGGGAGCCGCATTCGTCGCCGACTGTGCGCCCTCATCGTGAGCGTGACCGGTGGGGGCTGCCCCGGCCTCATCCGCGGAATCCGTGGGCACCCCGCCGCGCGTCCCGACCTGCCCGAGGTCCACGACGCGCTGGCCCATCGCGGCCACGAACGCGGGGTCGTGCGTGATGGAGACCAGGGTGACGCCGCGCGCGAGGGCGGAGCGCAGGAGGCGCACGAGGCCCAGCCACGTGCCGCGATCCTGGCCGAAGGTCGGCTCGTCGAGGATCAGCAGTTCGGGGGCGCTGATGAGCGCGGTCGCCACCGACAGGCGGCGCTTCTCGCCGCCCGACAGCGTCATGGGGTTGGCGCGCGCAAGCTTAGTGAGGCCCAGCGCCTCGAGGTGCTCGTCGACGAGGGGGGCGATCTCCTCGTCGGTCATGCCGGCCGCGCGCGGGCCGATCGCGAGCTCCTCGGCGACGGTGGAGGCCAGGAACTGGTATTCGGGCTCCTGGAAGACCATCGACATGCGGCCGAGCAGCTGCTTGCTGCTCCACTCGTG
>OKVI01000605.1_pt1 | contig 21924 bp, 25 predicted proteins | sample 1607001 | NCBI WGS metagenome assembly OKVI01 (sample SAMN03281018, study PRJEB24777) | human gut metagenome | isolation source: fecal sample PR128 from 1 month old male Malay infant, vaginal delivered...
CTTTAAACAAATTATCTATAGTTTAGTTATTTGAACATATAAAAAACCAGTCTTAAAGATTGACGAATTGCATTATAAGACTCTAATATACCTAGAAGACATTTATATCAAACCAATTAAACAAAAAGAGCATAGATTCAAACACTATTAGACACTCGACTCTGTATGCCTATCTAGTTTTATAAATACAGGTTTATAAACTAATTCAAGCACCAAAACACTAACTACTAAAATAAGCCTCCAACTCTATTTAAAACAATAGTCTATCGCTAATAGTTTATTGCTTTAAAAACACTTGATATACTTAAAGTAGCAAGTGCATTTAAAAACCTAAATGCAGTCAAGAGCCTCTGATACCCAATGTTTTTAACGAAAAACTCTAATTAGGTCACAACGCTAAAAGCAACTCAGGAATGTTAGTAAACTAAAATTTTGTAATTTTGCCTCACTTTGGAGAAACTCCAACCTACACGGGTTTTGCTGGCTTTGGGGTTGTTCAAAAAGAGAGCTGAAATGTTTAGAGGATTAGAGTTACCTTTATAAGACCAACCAAGCATTTTTCTGCCAAATCCATTTAAAATCAAAGTCTTTCACTTTGAAAAATTTTTGTATTTCATCGGCATTTTTCTTAGATAGCATTTTTCAACTTTTAGGTGGAGACCCTTATTTTTATAACCCAAAAGACTCCAAATTGCTAACAGTTTAGGAAACTGAAACAAAAGAAAAACCCCTACCGAAGTAGGAGCTATTTCAATTAATCCCAGTCATCATCCCCTTGAATTGAAGACAATGTAGCGTCAGATGCTGATTGAGTTTTTTCATGTTTACGTCGAGCAAGTAAAGACCCAATGGCTAAAACAGAGTACCATACAATAACAATTACACAAGTGTAAGCAACCGTTAAAGTACCCCAGTTAGCGTGACCAAAAAATCCACCAACAACTGCTAAAATCAAGCCAACTAGAAAACCTAGTACTAGAAACAAAATAGGTAGATTATTTTTATTGATAAAGTTCTTATTCATTTTAAAACCTCCGAAGTAACTTTTATATGAACTTTATAAAGTAAATTTACGGTTATTTATAATGTAAGTCAAAGGGGTATCTCCTTGAGCTACCCTTAACTTTTTCTTATCCAAATGAATAACCGTTTTTTCTTTACAATATTTTAAGATAAACTGTTGAGATTCAAACAATTGTTTAAATTTCTCCTCAGAACCGTTCGGGGAGTCAGGATGTAATTTCTTCGACAGTTTACGATATCGCTTTTTAATATCGCTTTTATCAATTACAACTTTACCCTGATACCCCAGTGTTTTTAAAGCAGATTCAATATCCATCATCCTTTCCCTTTCTTAAATAGACGGTTGAAAAGCTTGTTCTTTTTGAGTGCTCTTTTGACTTCTTCATCCTCTTTAGATGCAACGTGACCTGCTCTTTGCAACCTGAAATAACTTGCTCGTTTAATAACATTTTCAACGTCATTAAATAGAGTCGTTTTAAAGGGGAAGAAATGTACAAGTTTTAAATCCACTAACTTGCAAGCTTCATCAAAGTCAAAATCAACAGTATCACTTACTTGCAGATAGTGTTGTAAGCAGTGAGCTAGAAGATACCCATAGCCTAACGAAACAATGACGAACGTGGTCACAATAGGTAGGAGAAATGTTCCATTGTAAATAATGAAACAAATAGGTGTAAAGATAAGACCTGCAGTTAATAACCACCTTTTCATAAATGTAAAGGGTTTATAATCACCTTCATCTAACGCAGAATACAAATGTGACAGATAAAACCTAGCAAAGAGAGATGCTAACACCGAACTCAAAAGGATATAAATAACAGTCCTGACAATCGAAAACCACATACATTAAGCCTCCATATAGTTTGGCAAGAGATAAGTTGAACCTACATAGTCTAAGTTGTAAGGATGTTTAATCGGCAAAACTTTCAACGGAGATACTTCGTAAGTTTCATCATAGTGCTTTTTAAGTTCATCCAAAACAATTAAACGCTGTGGAGCATCATCTACGAAAAGTACAGAAGAACTGCTATCAATGGCATTGATAGTGCATTGTCTGAACCATAAAAATTCTTTAGTTAGATGTTTTTCACCGATGTAAAAGGGAACAAAGGACACGTTGGAGAATGGAAATAAGTTCTTAACTAGAGATTCCTTAATTTCAGCTGTCTCTTGGTTTGGACAAAGAGAATAACAAATAACTTCAATGCCTTTTTTGGATGCTTGTTCAACCAAACGGACAACATCTTTATTAAAATCAGCACCCTTTACATTTTCATAGAAAGATGCTTTAGATAAAGCCTTCAAGTAAGGTTTATCTAGCTTGTAAGTACTTTGGTTTTTAGGTTCAAACTCAGGGAATTTTTCACTTAGTTTTGTTTCGGCATCAAACAAGGTATTGTCAAAATCAATACAAAGTTTAGATACCCCTTTTAGTTTGTTTGAAAGACTGCTCTTTCCATTTTTAACGATTCGCTTTAGTGTCATTATAAATCGACCTCCTTGATAATAAATTTGATGCCTTTATGGGCAAATGCAATAATTTCTTTCTTAGCTTTCAGAAGTTCACGAACTGTTTCATAATCTAACAAGTCATTGTAGTAACTTTTAGACATTACATCACGGACTTCCTCAACACAACCTAGTAACTTATCGTAGGTTTCACGCAAGCTAGGGTTGATAGTGTCCACAATGTAGTCATCTGAATAAAAATATAATCTTAATTCATAAGCTGTCATAGTTTTACCTCTCCTTTTTAAACTATTATAATAATGTTACTATTTTTTAATAAAAAAGTCAATAATACATGAAGATTAAATGACCCCAAATGGTTTAGTTTTTAGACAAAACTGGTTTAAAGTAGACTGAATTGAAAACAAAACTCAATTAAGTCGAAACCTAATTGAGTTATTTGCTATTTCTTTTTATTGGAAAACTCGTTCTTTAAATCTTTTGATATAACTGAAAAGAGTCTTGATGCAGAATTTACTAACTTGTTAGTAGCAGATGCTGTCTTTGCACCAGCTTGAGATACCCCTCCAAGCGACGCACCTACAAAGTTCGAAGTCACACCAGTAAATCTACGCCAACCAGTTTCATTATGCCAATAACGTTTAGTAGAGTCCCAACGAGCTCTACGGAAGTTTCGACTATTTTTATCTAGGTTGTTCAAAACCTGATTCCTACGTCGACTTGATTTGAAGAGACTTTCTTGTTCGATAACGTATTCAAGACCGTCATCTCGGTTAAATACATTATGACCTATTTGTATTTCCTTTAAGGTTGGGAAAACATCAAAAAGTTTAAAGACTGAGTCATCTTCATCTAAACCTAACGGTCTCGATACCCTAAGCAGAGCGAACTGGACTGAGTCTAACTTCAAGTAAGAGATGTTAGACATTGCAGTTAAACTACGGAAGTCAAAGAACTCTGCGTATTCCTTATCTTCGAACTGTTTTTGTTTATCGACAGGTAAACCAACTGCTTGGATATTTGGGAAAGATGGTTTGTACTTGATATCGTTAACCCTCAGAAAGCCTGCTTTAACTTCGATAGTGTGGATATTATGTTGACCTTCAAAAGAGTCAAATACATCGTTTGTAACGAACTCCATAGCTTCTTGCAAACCTTTCAAAGCATCTGATTGACCATTCATCAAATCCCCAAAAGTCATGTTGGTGTTGTTTACTCTAGTGAACGACTCAGAATTATTAAAATCGTTTAGGTTTTGTTTTAAGTCTTCGTTGGGTTGACGGTTTGAATAAATAGATGCTACATCCTCTTTAGATACCCCAAAGGCTTGAGCTAATCTATCTAAACCGTCTTCAGATAAGGGGACGGTCACGCCTTTAACATTTGTTTCAGGTTGGATATTTTCGTAAACAACTGAATCAGGGTTGTACTCTGAAGTTGTATCCTCTGTCCAAGGTATTTCCTCAGTATTTTCAAAACCATCATCGTTGGAGTTATGTTTCCCTTCATAATCTTCATCGTTTAAGTTATCCAAACCAAACTCATTTGACGGATTTTCTTCCAATTCATCTGCATCGACCTCATCTAATCCACTTAAACCGAACTCGTTCATGCCACCGTTGAAAGCTAATTCAGAATCGGTTTCGAAGTCTGGATTTGCAGACTCGGACTCATCAACACCATTTAAAATGTTATTGTATTGAGTCCATGAACTAAAACGTTCATTTTCAGCGTATTTTTGAGGTACTTCAAATGCATCAACCACGTCAGCAACAGAGAAGTTCCATTCAGGACGTAAATCTAATAGGAAGTCTAAGTAATCGCCTTGATACCCCATTTTAGCAATAACTTTCTCAGCGATTGCACGGGCTTTCTTCAAAGATTTTCCTGGGTCACCACCCGAAATCATTTGGCTGTTCACATAATCCAAGAAACCGATGCGTTTATCCCATTTTGAAGAGTCACTGTCTTGACAGTTGTTTGCACGAATTGTATCGGCTTTATCACCTAAGTTTTGCTCAAGCTGACGAACAGGTTCACCATCAGATGAATTTAGGAGCAAGTAAGGTTTGAAGTAAACTGTACCAGTTTCATCCGCAGAGTCAACTGCTTTAGCCATGTTTGCATCTTTATCCGAACCGTCACGGACTTGTTCATAAGTAACACCACTCAGATACCCAAAGCGACGAGCAGTTTCAGTTAAGTATTTAGCAGAATCTGAACCTTGAACTTTACGCCAACCTTGTTGACTTGCTCCTGAAGTTTCATTGTAACCGAAGATAAAGTCTGACTGGAAGTTGTAAAGGAATGCAAACAAGTGATTGTCTTTCGGACTGAAAGCTCTGACTTCACCTGAGTTTGTGAACGGAATAGTTCGTGTTTCAGGGGTTGTGATATCTAATGTTTGCCCTACGATATAGATATCCGAGAAGATGGACTCTTGACCTTTAAAGCCAGCGATTTCAAGAACTTTCAGTAAGTCAAGTGACCTGTTGTAGTTATCTACTAAATCCCTCATGTAAACGTTGAACTTAAAGTTATCTTTCTTCGCTTCGTTTATCGTATCTTCAGCTTCGATTAGAGCTTTCGAACCTTCTTTTGCAGTTTCACTAGACGCCATTGCCACTTTCAAAGTATTTGCTTTTTTCTTTGACCAAACGTCTTTAGAGAACCAGTTGGAAGAATTCATATATGTTTGCATAAACGAGTTAATAAAAGCAGTTATTTCATCGTACAGAATAACAATACCGTCATCTCCACCTAACTCCTCATAGAGTTGAGGGTCTGAAGAACGTACTTGAGAACGTAAAGCTAGGATACCCAAAGTTAGAAGAATACTTCTAAAGTATGCCATATCACCCCAAACACCCTTGTAAGACGAGATACCCCAGAACTTTGGAACAAGTCTAGGCAATCGAGACATAATTTTAGGGTTGTTATCCCAGTCAAGCTCATTAGCGATATTATCAGGAGCTGAGATATTACCTTTGGAGAAAGCACCACCTTGAATGAAATAACCATAAGGAGTTCCGTTGCTATCTGCACCACCTGAGATAATGTAAAGAGAAACTGAAGTATCAGGTTTCCTATCTTGAGGGAACAAGGGGCGACTATCAACTAAGGCTGGCACAAGTTGACTAGAGATTTGGACACCTTTACCTGAACGAGAACCTGAGTTGGTAGCATGAACTAGGTTTTGCCAAAGGGAAATCCTAGAGTTTCCTGAACGACTCGACGTTATAATTTTACCATCCAAGCCTTTACCAATAAGGATGTTTTTAGAGTTTAGAACTTCACCACGTTCATTTAAGGCTTCAGCTGCCTTGTACGCAAATAAAGGTTCAGCTTCAGCAACTGCTGGGTTTGCTATATGAGTGTAAGTTTTAACTACGATGCCCTTGATGTTTGATACCCTTGGTTGTTCTATCGTACCACTAGCACTGAACACGTTTTTGTAGAAGTCAGAGCCTTGAGTTAAAGGTTCTCCAAGATAGGCATTTGCAGGTGCAGAGATTACCCACTCAGCTGAAGCCCAATCTTCTTCCTCACCCGTATGCTTTTTAAGGATTGCAAAGGTGCAGTAAGAGTTTTTAAAGCGTTGGAAGTTTGAGTTATACACTTCAGCGATTTCAGGAGTCATAGGTGCTGGGTTTGAAGTGTCGATACCCCTTTGTTCCCATAAATTTAGTTGATCAGTTATAATAACTGCATATTTCCATGCTTCAGCTTCAAGATATTTCTGAATAGCATCTCTATGACCATAATTAGAAGTACCTTCTTTTTTAGAACTGTTCCAAACTAATTTTGGAATTCGAGAGTAGCGAGGTTCTTCACCAACAGTTGATACCCCATAGCCTAGAGCAAACTCAACGATTTTACGAGGGAACGTAACAGTGGCATCTTCAGTAGTATAAATCTCCATCAAATCAGGTTGTTTGAGACTTTCGTTGAATTTTACCTGATTACTAAAGGCTTTAGTTACGGCTTTTGAAAGATAAATCGACGCAGTTGAGAACATAGTGGTTAAATTGAAACTCTCAACTGGATTACCATTAGCGTCTTTCGTGTTAGCTTTAGCAACTAACATAGTAGGAGTAACGTCAGATGGAGTTATTACTGCCTCATACCTTTCAAGCTCGTAACCTGGTTGAATAGCTTCATCGTAAACTGCTAAAATATCTGACACAAGGTTGCTGACGATAGACTTTAATTTAGAAGATTTTTGGAGTTGCTCGACTTTCTTTTTAGTGTCTTGACTAACACCGTCACTCAAATCCTCTTTCAACTCCTCTGAGATGTCAGCATCTTGAACATTTTCGCCTAAAGACCTACGCACAAGTGCAATATCTTCAGCAAGAAGTGATACAACTTTAGACTCTTCATCAAATAAAGATACCGACCTTAGTTTTGAAATTTTTAACTGAGTAGCTAAATTTATATCTAAGTCTTCACGTTTATATTCATTGACAGCCTCTAGAATAATTCCAAACTCTTTAAATCCGAACTTGAAGTCCTTGCCTTTTGAATTCTCAAGGTTTAGATACCCATAACGTGCTAAGAAGATAGTTGAAGTGTAAAATTCAACAATATCTTCAGAGCCTACTAAACCGAGGTCATTAAACTCTTCCTCAATTTCTAATAGTAAGTTCATATAGGACTCAGAATACGTATCTATAGAATTGACCTGCTCCAGTTTTGATGCTAACGTTTCAACTGTTGTTTCAACTATTGTTGCCATCTTTCACCTCTCCTTTTGCTTTTTCTTCAGCACGTTTGAATAAATTTGTTATTTCTTTTACTTTTTGTGGTGTTTTATGTTCGAACAAATCACACAAATCACCTAAAGTTTCTTTTAAGTCTAAATCATTAGTTTTAATGCCATTAATTTTTGTAACATCTTCAGGGATTTTTAAATTGATGTTGCGTTTCTTTAGCATCTTGTTTACTAAGTTGTCATCATACCCTATAACTGCTAGACTTTCCAGTTTGGTTAGGACGTGATGTGCTCTATCTTTGATTCCTTCTTCCGAATAACCTGTATCATTCAGAGCGTTTATTGTAGGTATCATGCTAGTATAAAGGCTATTCAAAACCCTACAATCGAGGTTTAAGAACCGTTCCTTTTCAGATACCCAGTTTGTAATGATTTCTGATTCCTCATACTTAGGTTTGTTGGTTTCATCAACGGTTAAAAGTTCAGGTGCTCCAGAAAGTTCGACTTGTTCATCAGGCTCAGACGTAGGTTCTTCGCTAAGTTCAGATTCAGGCTCTTCGTTGGACTCAGTAGGTTGCTCTTCAGTTGTACTAAACTTCAACGACTTATATACAGACTGTAGGAAAGCAAAGTCTTTTTCATTAAAGGTTTCGGAGCTTTTCTTGACTTTTTTGATAAGCTCTTTCAAAGTCATATTGCTCTTAAACCTAGCGTCGATATCACAAGGTAGGTATGTAAGAATATAAAGTAATTTCCTTGTAATGTTTATATCTTCCTCAGTTATTAGGTTTAGGTTTTCCAAGTAAGTAGAAATTAGAAGTCCATAATATTTGAATGTATACCCAGCGTAATTTACTGAGTTGAACTGGCGTTCTTGTATGCTTGAAGAAATTCTTTCGACGATGTTATCACCTTGACGAACCCTCATCATTACAGATTCAATCGGTATTTTATCTGACGAAGAAATGCCGTTTTTTCTAAACGAGTCGTCAGCAATCTTTATTAACTGAAGATAAGACTCTAAATAAGTTCTTACGTCTACACCGTTTATTGAACCGACACCACTTTCATCAGCGATAGCTTTTGGCTCAGATTCGTATCTCTGCTTTGCAACTTGCATTTGCTTATACATTTCTTTTACTTTGTTAAAGTAATTATCTAAAGCTCCACCTGCAGAGTCTAATTCATAATATTGAGGACGTAAAGATGTTCTAGTTAAATAGAGCTCATCATTAAAGACCTTTGTCCTATGCTGGAATGGGATTCTATCAGATACCGTTATTAGAGGGTTTTGAATATGCGTTTGAACGCTCTTCAAAACCATTTGCATTGTTACTGGTTCATCAATTAACGTAACACAACGTAACCTCTTAAACGAAGAAGAAATGTCCTCAGCGTTTATAAACCAGTCAATACCTGAATTATTGAAAGGTTCAGGGAAGTTGGGGTTCTTATGTAAAACAATTATCTCTTCAATAGAAGAATAAATACGGTTGACCTTACCTTTACCTCTTAATAACATTAAAGGAGAGCGATATACATTATTAGGGTCGCAGACTTCCTCTAGCAACCTATCGGTCATCTTTAATTCTTGGAAGAACTCCTTGCGAGATACCCCGTTGGAGACATAATATTGAACAAAGATGCCGTCTAAACCGATTATGACACGTCTTACGTTATTAGGTGAAAAGTTTTTGATAATTTCACCACTGGATTCTAGTTGTTTGTGTGCTCCTTGAGTTAAAATATCGTTAAAAGCTAACGTATATTGAGAGTCTTTATTTTGAATTACCATGTTAGGTTCAACCTCCACTAAAGTTTATTTCTTAAACGTTAGATATATTATTGAAATATCGAAAAAAGCACCAATAAGGTGCTTATCTTAGTTTATATTGTCTTAGAAGTCATCATCTTCATCGTGTTCACTTAAAATCTTGCCATAAGATAACAAATGCATAAAGCAGAGCCACGATACCCCAAGCAGAACTGCAATTAAGAAGACGATACCCAAGATGCTTGGGATTGTTAGAGCGATAGTATTAAAGCCGTAAAGGGCGAGAAACACGCTCCAAGCGAGGTAAAAGAACCCCAAGCCACTTGCCACGAAAAGCCCCCTAACGCCCACGTGAGCCGTTGTCAGACGCTCTAGGACGACGCTATAAACCACCCCAAAGAATAAGAATGAAAGCCAAGTAAACACACTAGACAAATCCCCTGTCATGTTTGCCCAGAGCAATACCCAACTAAGAATTAGAGATACCCAAACAAGTACTAATCTTGCTTTAACCGACATATTAATCACCTCCTTCGGATAAATCTTGACTATTTAGCAACTTACCACTTAAAGTGTAAGTATCAACTTTAGAAATGTGGGTTGGTCCATTTTTAGTTCTAGTCAAAGTATAAGTTTTACCAAAATCTTCAACTGGATATTCAATCATAACGAACTGTGCTCCATGTTTGGCAAACTGAACGAGACATTTCTTAATGAACACAACTGCATCCTGATGCAAACCACCGATAACTTCATCTACAAGGAAGAGTTTCCTATGGTGTGTAATTTCAGTTAAGATGATAGAGTAGAGAATAGCAATCACTTGACCCATACCATCACCTGCAGTTAGGGAGATATCCAAATCACGCCAAGCACCTTTTGAGAATTCACTTAATACAAGTTCAACTTTCTGATTTTGCAAATCTGAAATAAGATGGAATTTGTAAAGGTTTTTCCCAAAGATGATGTTTAAAGCACCATTGATTGTCTTTTCAAGATAATCCCTGATTACTTTAGTTGAGTCTTCAGATAAAACAACTAGGTATTTCAAAGCAGTTTCACGGTCTAGATACAAGTCTTTCTGTTGTTGAAAGTATGCTACTTCATTTGACCTTTCAACCATTGAGTTTACTTTTAAGGTATGTTCAGCATTTAATGCTGCAATCCTTTCAGTATATTGAGTCATTCATAACCCCTTCCTATTTTAGCTGGAATGTCAATGCCCACTTATCAGAACCATCATAGATTTTGGCAAGGTAGGAATTGTTTACACATTCGATACCGATAGAGTAGTCATCATCGTAACCTTCTTTGCCACCGAACAAACTATTTTCAAGCTGGTTTAAGGTGACTTCAAAAGTAAAGTTTTTCAACCCATCTTTGAAGAAGTCAGTTTCAGTAGAGTTGCAAGCAATGATTGGAAGTACCGATTCAAAGTCATCCGTGGAAACTGTGATATGTGAGATAGCTTCATCTACAACAAACCTAACTTTGACAACACCTGATTTAGTGTTTAAGGCTTTCATACGAGAGATGAACGTCATTAAAAGTTTACGTGTAACTGACAAAGTGTTATTGCCAGTAAAGTATTTGAACATATCAGCAACAACTACTAGATTTCGAGAACCTTGCAAAGCAAGTTCTGTATCGGAGTTAAGGATTTTCACAAACAATACATTTAAGTCACTGCTGAAATAAGTATCAATCGGAGCATTTCCTTCCTCAGGTACATCGTCTGCAACAGAGTTTAGAACGTCACGCAGAGTCGATACCCCATGATACCCAAGGTGAGCTTCAGGAAGAATATCTTTGATTGTATTTTCGTAACGGAGCATATAAGACCTATCACAAACAGTTACGAAGTCTTCCTTAAAGCTAGCACCTGCAGTCTTAACGTTTTTATCCAAGATGTAGGGTAAAATATCAGTTGTTAGAGCTGATGCCAATGCCCATTCATTAGAGTTAAGTGGTCGCATTCCTGAGAAGTTTTCATTTTCAGAATCGACTTCATTGAAGATTTCCAAACGTTTCAAGATGTTTGCCTTAACTGGAAGTGTTTGTACTGAGTTTACATTTTCATTTGTAGTTACTTCACCGTCAATATCAAGTTCTTCAGTAACCTTGAACATGATTTCCATATCTGAGATTTTAGAGATGGTAATGTCAATCGGAGTGGAGATATCCGAAATGAAAGCTGTGAGCAACGTATCTAGATGTGATACGGGAATTGAAAGTAGTTCGTTTTCAACAATATTAGACATCTCAATGACATCGTTAGATAGGAAAGTACGAGCTACAATAGTTGGAGCGAAAGCATAGAATTCAACGCCATCAGAGTTGGTCTTCAGGATAATGTTCTTTTCAGACGCTTTGATTTGCTTAGACTTCATAATGTTAAGCAACAACTGTGTTTTATCTTTGAAAATATCAAAGTTTAATGTCAATAACATTCAGATACCCCCTTAGAATAGGTCATCAACTAGCAAGTCATCAGGTTGTTCGACTTCGTCATCTTCAACTTCATCGTCATCTTCAACGACTTCATCTTCAACGACTTCATCTTCAACGACTTCATTTTCATCGATGTCATACTCAAGGTCTTCTTCCAAGCCATCATCTTCAATGATATCATCGTCTTCATCGTCATCTTCAACAACTTCGTCTTCATCAATGACTTCATCCTCAGCTTCGTCAAGGTCAAGTTCATCGTCATCATCGAAGATGCTAGTATCGGGTTGTTCATCTTCAGTATCTTCTTCAGCTACTTCATCAACATCTTCATCAATCTCAAGCGTTTCAGTAGCTTCAGTCGTCAAAATCGTTGACTCATCTTGGTCTGCAATAGCTTTGGCTTGAACTTTGATAGAGTCAACATCATCCAACTTAATGTCATAATTGACAGCAGTAACATCTTGACCAGTAAGTTCTTTAATGGCATCGTAATCAGCATTTTCAACTGCTTCAACAATGCGACCTACACGGTCATTTTGTTGTTTTGTTTCACGGACAATTTGACTGGCAACTGCTTTAAATTGAGATAGGGTTTCAGGTGAAATTGTAGTGTCATCAACAAGTTTAAAGTCAATTTGATACCCAGCCTTGTTAAGAGCTTCGATTTGCTTTTTAACTTCACCGATGCTGGCTTTTACAAATCCACGTTGTTCGCTACTTTGACGGTTGATGCGTTCAACCTCTGCGTTATTTTGTTCCACATTTTTAAGCAATTCGTTAATTTCAGTTTGTTTCATAGTTTTTCAAATCCTTTTCAATTAGTTTAGAGTTTTTGAGTGGCTTGTTTGTTTAGAGCGTCAAACATAATTTCTTTCACGCTGTCAGGTATTTGCAATACTTCAATTCTGTCAATTAAAGATGTGCCAGCCCATTCGAAGTTTTGCAAGTTTTGGAAAGCTTCACTAAGGTCATCATCAGCATCAATTAAATCACTTTTTTGAAGTGCTGATTGCTCTTCTTGAATGAAGATTTCATTAGCAGGTTTGAGTTTTACAAGTTTAGGCTCAAACTTAACACCTGCGATACCCATAGGGGTTTTATAAAAACTCATTACAACGTAAAAGCAAGCTGAGTAATCTTCCATCTTAGTGACCCTAGCCATAGAGCCGATGTTGATAAAAGTACACTCACTACCAACAACAGTTGTAAAAGTCTTCGGTTGATGCGGTTGGTGAATATGACCATTGATAATAATATCCATACCGAAAAATGGTTTATGGTGAATTAAATCGATAGCGTCTTCACTTTGAGAGTAAACTTCACCACCAATTCGGAAGTCACCGTGGGTAATGGCAACATTGATAGCGTTTTTCACAGGCTTTAACTGGATGTGCTCATCACCATATTTTACGAAGTGAACATAAATTTGAGGTACTAGGTCATCTTCATCTTTTAAAGGATTGCCATTGCTATCTTTTAAGTTAGATTCAAAGCATACTACCGAGCCGTTTTCCTGGTCTTTGATAATATCAGGTGTTTTAAAAGCACCAATCCTAGAAAGAAACATATAGTCATTGTTTCGTTCGTTACCGTACATATCGTGATTTCCTTGGTTGATAACAGACGGAACACCTAAGTCCTTAAAGAACTTGACCGTTTCAGCTAACATTTCACGATTTCCTACAGAGGCGATATTGGCACGTGCTCCACTTAAATCACCTGTTTCAGCATAAAAATCAATGTTTTCTTCTTGACTTAATTTAAGTCGAGTATCTAATCCCCATAGCGAGTTTTCATAATAGTTAATATGCTTACCACGATATTCACTATCAATATGAGAGTCCCCAAATACAATAAATTTTGAACCATGTACTTTAAGCATCTGTTACCTCCTCATGTTTATGTCCAAAATCAACATCAAGCATAACTGAAAGTTCACCACAGACGCTACATTTGGCAACTGGATACCCGTTAGCTTTTAGCTTTTCAACAATAGCTTGATTTTCTTTTAGGAGATTATCAGCTTGTTCATCTAAGAGGGCAATGGTTTTAGATGCTCTGTTAAGCGAATTGAGTTCTTTCATCGCTTTATTTACAAGGTCTAACCCTGAAGTATCGACTACACTCAATGTAGGGGATAGAGAACTGCAGAGTTTATTTAATCGAGTAAATTCTTTTTCAATGGACGCAATTAAGGATAGTTTGGTAATATCGGTTTTTTCGATATGTTCGGGAACTTTTGAGAGTTGAGAAATTTCAGTTAAGTTTTTAAGAACTTTTGAAACTAAGGTCGCTTTAGCAGTATCAACAAGTGGTAACTCAGATAAAACTACGCTTGAAGAGAGGTTGTCAAAGATACCCATGATTTTAGAGACTTGATTAAGCTCTGAAACAGGTACGTTTGGCAATTCGGGATAAACCGTTAATTGAGAAAGGCGTTCAAAGATTTCCTTTGTTTTAGAAGTATCGTTGGACGCATTCTCAAAGTCTTCAAGAATGTTATTCTCAGTTACTAATGTTGAAATTACATCAGAAGTTAAATGCCTATTGCTTTTAATCTTATCGTTGTATAGCTCAATTCGAGTATAAGATGCAACGATTTCAGACCAAGTTTTACGATTGTCTTTAGTAAGGCTATCGATTGCCTTTTCTGCTGATTCCAAATCAGCCACTTTAGATAGCGATTTCATTAATGCACGTGGGGTTTGTTCTAGGACTAGGAGTCCTTCAGACCTACGCATGATATTCAAGTAACGTCCGTCTAATTCAGCTAGATTTAGATAACGTGCAATTTCAGATGGAGTCTCTTTCAGTTGAAGATACCGCTCACCTGACTTAGAATTGTAAAGCTCAATCCGTTTACCTTTATGGTGGTAATACATGTGATACCCGTTTGAGAAACGAGGTTTACGATTTGCAGTAGGTAAAGACGATAACATCAAAAGATATTCGATTTCAACACCGTCAGTGAAGAAAATGTTAATACGAGCTTCAGTTGAGTCATGTCTGATAAACTGCCTTGCTTTACCGTTTTTAACGTATGCAGTAGTTAAGGCTGCTTGCAAAGAACGGATAACCCATGACTTACCATTTGAGTTCTTACCTTTTAGCATCATAATTCCTGATGTATCATAGTCAAATTCATCATCAAAACTGAACCTAGCACTTTCGTAAGTACCAAAGTTTTCAACAGTCCAGTAATCAATTTTATGATTCAAGGCGTTAGAAGTCAACTTTTCTAAAAGTTGTTTTTTCGTGATACCCAAAGTTAAATCCTCCTTTTGTAAAATAAAAATGTCGGCTTTACACCGACACTAACTTAACTATGCCGAGCATCTTGAGTAGATACCCTTAACTGTAACTTTGGTTGTCTCTACTAGGAGATACCCTAGATAGCTTATCGCAAGCCGACAATCTCGCTAACCGTTAGGGTTAGTTTTTAATTCGACCTTGATTATTCAATTTCAAGGTCATCTTCGATTTCATCCACTGTTACGCCAGCAGAGTCATCTTCTTTTGTAGTTTCAAGAGCTTTAGTGTCTTCCCTATAAGATTCAAGTGCTGAGTCCATAGAAGAAGTTACTTTTGCTCCTGTTGATGCTTGACCTGAACGCAACTTATCGCATTCAACTTGCAAACGAGCAATGTGTGCATCAAGATCCTTGTAATGTTTGTAAAGCTCTTCATTCAGCTCTTCATCGGTCATAAGCAGACATTGACGAACGTCGAAACCAAGTGAGATAGCATCGTACAATTCACGGGCTTCAATATCCCATTTACCAAGGTTTTCTTCATCAATTGAGAACTCGTTGACATCTTCATGTTCGTTGTAGGTCAATCCACCTTTAGCAACCAAACCTGCTGCAACTGCATTGTCACGACGAGTAAGGAATGCTTTATCTGTTAAGAATTCAATGCTAAGGCTGTTAGCTGAACGCATAGTTTCGTTAACACCTGCGTTATCTTTGCCTTCTTCCTGTTCTTTAACACGGAAGTCAAACTTAGCAAATAAACCTTCACCGACGAAATCAGACGCTTCAACAGTTTCAATTGCTTTTTGAAGACGTTCTTCCCAAGTCTTTTGACTTGCTTTGTACCAACAAAGTTGACCTTTGTAAGTCTTTTTAGTTACAATTTCACCTTCTTTGTTTTTGCCCTTGACTGGATTTCCATCTTCATCAAGAACATCAAAAAGTTTAGGTGTAAGGCTAGGTGTACCATCTTTTTTAGGTACAGTTTCAACTACGACAATCGGAAACCAGAACGATTCCTCGGCATTTGAGATAGGCATGTACTTGAAGTTTTCCTTCGAGATGTTTTTAGCCTTATCTTCATCGATTTTAGTTCGGTCATCAGTACCGAAATCGATAAGCATGTCGTGAGTATCACGCAAGTTCTTGTAGTCCCATGCTTTAGCATGGTAATCAGGCAACTTACCACCTGTACCTGAGATACCCATAGGTTCAAGACCTTCAAGACCTTTAGTGCTACGGATTGTACCGATGTAAGCGTCTTTTGCACCCAAACGGTTCAATCCATGCGTGATAACTTTAGCATGGTATTTAGTTGGGTTGCCATCAACGTCAAACATTTGTGGCATGCAAGGGATGTACACAAGTACAACTTGGTTTTTGTGGTCACCAACACGGAAAACATTAATTCCACGTTCCTTACCTTCATCAGTCAAAGGTGAAGTTCCACCTTTTGCTTTTTGTTGATTCATTGAGCTAACCAATGCAGATAGGTCACTCTGTTGAAGAGCATTACGATTCAATTTAGCCATTTAAGTTTTCTCCAATACTTTAAATTATTTCAATTAGTTTAAAATTTCAAATTATTTTAATTCAATTTTTCAATTAAATTTAGTTAAAGTACCCAAGATACCCTGGCTAATAGTTAAGTTTCTGAAAAGTGCTCGCCCCAATGGGAAATGTGTTCAAACGCTATAAGTTAAAATAACTTATAAGATTTTTGAGGTGAGAGCTTAACATTTCACAACGTGCTCTTCAGAATTCGAAGTGAGAGCCACGAACTCTCATGCAGGTCTTTAACCTAATCTTCGACCAGATGTTGCTTTGTTTGTCCGAATTTTGTATTTTAGAAAGGTAAATTTATTCTGACGTGCTGAGCTTTTAAAACCTATAACCGACTTTACTGTATTAAGAAAGAAAGAAAGTAGCAACATCTAATAACAAGGTAAGCTGAACTCCTTACCTTGAAACACTTGATACCCTTATCCAAGGTATCAAGCGTCAAATTGAGGGAGTAGCCAAACAGTGAGATACTTTGTTGGCTTCGGGGAGAGACTCATTCGTCTTTCCCCTAACACCCACCCAAGCGTTAATTTGGATAGGCACAACAGGAAAATAGGATTGATATTTTAGTACTTACAGGCACTAAAGTAGTTAAGATGGTTTTCACCAACCACTCTCTAGGTAAACAGAGTGGCTCAGGGGAGACTCATTCGTCTTCCCCTTATACCCCACGCACTTAGTCACAAATATGTGGGGTAGACTAGCAATATCCCTTGTAGAAGAAAGGAAAATACTATATAAGAGATAAATGTAATAGGTTGTAAATTATTTAAGATTACTTAAACAACTTACAAGATTTATTATAGCAAGAGAAAACTAAAAAAGCAACACCACATGGGCGTGCTTTTTATTTAGATGGCTTTGAGATAAGTTAACTAAAGTATTAATCTTTATTTCCAAATACTTTACCTGATTTGCCCACTTTAACCATTTCGAGTTTGGCTTTAGCAGTTAATTCATCTACTGATACCCCTTTTAGGTTAGCTCTTAGGACTTCTAAAGCAATTTTCTTAACCTTATCGTAGGGTTTGGCGTTTACATATTTATTCAAGTTGACATAATGCAAATCATTTATGATAACTGGATTATCAATAGAAATCAATCTACCATCAGGTAAATAAAGTCTTGTTGCAGTTAACAAACCATTCAATCTAGCCTTTGGATTGTCTATCTCACGTTGAGAACAGAAAGTGAATGCATTAGTTGTTTTATCCATTGCCAAGACTACCTGTGCTTCAAAAGGAACATTGTAGCCAATCATATCATTATACATAGCTTCATCAATAGGTTCATCATATAAATACCTATAATCCGTAATGGCTGCCAATAGGTCATCAATTCTACGGCTTTTATTATCTGGGGTTAGAAAACCAATTACTCGATACCCAAGGCGGTCTATTAAATCCTTATCTGAATATCGTCGGCTGTAACGGCTGATTTTTTCATTGCGAGGTTTTCCATCTGCTCCTATAAATACAATGTAATCACCGTCATATTCACAAAAAGTCAATTTGTTGTTTTCTTTATATAAAAGTAACATAATATATCTCCTTATTTAAAGTAATTTCGTGTTTGCTCTATAACGCAACCATCGGTAAAATGGATAGTTATGGCTTTACTTGTAAACCGAATTGTCTCAATTACCTTATTTTTAAATTTTAAGCTCGGTAGTTTTCTTAACTCTTTCAATTTATCCTTAATCAGCTCAACGCTCGTAAAACTTGCTTTGTCTATACGTCCATTACGAGCAGTTGTTATAACTAAACTTTCTAAATCAATGTTAGAGCTAGTTCCATTTGCCCAATTAAAGTTCTTAACCCATAAAACAAAAGGTTTGTACGATTGCTTATTAAATGTAGCTACATACTCATTGTATTCTGAAGGAATGGGGTCTACAGTAAAGCGAAGTTGCTCGTACACTATATCGTTAAGTTCTTCAATTGCCTTTTGTTTATGCTTTGGTAATGAAGTAATTAGAGAACCTGACTTACCTTCATTATTTGGTATATATTTCAACAACGTTCGTTTTACAAAGTTATTCAAATCCTCTTCAGCCGGTGACGTTCCCAACGCTTTAGTGATATTTACATTTTTAAAATACTTAGTTGGTAGAGGATTAGATACCCTTACAAGGTTACCATTTGATAAATACAGATAAGAGGTTGGATGTGAATTTGGAACCCTACCACCTTCAAAAAATTCGGTTGTAAATCCATAAGCTTGACGTATAGGGTCAATTTTAAGGTAAACGTCTTGACATTGTTTAGCATAAAACTCATAATTAGCTAACTCAACTGGATTTTGGTATAAATTCCTGATATCTTCAACAAATGCTAATAGGTCTTCATGGTGGTTTAAATCCCTTTGATTAAAACCAAAGATTGCAACAGTAAACTCTTTTTGAACTGATATAGGTTCAATATCAAGTGTGCTACGAGTCCTCTCCATGAAGCGACGTCTCCTCGCTTGGTTTACAGACAATGCTTGGTTTAGCTTATGTGTTTTTACTTTTGAGAAGTTAGACAAATCTGCAATCCTAGATGTTCCAGTCTGGTCTATGTAATATAGTAAGTTGCACGGTTTTAATACAACTTCATCGTTCTTCCTATGTAAAATGTACATTCGTATCTCCTTATAAACACTAAAAACCTAACGGAAAAGTTAGGTTGATTGAATTACCACATAAAAACTTTGATACGGCGGTCACAAGATGGACACCAATCACCGTTCTTAATGCTGTGACCGATTTTCATATCAGTGCTAGGACAGATAAAATCACCCTTAATGCGAACTGCATAGCAATTTTCCAAATTTCCAATGTAGTCTTGTTTTTTCTTAGTCATTAAATGTAAATCCTTTCTAGCTAAAGTTAGGTCTACTTTGTTTAGAGATAAAGATTAGACACTATGTTTTATTTAACTTTAAATTTTTTAAATCATCTGTAAAATTTTTGATTTCAATTAACTGAGTTGCTTTAAGCTCATTTATATTATTTTAAACTGATTATTTTTGACAATTAGATGGAGCTTAGATACCCAGTTAGTTTACTAGGTTTTGCACGACAATCAGAAGGTCGTTCCATGCTTGAGTAAACCATTTACTTGATTGTAGAATAACACAAACATTTCCTGGCACAGTAATTAAGACCTTGTCAATAAAAACCCAAATCTTTGAAAGTGTAGTTCTATTTCTTTTGATATCTGACCTACGCTCAGTTTGGTTGGATACCCCTTTGACTAGGTCAAATAACGCATGGAACATACCGTCTTTCTCTTGTTTAGGTACTTCGTAAATGATGAAGTACCAAAGGAGCAAAATCCCAATCATTTTTAAAAGTTGACTGAAAACATCAAACATTTTACTTAACTCTCCTTCGCTTTCGCATATCGTAACCAGTTATTGCCAGACCTGAATGTTACTTCAAGTTCACTACCAAACCACTCCTCGACTGGACTTTGAAAATACCAAGCAACAGCCTTGCTATCTCCATATCTGAAGATATCTTTTATAGCTTTACTCAAAGAGTTCCACTCTTCGTTTGTAAGTTGATTCCTAATAGCAAAGTTACTTGTGTTACTAACTTCACCAGACTCCTTATTGATACCCAAGAGTGTAAATCCACGCCACTTAATTTGAAGCCAATCGGCACGCATGTCACTTGAATTGTAGTAAACCTCAAGCTCAGTTTTTACAATGTTGGAATGTTTAGTTGGAACGTTCGCCTCTGTTAGAAGTTTCCACGCTAAATCCAAAATACTTTGAACTGCTTTTTGTTTGTACTTAAAGTACGGTTTTGTTTTAGTTGACATATAAATCCTTTCTAATCCCAATCATCAAATAAACTATCTACCCATTCTTCGTGCTTTTTTTTCTAGTTCAGCTAACTCTTCAGGTGTGTATTCTACTGGAAACACATCAAGCCAGTCCATATCAAACTTATCACCAACCTCAGTGAAAGTTGCCTTTGCTTCTTCTAAAGATTTGGCTAAAGACCTGACATCATCAAATTCACCTAGTAGATTCACACTACCAACATAGTTGGGGTTCATAAATACGGCAATTTTTCGGTTTGGATACTTATTCAAACATTCTTTTGCTAACTTGTTAAAATCAGTCATTTAAGCTCCTTACCTAATTGCAGATACAATATTTACAATAAACCCTAAAGTCATCAGAATGCTTACTGATACCCAAACAGTCATTGCTACTTTAAATCCAAGGTTGTTGTTTTCTTTCATGTAATTTCCTCCTTAATTCACACCTATAAGCCAATCCAAAACAGACACAATGTAAGGAAAAGCTAAAATCAAGGTAATACACACCGATACTAGTATTGCTATGTATTTTGTATCCAATTCTTTCATTTTAATATCTCCTTAATTAAAAGGTGTTTCCTAAATTTAATATAAACTCACCGAGTTTGTAATATCCATAAACAGATAAACCTACAAGAGCAACCAATGACCATGCAAGTAAACAAAGTACAATGGCTTGCACCATCGTTATATCATCGTTATCTTTTATTTCCATACTGTAGTTTCTCCTGAAATTGAATGCAACAAATCAGTTAGATACCCACTATAGATAATAGCGAACGTTAAGATTGTTGTAGTTGCGATGAAAATCGTATAAAATTTTAAATCATCTTTGAATGCATCTGATTCAAAGCGTTTCTTTAAGTTTTCCACTATGTACTCCTTTCTTTTAAAGCATAAGCAATAGCATCAAATTTCATACCTGATACCCCTAATCTATTAAATTTTCTAACCATTCAGCGACAACGTAAGTAGCATCATCGTGTTCAGTGCAAACACTTCCACAATGTTCACAATCTAGTTCCACACCAGACGTAAAATCACCATAAGCAGTTGCACCACAGTCATCGCATGTCCAAGAAAAATCATGTAATTTTTGATAGATGTCGTACAAGTTGTAATGTTGTTCTTCAGTAAAAGCAGATGTATCTACTTTATCTAAATCTACTTCAAGTAGAGTTTGCAGTGTTATTTCACCTTGTAAAATCATTTATAAAGCATCCTTTCAAAGTCTTCAAGTTCAAGTAAAGCGTCAAAATAATCAGTAATAGTGGTAGTTACTTCACTATTTCTATCTGTGATAGAAATATGAACTACTTCAATATCAGCATAATTACTTCTATGTAAAGAGTTTAATGTTGTAATCATAGCATCGCTTACAGTATCCCTACAAATATTTTTAGTGAAAAGCAAACCTGAAAACGCAACTGTGTTGGTTGATACATCACAACCTAGAAAACCACCAACATTTGATGGAATTGCAAGAGTGTTTAGACAACAATTTTCCTTTTCAAATTTAGCATCTAAATCGTTTTCACAAAGTTCCTTAATAAAATAATTTTTCAGGAACTCAGACACCCTTTGAGGTCGGGACGCTTTATAGCCTTCTTTAGTAGCATTTAAAACTACTGTTAGACTTACTTCAATTGTATTTTTCACTTTTAAAAACTCCTCAATTTTGATTTTATGTACCTTATAGGGTTCGAACCTATGACCGACCAGTTATGAGCTGGTTGCTCTACCACTAAGCTAAAGGTACAGACAAGGCATCTGAGTCAGCTAGATACCCTTTAAATTTTATAATGTTATTTTATATAAAAACCGACTTAAAGTCAATATTGGATGAACTTTATAAAAGTAGCT